>Ga0326728_10001083_pt1 | contig 99004 bp, 74 predicted proteins | sample MB3enrmetagenome_FD_207602 | JGI IMG/M metagenome (GOLD analysis project Ga0326728, IMG submission 207602) | Lab enriched peat soil microbial communities from McLean, Ithaca, NY, United States - MB31MN | ecosystem: Environmental > Terrestrial > Soil > Wetlands > Peat | place: USA: New York...
GAACACCTACGGTCTCAATGAAAAGCAGATCCGCTACCTTGCAGATGTGTTCACCGAGATCGCGGAAAAATACGGGCTGCCCGTAGAACAATAAAAAAAATGAACGCAAACCCTCCCAAGGAACCTAATATGACCCAGAAGAAATTCCGCCTTGGCACCACCGCCCTCCACGCAGGGCAGGTACCCGACCCGACCACCGGGTCCAGAACCGTACCGATCTACCAGACTTCATCGTATGTCTTCAAAAACACGGAGCATGCTGCCAACCTGTTCGGCCTCCGCGAGCTCGGGAACATCTATACTCGGCTCATGAACCCTACCACAGACGTCTTCGAGAAGAGGATGGTTGCGATCGAAGGTGGCTCTGGCGCGATAGCGACGGCATCGGGGCAGGCTGCGATCACCTACGCGCTCCTAAACATCACCCAACCGGGTGATGAGATCGTCTCGGCAGACAACCTCTACGGCGGCACGTACGAGCTCTTTCATCACACCTTCCCGAAACTCGGACGGCATGTTATCTTCGTTGACTCGGCAAAGCCTGAGGCTTTCAGGAAGGCAATCACCCCAAAAACCCGTGCGATCTATGCTGAGACCGTCGGCAACCCAAAACTTGACACTCCCGACTTCGAAGCAATCGCGAAGATAGCCCATGATAACGGTATCCCGTTCGTTGTCGACAACACTACCGGTGTCGGCCTCGTCCGCCCGATCGATTATGGGGTCGATATCGTCGTCCACTCGGCAACAAAGTATATCGGCGGCCACGGGAACTCGATTGGCGGAGTGATTGTCGATTCAGGGAAGTTTGCGTGGAACAACGGCAAATTCCCCGAATTCACCGAACCCGATCCAGGCTATCACGGTCTGAAGTACTGGGATGCGTTCGGGAACTTCCCGGGGCTCGGGAATGTCGCATTTGTCTTCAAGATCCGGGTTTCGCTCATGAGGGACACCGGCGCCGTGCTCAGCCCGTTCAATGCATGGCTCTTCCTCATTGGCCTTGAGACCCTGCACCTGCGAGTCCCCCGGCACTCGGAGAATGCGCTCGCCGTTGCACAGTACTTAAAGAAGCATCCGAAAGTTGCGTGGGTGAACTATCCCGGTCTTCCCGAACACCCGGGCTATGCCATCGCTAAAAAATACCTTCACGGAGGATTTGGCCCCCTCGTCGGGGTCGGCGTCAAAGGAGGAGAGACTGCTTCCCGGAAATTCATCGACAATCTCAAGCTCTTCAGCAACCTTGCCAATATCGGGGATTCCAAGAGTCTTGTGATCCACCCCGCGACGACCACGCACCAGCAGCTCACGGCAGAAGAGCAGGCTAAAACCGGTGTGACCCCCGATTTCGTCCGGCTCTCTATCGGTACCGAGGATATCGAGGATATTATCGAGGACCTTAACCAGGCTCTCGTAAACATATAAGGGATCACCATGCTCCGTGGTTCAATTGGCATCGTCAAAACAGAAGCTCTGGACCTTCCAGGTTCTCTCACTCTTGAGAGCGGTGCGGTTCTGTCCCGGGTGACGATTGCCTACGAGACCTACGGGAAACTGAACCGGGAAAAGAGCAACGCGATCCTGATCTGTCATGCACTGTCGGGCGAAGCTCATGTCGCCGGATTTCACGATGGCGATGAAAAACCCGGCTGGTGGGATTCCGTGATCGGTCCCGGTAAGGCATTTGATACGGATCGCTACTTTGTGATCTGCAGCAACATCATAGGGGGGTGTAAAGGGTCTACCGGACCCTCTTCTCTTAATTCTGAAACCAACAAACCCTATGGGGCTACTTTTCCCGTCATCACGATCCGCGACATGGTGAACGCCCAGAAACTGTTAATCGAGCATTTTGGGATCACCCAGCTCTATGCTGTCGCCGGCGGGTCGATGGGCGGCATGCAGGCTCTCCAGTGGGCAGTCTCGTATCCCGACATGGTAAAAAAGGCGATCGTGATCGCGACGAGCGGTTACTCGACTCCCCAGCAGATCGCCTTCAACGAGGTCGGGAGAAGGGCGATTATTTCCGACCCCGAGTGGAACGGCGGCAATTACTATGACCGGAAATCATATGATTCGGCAGGCCCGATCCGGGGGCTCTCGCTCGCCCGGATGGTCGGCCATATCACATACCTCTCCGATGAATCGATGCACGCGAAGTTCGGGCGGGCACTGCAGGGCAGGGATCAGGTAGGATTTGACTTCTCCACCGATTTTGCGGTCGAGAGCTACCTCCATCACCAAGGCGACACCTTCACGAAAAGGTTCGACGCAAATTCGTACCTGTACATTACCAAGGCCATCGACTATTTCGACTTGACAAAGAATGGCTCACTCACCACCGGGCTCGCGGGAGCAAAAGCCGCGTTTCTGGTAATCGCCGTCTCATCGGACTGGCTCTACCCGCCATACCAGTCACAGGAAATCGTCGCCGCACTCACGGCAAACGAGCGTGAGGTTCACTACTGCGAGATCCGGTCCAACTACGGCCACGACGCATTTCTGCTCGAGTCAGGCCAGCTCAACTACCTCATGGGCAGGTTCCTCTCGCACACCGTGGTCGGCGACGTGATGACCAGCGGAGCCGAGTGCATAGAGGAGGGCACGACGATTGCGGTTGCAGCCCGGAGGATGATCAAGTGCAGCGTCAACCACCTGCCGGTTCTCTCCAGTGCCGGACAGCTTGTTGGGATCGTTACCTCATGGGATATTGCAAAGGCGGTTGCATCCAACTTCCTCTGGCTTGACGAGATCATGTCCCGGGACGTTGTTACCACGAATCCGGACGAACCGGTTGAGGAAGCGGTAAAAAAGATGGAGGAGCATGCGATCTCTGCGCTGCCGGTTGTTGACGGCGAGCGGCATGTGATCGGGTTGATCACGAGCGATGCGATCAGCACGCTTGTGGGGAGGGAGAACCCATGAGGATCCTCTCCATCCACGCGGATCGCTTCTGGTACCGCGCCACCCAGAAGACGCGCATGGCAGAACAGACTGATAAAAGGGAGGATTGCATGAAGGACTGTGTCGTTCTCTTCTGCTGTGTCGAGAAACTTGATGAAAAAAATCCTGAGTACGTGATCAGGAACGCGACAAACAATATCCTTGTACGTCTCGCCCAACTTAAAGTCAGTCGGGTGATGATCTACCCATACGCTCACCTACCGAGCACGCTCGGTTCCCCTGCGTGCGCCCTCACTATTCTCAAGGGTCTGGAAGGATCTCTCTCTGCGGAGGCAATCGAAGTTAAACGGGCGCCCTTTGGCTGGTACAAAGAATTTGAGATCCACGGGAAGGGTCACCCGCTTGCTGACCTCTCGATGACGATCTGCCCCTACGAAGGGACGGAGTGCGACTTCACCTGCCCCTACTGCCACCACCCGTTCAAGGCGAGAGACGCGGAACATGTCTGCGGTGCCGCACAGGAATGTTCTACCCATCAGGGCCGCGTCGGAGAGAAATGAATGGCAGATAAAAAAACCGCGCTGATCGTACTCGGCTGCCCGGAGGTGCCGGTGCAGCAGGCGCTCGCCTTCCATGTCGTGCACAACCTGCGCAAGCGGGGTTCTGACGTCATGGTGACCGGTAATCCGTCAGTACTGGGTTTATTGAAGGTATCGGACCCGGAGAAGGTTTATATCGGCCAGACGAAGGTGCTTGAGAACTGCATCGAAGACTTGGTTGGGAAAAAACGGGGGGCAGATCTCTGCGTGATCTTTGCGCATAATGACGCCGGGATTGTTTACGCGGCGACGATGCGGCATCTCCTCCCGGAAAGCAGGCTGGTCGTGATCATCTTCGGGAAAGACCCGAAACCGCTTGCAGCAGAAATCAATTTTCCCTGCGAAACAATCGTGGAGAAAGCGGTGCACAATCCGGCAGCACTGAAGACGAAGATAAACCAGGTGTTTGGATGGGCTGCATCGAGAACCTGAAGTATGACATGATCCTCCCTCTCGGCGCCTCGTTCAGGGAATGCCGGGAGTACGTCGAAAAGCACTATCCAGAAGTCTGGTACGTGGAGCCCGGTTACAAACTCTTTGATGAGTACATCATCGGGCTGCCGCCCATCGCCCTCGGGATCGAAGAGGGCGCAAAGATCATCTTTCCTTACACAAAACCCTGCCACGGCACCTACCTCCTGCGAATCGAAGGTGTGGAAGAAGTCGAGAGGGTCAGGAAAACGGCAAAGAAGAAAAAATGATTATCCTGTGAAATCACGCTATGAAAAACCAGTGGCTCATCAGATATTCTGAAATATTCTTAAAATCCGATCCAGTGCGCCAGCAGTGGGAGAACGTACTCATTTCAAACATTCGCGAGGTCATGCCGGATATCCATGTAAGAAACGAACGGGGCCGGATCTGGCTTGATGGCAACGTCCGGCCAGACCTGTTGAAAAATATCTTTGGGATCGTTTCGTTTTCTGAAGTGGAGCATATCCGGCTCGATGAGACAGAGAAATACCTACCCGATTATTGCCGGCGTCACGGGTTCGATCAGGCAAAGACTTTTGCCGTCAGAATAAAACGGGTGGGCACGCACGCATTCACCTCTAATGACAAAGCGATCGATTATGGCAACCTGCTAAGAAACGAGTTCCCCCACATCAAAGTGAACCTTGCAGTACCGGAAAAGGAGATCCACGTCGAAATCCGCGATGACCAGGTGTACCTCTATGATACCGTGACAAAGGCGGCCGGCGGGCTCCCGCTCGGTGTCGAAGGCATGCTGGTCGCTCTCGTCTCCGGTGGCATCGATTCACCGGTCGCCGCATGGATGATGATGAAGCGCGGCTGCCGGATCATACCGCTGTTTGTCGCGCTCGATAATTTCCTTGACGAGACAACGCTTGCACGTGCGAAACGTGTGGTGGAAGTGCTCGCCCGCTACCAGCCCGGTATTGAACTGACCGTGATCAGGGACTCGTATCTCGCTGCGGCGAGAAAAGAGCTCGTTCGCAACCACCTGGAGAAATATACCTGCATCTTCTGCAAACGGCGGATGTACCGGATTGCTACCGCGCTCGCGCGGCAGGTCGGCGCAAAAGGGATCGTGACCGGTGAGTCCATCGGCCAAGTGGCAAGCCAGACACTCGACAACCTTGTCGTGCTCACGGATGCGGCGGAGATTCCCATCTACCGCCCGCTGATCGGTTTTGACAAGGAGGAGACGACCACGATCGCCCGCGAGATCGGGACGTTTGTCGAGTCGACATCCACTGCATCCGGGTGCAAAGCGGTGCCAAAAGGGCCTTCAACCAAGGCAAAACTGGACAAGATCCGTGAGATAGAAGCAAAGATGGAATTTACAGGTATGCCAGTGCCGGTAACGGGGTTGCCCCAGAACTGAAATGCTGAAGGCGATCTCGTTTATCCTGCCATATCCAGGTGAATGATAATGATTTCCAGTTAATTTTCGTTCTGAAATTTATTGCGGCAAAAAATGCCCAAATCAGACTATTAATAATAATTCGGTTAATGATAATATGAAGTGTCACAATTGTGAACATCCCTGCCAAGGTGGCGGAGTGGCCACGCGGCTGACTGCAGATCAGCTACATCCCGGTTCGAATCCGGGCCTTGGCTCTTTTTCAGCACATCGACAACAGGGTGCCTCCCAATTTTTGACAGGAGGCACCAGAATGAAGGTGGGCGACATTCCAGATAAACCATTAACCTCTAAAAGAAAAGCGTATCTTGTCAGCATTGGTAGCGCAGATATCGATGAGGCACTCCTCATGGGGCGATATAAAACGACGCCGACCGCTGGACCGGGTGCCGGCGGGCAGTCGTTTTTCCTAACATCTGGTAATCACCGTGTGCGCCTTTCGATCAACAAAAACTCCCCGCTTAAAGTCGTGAAGTGGGGATCGGGGATCGCCATTACAAAAGACGGAGAGATCATCGCCTCAGGACAGTTGGAACAGCCCCTTGCCCACTGCCCGAAGCAGGCATACATCACCATCAGTGAACGCTGCATCTTTGACTGCAAGTTCTGCCCAGTCCCGAAATTGAATGGAAGCATAAAAGACATCTCGAAAATCCTTGCGATGGTAGATGAGGCAAATGCGAACGGTGAATTGCAGGCAATCTCACTCACCAGCGGTGTTGCAACAACGCCCGATGATGAAGTAAAGAGAACTGTGGAAGTGGTGAAAGCGCTACGGAAAAAGTACCCCCTTCCGATTGGCGTGTCGGTATATCCTACGGAAACCTCCTCAGAAGAACTGTACGCTGCAGGCGCTAATGAGATCAAATACAATGTCGAGACCATGGATCGTGAACTATTTGCCCGTGTCTGTCCCGGGCTTTCTCTTGACTCCATTCTTGCCTCTCTGGAAAAAGCAGTACCCGTATACGGAAAGAACCACGTGTTCTCTAACTTCATCCTCGGGCTTGGTGAAGATAATGCCTGCGTAATCGAAGGTATGAAAACGCTCGCAGAGATGGGGGTTATTCCGGTGTTGCGCCCCATTTCAAGAAGTCCACTCCGCGCAAGTGGGATTACTGTAGAGCGCCCAACACCAGAACGCCTCATCTCCCTCGCAAAAGAGCTCCGTGATATTCTCGCAGTATATGGATTGGATCCGTTCCAAGCAAAGACTATGTGCGTGCCCTGCACGGGTTGCGATCTGGCGCCACAGCGGGATCTCTGAAATCGAAACAATGTCGTGGTACAAAGAAATCACCCGTACTCGGGATCCTTTGTCGCAAAGGTACGGTCTTGGCCGAAATCGGCCGAAATCGTCGATGATGGTGGAACTGAAACACGTTAACTTCTTATCTCAAGACAGGGACCAGTGCGAAGACCTCCCTGCAGCGTTCGTTCTGATAAAGGGCGATGCCGATCGTTCCATATAACGCAATTCGCTCATCCGTCATATTCTTCAGATTACTGGTATGTGATTTTTTCAGAGGGAAAGCATCCCGTCGATTGCATGCCGTGCCTTTGCGGCAACGTCACCAGGTACGGTAATACAGGGACGAAGGTTTTCAAGGGCTGCATGCACTTTTACAACGTCTGTCTTTTTCATATTCCGGCAGATAGCACGGTCTGAAAGGGGATAGCACCGCTTATCCGGGCACTTTTTGTTAATCTGGTGTAAAATCCCGACCTCAGTACCGATAACGAACACATGTTCATCCGAGGAACAGACATGCCTGATGATCCCCGAAGTACTGGCGACATGATCCGCAAGGTCGATCACTTCTGGTCTGCACTCGGGGTGAACGATCACCGCTGCCTTTGGATGCCGCTGCTGGGCCTCCTGCACCTGTTCTGGCGTGTACTGGTCATGGACGATGCAGTAACCCTCCCATGGTAGGATCTCCTTATCGGTAAACCGGGACACGTACCGTGCAAGATTATGGTCGGGTATGAAAATCACACGCTGCTGGTCAAGCGAGTTTACCACATTCACCGCATTCGATGAGGTGCAGCAGATATCGCTCTCCGCTTTGACTTCCGCGGTCGTGTTGACATAACAAACCACTCCGGCGTCTGGGAAGCGTTCCCGCAGCAGGACAAGTTCGCCCGCAGTGATCATCCCTGCCATCGGACAACAGGCGTCTGCGGCCGGGAGGAGAACGGTTTTCTCCGGTGAAAGGATTGCGGCAGTCTCTGCCATAAAATCCACGCCGCAGAAGACGATCACATCACAGTCAATAGACGCAGCAGCACGGGAGAGCTCCAGCGAGTCGCCAACGATGTCTGCGATGTCCTGCACCTCGCCTGTTTGGTAATTGTGGGCAAGAATAATCGCGTGCCGTTCCCTTTTCAGCCGTTCGATCTCTTCTCTGATCAACGAAATATCCTCCATGATGCGTATGCCTAGGCTTATCTCGCCCCTCTCTTGCATCAAGATGAGAAACACTATCCCAGGCACGTACTTATACTGCCATCCAAATGTATAAACATTCACAATTGTTATCTTTGTATTGAAACGAATTACTGGGGGCGAGTCTCATGTTCAAAGAAGAGCTGACTGCGAGGGTTAAAGGGGTTATACGGCCCCGGGAAGGTGCGTGCGGGATCTGCCATGCAGTTGCAGAAGAGATCTGCGCACTCGGGGGAAGTGTCGTCGCGTATGAACAACCAGGCGGCATCCAAGCGAAGGTGACCGATAACCGGGGCGAGATTATCGGCAAAGGAAAAGGGGTCGTGTGGTCTCCTGCGGTACTGGCAGCAGAGGTCGATGCAGGGATCATTCCAGAAGATATTGTTGACCCACTTGTACGTGAGGGAACCAATTCGAAAGAAGATATGAAGCGCGTCGCTGCCCTGTACGGTTATGGGAGGGTGCTCACCCCTGCTGCAGTCGCCCTTATGACGATCAAGGAACTCGGCGGGCGAACGCTTATCAAGCGGGAAGGGCTTGGTGTGGTTGCCCGTTTTATCGATAGAAATGGTGACGTGATATCCGCATCACCACCGGCATACTGCCCGGTCTGCGCAATAGTAATCGGCGCTGCGCGAACTCCTTTACTTGCGAAAAAAATAAAGAGGGAATTGAAGGGCGTCGAAAATGTGGGTAAAGTAAAATACGAACGCGGGATCGAGAACAGATACGAGGTCAAGGGGGGAAGCGTTAGAGTTACCCTTGCTCATGGAGATCAGATACTGGCGAATCGCGTGCTCGGTTGTTGTATGGCGTACGCGACGGTCAAGGCAGAGATCGTTGCCGGACTGATCCCGAACGCGAATGCCAAATTATTCAAGGCATATTGCAACATGTGCCCCTATAAACACTGCTGGCTGGAGAAATCCATGGGAGCGACCGGCAATGTTCTCCTGCACCGGTTGACCGAGATTGGAACTGAGGTGGAAGTTACCGCGGAAGGAGGTATCGTAGCAAAGATACAGGGACCGGAGGGCCAGGAGATCATTGGACGCGGGACTCTCTGCTCATTTTCCGCTCTTACCAATATGCTGCTGAGGGGGGATGCTTCAAAAATGCTGAAACCCTCACCAGCGAAAAAATGGGGGGAAGACGGTAAAGGTTAGTAGAAACATCTAGACAGGAAAAGGGGGTGTTGTTGCATTTACGGTTGGTGACCGTTATTTCACCTCATTAAAATTTTTAGTCAACCGCCAACGCAAAAAACCGCCCTGGCATTATTGATCTTGTGGATCCGACCAGGAATGGGCTGAAACCTCGCTATTGATAATTTTTGGCAGATTTCATGTGTGATTATGGAAATATATGTCAGGATCGAAAATGCGTGCTTTTTTGCCCATATGCAACGGGCGATATAGTATCTTTTTAGTACGGCAACTTGCCGGACCTTGGCGAGGCGTGGGAGACCCCGCGGTCACTTGCGAGTACGAACGATATCATGCGATATTGTTCTGACGATCCTCCCGGTTCGATCCGGTTTCCCGGTTTCTTTTCTATCGATTTTTGAATCCTGTCCTATCTGCCATGATTTTATAGTTTCCCATGCATTTTCCCATGCTTTTCCATTTATAAATATAAAAGGAAAATGATGGGATTTATGACGGGAACTATCAAGTATCAAATTATAATCTATAATTGAAAAATCCGGAAGATCCGGACCGGATCCCCGGATCCGAATCCGGCCGGACCGGCCAGATCAAAAACAATATTGACCGACATAACAAATAAGGGGAGTAAGAAAACTACCGAGGTTTCTGAATAAGCTCCTGAAAATGGACTGAAACTTTACATCCTATGACGGTACGAAGCATATATCACAGTTAACAGTGATTTTTTAGCAATTAAAAGCCATCCTCGAGGATTCCTCGAGGACAAAATTCCCCTTTTCTTTAATTTTACGTCGGAGAAGTTTTAGGGGATTGCTCTGGGGGAACTGGGCCGGCGGCCGGCCGGATCCGGATCGCCGGACCGGCCGGATCATAAAAAAATATTCCCCATCACAACAAATAGGATAACAGAACATCAAAATTTCGAGAATTGGGCCATCAAAAATACACACCAAGAATGGTGTAATATTAAAAAGAAGTGTTATCAGAAGTGATGGGTTACAAAATGTGCGACACCCGATTCGAACTTGAAAATCTGGGAGTTTTCAAACCCCCCCAATTCTGAGAACCTTTATAAGTACCACCCAGAAACCCTCGCCTGATAACCCATGAAAACCACTACGTCAGGTATTGTGGAATCCGGTGAAATACCTGGATCCGATGTAACGACAATTGAAACGACAACGACCTGTACTTTCAATCGAAGGAAGGGCAGTAATCAGAACCCGGAATGCACTGTCACACGGGTAAGAGTACTGAAGAACCCCGCCGGTAAACCGGATACAGAACCTTCGGAGACAAAAGAATCTCCGACTCCTGCTGATGGGGATAACCAGACGGGATCAGCTGGTGCGAAAAACGACCAGATGTGTAGGCTTCCATCCAAGGAAATGACCTCAGATGAGGCTGAGGCAGAGATGGTTGACTGCATGATCAAAAGCCATGAGAAGGAGAAGGAGGAGAAGGATACCGTGGCCGGCAGGACCGCCCGTAATCCTAGTCGTCCTAGATGGAAATTTATGAAGAGAAAACGGGATACCTCCTAGGTATCCCACGCTTTACCGACTTTTAATCTGCGTCTGGTCTTTGGTCGAGATCCGATATTGTAAAGGGTAGTGGGGGGCCATGGAGTCCTCAGACATTTCCACTATCTCGATATCACCGCTGTCCAAGAAATCGTAAATAAAAGAGAGGATAAGACCGCTCACGGCCGGCCGCGCCTCAGCTAACGTGAACGTTTTACCCGTAAATTCCTCTATTAGTTTGGCGAGAACGGGTTCCTTGTATTGCCCGCCTCCCCGTACACTTGTTGACATAGTCAATCCCTCTAGATTTCACGAATGTCCACGTGACCGGACGTAGCGGCCGCTATCGCCCACTCGCCGGTCTGGATTAGGTGCCGGGCCACTCTTTTGTGGACCGGCGTCGGGAGATGATCGAGATCATCCTTTGTTAATACCCGTTTTGCTTTCATAGCCTCACCTGTAAATTATGGTCATGTGAGAAAACCCACCTCTCTCACATCCGGCCATACGTTAGGAGTACGCGGTTTAAACGGTTTGCGGTTGAATTTGAAGGTCGTTTAACGCCTGTTTTCAAGAGCAATTTACCAACGGTGTCCATACCATTGGGTTTTCGTGAAAAAAAGAATTTGAATTGGTGGCAGAATCTCTATTTAAACTTTACTCGCCGGGGTGCCGGATCGGGCATTCCCTGCCGGTGGGGTGAGCACCATCAGATCGACATTATCCATGATATGCCGGTAGACGGGGTGCGCTTCGATCTCCGTGGCGAGCTCGTCGATGGACACCCTCGCTTCCCGGGTGAGCGGGATGCCGCAGCTGGCGCAATACCGTGCGGTGGGCGCGTTGATGGCCGCGCACCGCGGGCATTGCCGGGGATAAAGGGCATGGTCATCGGCCTTATTCTCGGGCTCGATACCGTAAAGCTGTGAGAGTTCTGCGTCGATATGCGGGTTGGCGATGTGCGTATACGTCGCAAGCATCTTGGTGTTTTGATTGCCCCACGCGATCTCGCGGACGGAGTATTCCCGTACCCCCTGCTCGATGAGGTGACTGATCCGTGAATGCCGAAGGATGTGCGGCGTCACCCGTTTCGTGATGCCCGCACGCCGGGCAAGCACCCTGAGCCGCTTGTCGAGCGCCTTGTACCTAAGGGGCTTCTTCTCCTGCTCGCTGATGAAAACATAGGCGCTTCCCTCGGCGTTAAGCGGGTAATCCGCCCGCCACGCGGCAAGGTACGGCCGGGCCATGATGAGCGGGATATGGCGCGGCCGGCCGGTCTTGCAGTTGACGTTGATGATGACATGGTTCTTCTCGAACGAGATCTGGTCCCACCGTAAGGTACCGCACTCTTTTACCCGGAGCGCCGCCTCATAGAGCACAGCCACGTACGCCCGGTCAATCGAACGGGAGCATACCCGGATCATCTGGTGAATCTCCGTCTCGTTCAACATCTGCGCGGCCGTCTTGGTCATCGTGCGGGCGCTGGGGGCCTTGATCTCCCGGATCTCGTCCTTCGGGATAGTGCTGAGCCCCTTTCTGATCAACCAGAGGTAGAACTTCTTGAGAGTCGTGACGTCGTCCCGGAGGGTACTGCCGGCGTAGGCGTGCCCCTTGATCTGCGCGGTTTTCAGCCGGCTGATGCCCAGATAGATGTCGTCAATGGTGTTGGTCCGGTACGGGCCCAGGAACCTCCGCAGTTTGACGAGGTGATAGGTCAACTTGTTGAACCGGGACTGGCTGATGTTGCTGGTCACCGCTGCCCATCCGACATAGCTTTCGATGAGGGTGCGGTCATCCTGATTGATCTGGCCTTTCGCAAGCGCTTTCGTAAGTGAACGGGCGGCGTACTCGGGTTTGATATGGTGAAACTCGACTGGTCGAGGGCTGGGTATACCCGTACTCAATCCGCTGGACATAGAAGAGTCAGCAGTCAGGGTATCCTTAAAACTTCTCAGAAAACCATAGGGCTCGCGAGAAAAGATTTGACCCCGGAGGGGGAATGCGAAGGGTGGGATTCGAACCCACGGACTCCTGCGAGAGCAGATCTTAAGTCTGCCGGGTTTGGCCGGGCTTTCCTACCTTCGCGCACGTTTTCCTACCCGTATCCGGCAGCGGAGTTTCACATTAGATTCTGTTGACCGCCCGATCGCCCTCGTGTTTTATAATATCTGGCGCAGACCATAAAAAGAATCGTTTGACAAAAAAGATCGGCAATCCGGTTGAGACCAGCTTGACCACATCTCCGGTTATTGATGATTTTTCCCGGAATTTTCCGCTGGTGATCCATCGCCATGTAATTTATGAAGGGGTGGTGCGTACAATATCCGGCAGTGCATGACCGCATTTCATTGTACGGGCTGGGTCGAGCTGGACGGCAGGAGACTTACAGCTGCCGAGATCGAGACGATCATACGTACGGAGCCGGCAACAGTCCGCAGGTTCGGCGGTGAGTTCTTCCTCTCCTTTGATGTATGCTGCGCACGGGACCATTTCGGGATCATGCTTGGGCCAGTTCCCCGGGGTACCCTTGTATGCGCGGACGGGAACCGTTTTGCAATAAGACCGGATCCTGCTCCCCTGCCACTTGAGGAAGCGATCATCACCGCGGTCCGGCTGCGCAGCAATGAAGGCGTGACCGCACTCTCGGGCGGCGTGGACTCAAGCCTTGTCGCCGCGCTTGCCGGCCGCGAGTGCGTGGCAGTCGGCCTTGAGGGTTCGCATGACCTCGAACGGGCGCGGCATGCCGCCGGCCTGCTCGGTCTCACCTGTTCTCTGGTCAGGATCACGCCAGCGGAAATCGAGGCAGCAGTCCCTGTGGTTGTTGCCGCGATCCCGCGGAAGAACCCGGTTGATACAGGTATCGCGCTTACGCAGTACTTCATCGCCCGGTGGGCTGGAGAACATGGCTACCGGCGCGTCCTGACCGGGCAGGGGGCAGACGAGCTCTTTGGCGGGTACTCACGGTACCTGTCTACTCCAACCCTTGAAGAGGATCTTGCCAAAGATGTTGCCGGTCTGAGTGAACAGGCCGAACGGGACCAGTCGATTGCCGCGCTGCATGGCACCTGCTTCTCCATGCCATATATGGATATCCGGGTGGTGCGCGCGGCCGGTGCGTTCCAAGCCGCTGAGAAAGTGAAGGGAGGTTGCCGGAAGATCCCGCTCCGCGCGGTTGCCGGGCGCCATATCCCTGCGGAACTTGCCTCGTACGAGAAAAAGGCCATGCAGTACGGGACGGGAGTGTGGGGAGTGTTGAAGAAGCTTGCCCGTAAAAATGGTTATACAACGTCCGTGCAAGATTACATAGACCATATTAGAGGGGTGGAACATGGTCACTGAACAAGATGTGGTACATATCGCGGACCTTGCCGATATCGGCATCGACTTTGCCGAACTCGGTATCTTTACCGGCCAGTTTAATGCAATTCTTGAGTATTTCGACATCTTGGACCGGGTAGAGGGAGGCGGAAGTTTTGTCTTCGACCTGACTAACGTGATGCGGGAAGACGAAGCCGAACCCTCCCTGCCGCAGGAAGAGGTGCTGGCCAATGCCGGCGCACATGAAGACGGTTTCATCAAAGCACCCCGGGTGATGTAGTGGTAACGCGCCAGATCACGTTCGAGCCGGATGACCGGTATCATGCATTTCTCACCATCTGCCAGAAGGCCCCCCACGGGGACGGGAAGCTCGCCGGTATCGCCGTTGCGGTAAAAGATAATATATCCACGCAGGACATCGAGACCACCTGCGCCTCGAAGATCCTGAAAGGGTACGTGCCTCCCTATGACGCGCACGCGGTCGCCCTCCTCAAAAAAGCAGGTGCAGCGATAGCCGGCAAAACCAACATGGACGAATTCGGCATGGGGACGACCACGGAGAATTCCGCGTTCGGTCCCACGCTCAACCCCCGCGATCCGGCCCGTGTTCCCGGCGGCTCATCAGGGGGAAGCGCAGCCGCGGTTGCCGCGGGGATGGTGCGGATGGCGCTTGGCACCGACACCGGCGGTTCGATCCGCTGTCCTGCCGCGTTCTGCGGGATCGTCGGGCTCAAACCGACGTACGGCCGGGTCTCCCGGTACGGGCTGATTGCCTATGCAAACTCCCTTGAGCAGATCGGGCCGATGGCAGGAACCGTCTCGGACGTCTCGCTCCTCATGTCGGTGATCGCGGGTTACGACCGGCGCGACACGACATCCTATGACCGGCCCTATCAGCACACTCCGTCTGCGGAGATACGGGGACTGAAGATCGGCATTCCTCAGGAATATTTTGGCGCCGGTGTCGATTCTCGGATTGCTGATGTTGTACGAAAGGCCATCGACAGGCTCGAAGAACTTGGTGCTACCACCGTCCCGTGCAGTATCCCGTCCATGGAATATGCGCTTGCCGCGTACTATGTGACCTGCACAAGCGAGGCAAGCTCCAACCTTGCCAGGTTCGACGGTGTCCGGTATGGCCCTGCCGCGGACACGAAAAAACCGTGGCATGACGCATTCCGGGAAGTGCGCCGGGCCGGGTTCGGCCCCGAGATCCGGCGCCGGATCATGCTCGGAACCTTTGCCCTCTCGTCCGGCTATTACGGGAAATACTACGCAAAGGCACAGGTCGCCCGCGAGAACGTGAGGAGGGACTTTGCCCGGATCCTTGCCGGCGCGGACGTGATCTGCGGCCCCACGATGCCAACGATCGCGTTCAGGTTTGGCGAGAAGAGTGACCCGCTCTCCATGTACCTCTCGGACATCCTCACCGTGCCGGTCAACCTTGCCGGCATCCCGGCCATCTCGGTTCCCTGCGGCAAGGTGGAGGGTATGCCGGTCGGCCTCCAGATCATGGGCCGGCCGTTCGAGGACGAGCGTGTCATCGACACGGCCTTCGCGTACGAACAGGCGGTGACCGGATGACCGGCAAAGAAGTGATCGTGGGCCTTGAGGTTCACTGCCAGCTCGATACGGCCAGCAAGCTCTTCTGCGGCTGTTCGACTGACTACCGGAATGACGGCCCCAACACCCACGTCTGCCCGGTCTGTCTCGGTCTTCCCGGCTCGATGCCGGTTCTCAACCGCCGGGCGATCGAGTATGCGATGCGGGTGGCTAAGGCGCTCAACTGCACCGTCGTTCCCGAGGCGGTATTCTCCCGGAAGAACTACTTCTATCCCGACCTTGACAAGGCGTACCAGATCACCCAGTACGACAAGCCGCTCGCGGAGGGCGGGTACCTTGAGATCGAGGGGGATGACGGGACGGAACGCCAGGTGCAGCTCACCCGTATCCATGTCGAGGAGGATCCCGGCCGGCTTGTCCACATGGGCAACGCGGAACGCGGGCGGTACTCTCTCGTGGACTATAACCGTGCCGGTATCCCGCTTATCGAGATTGTCACTGAGCCGGAGATGCGCTCTCCCAAGGAAGCACGCAGGTTCCTGAATAAACTCCGCGCCACGCTGGAATATCTCGGGGTCTTTGACAGCGAGAAGGAAGGGTCGCTCAGGGTCGACGCCAACATCTCGATTGTCGGCAGCGAACGCGTCGAGATCAAGAACATCACCTCGTATAAGGGGGTGGAAAAGGCACTGACGTTCGAGGTGACAAGGCAGAAGAACATGATCCGGCGCGGTCACGCAGTGGTGCGGGAGACCCGGCACTTCCTCGAGGCACGGGGCATCACCCAGTCGGCACGATCAAAGGAGCAGGAACAGGACTACCGGTACTTCCCGGAGCCGGATCTCCGTCCCCTTCATGTGCAGTCATGGGTACGGGAAATCGTACTGCCGGAACTCCCGGACGCACGACGGGAACGCTTCATGGCGCAGTACGGCTGCTCGCTCAATCATGCACGGACCCTCACCGGCGACCTCAGGCTTGCCAACTTCTTCGAGCGGGTCGTTCACGGTGACCCGGAAGGGCTCTCATCGCTTGCTGCCACCTGGACAGCCGACACCCTGATCGGCGAGCTGAATTATCGGGACATGAGCCTTGACACAATCGATGCCGAAAGTTTCTCAGCCCTGCTCCTCCTTCTCAAAAACAGCACGATTACGGACAAGAGCGGTGTCGACGTGCTCCGGGTGATGCTTGACCAGCGGTTCAGAGGGGAACCAGCGGATACACCGGATGCGATCGTCGACAGGCTTGGTGTCAGGAAAATTGTCGCAGTCCGGCATCCTGCCCACGCATCTGACTCGCCCGGAAATGGTTCCGATCCCGTCATGATCGCGATATCTGACGTCCTCAGGGAGCAGCCCAAAGCTGTCGAGGATTACCGGTCAGGAAAGAAAGAGGCGTTCAATTTCCTGATCGGACAGGTGATGAAAAAGACGCGTGGGCGTGCGGACCCGGCGGAACTCAACCGGATGCTTGCCGGAGAACTGAACAAAGGGACGTGAAGCCTCATGCACCTGATCGTCGCAGAAAAGAACATCTCGGCACGCCGTATCGCCCAGATCCTCGCCGGGGAAAAGAAGGTCAGCGAGAGGAAGGATGCCGGCGTCTCGACCTATAGTTTGGGTGATATGATAACGGTCGGGCTGCGGGGGCATGTTGTCGAGGTGGACTTTGAGCCCGGTTACCGGAACTGGCGCAGCGAGCAGTTTACCCCGCGGAGCCTGATCGATGCAAAGACCATCAAGGTGCCTACCGAGAAAAAGATCGTGGCCCTTCTCCAGAAGCTGGCCCGGAAGGCGGAACGCATCACTATCGCGACAGATTTTGATACCGAAGGTGAACTGATCGGGAAAGAAGCGTTTGAACTCGTCCGGGCAGTCAACCCGAAGGTGCCGGTCGACCGTGCACGGTTCTCTGCCATCACCCCGCAGGAGATCGAACATGCGTTTACCCATACAACCGGACTCGATTTCGCACTGGCCGCTGCCGGGGAGGCGCGGCAGTCGATCGACCTGATGTGGGGGGCGTCTCTGACACGGTTCATCTCCCTTGCCGCCAAGAGGGGGGGCAGCAACATCCTCTCGGTCGGGCGGGTCCAGAGCCCGACCCTCTCCATGATCGTCGACCGCGAGAAGGAGATCGAGGCGTTCGTACCCGAGAAGTACTGGCAGCTCTCGCTTTTAACGGAAAAGAATGGCGAGCAGATTGAGGCCCGCCACACCAGTGGTCGGTTCAAAGACAAGGTAGCGGCCGAGCAGAGCCGGGATCGGACGAAGGAACCGCTTGTTGTCACCGATGTCAGGGTCGGGACCAAGCAGGACCGGTCCCCCTCGCCCTTTGACACCACCACGTTCATTGTTGCCGCCGCCCGCCTCGGGTTCTCCGCATCAAACGCGATGCGGATCGCAGAAGAGCTTTACATGAACGGGTACCTCTCGTACCCGAGGACCGACAATACCGTTTACCCCCCTTCGCTGGACCTCGATGGCGTGCTCCGCGCGATCCGGAATTCCCCCTTCAGGAAGGATGTGGAATGGGTGATAGAACACCGCCGCCCGGTCCCGACACGCGGCAAGAAATCGTCTACCGACCACCCGCCCATCCATCCGACCGGTGTGGCAACGCGGGAGGGTATCGGTGACGAAGCGTTCAGGGTTTACGAGCTGGTACTGCGCCGGTTCCTTGCCACTCTCGCGCCGGATGCTCTCTGGCAGACTCTCAAGATCAACCTCGATGCAAATGGCGAGGAGTTCACGGTCACGGGCGGGAGACTGCTCGATGCCGGGTGGCACACGGTATATCCTTACAGCGAGGCGAAGGAAACAATCCTCCCGGCATTTACCCTCGGTGAGAAACTCCCGATCAGGGAAGTTATCTTCGATGAGAAAGAGACCCAGCCGCCGGCACGTTACACCCAGAGCAAGCTGATCCAGCGGATGGAGGAGCTGGGCCTTGGGACCAAGAGTACGCGCCACGAAGTGATCGCGAAGCTGATCTCCCGTAAGTATGTCGAAGGGAACCCGCTGCGCCCCACGCTGGTCGGCCGGGTGGTGACCGAGTCGCTGGAGCAGCATGCCGACACGATCACCCGGCCCGACATGACCCGGACCCTTGAATCGCATATGCAGCAGATCAAGGAGAGCAGGCGTACCCGGGAAGACGTGGTGAAAGAGTCACGGGAAATGCTGCACTCGGCGTTTGACCAGCTCGAGGCACACGGGCAGGAGATCGGCAATGACATCCGCGGGCAAACAGCAGAGGAGCTCAACCTCGGCCCCTGCCCGGTCTGTGGGGGTGTATTGTCCATCCGTCACATGCGGGGTTCCACGCAGTTCATCGGCTGTTCCCGGTATCCCGACTGTACGTTCAACATCGGGCTGCCGGTCACCCAGTGGGGCTGGGCAGTCCGTACCGGTGACGTCTGCGATAAGCACCGGCTCCATTTCGTGCGGCTGGTAAGAAAAGGGGCCCGGCCGTGGGACATCGGCTGTCCGCTCTGCCACCACATTACATCCAATGCGGAATCGCTTTCCGAGATCCCTTCCATGAATGAGGCTTTTCTGGAGAAGATCCGATCTTGCCATATCTACACCGTTGCAGATATTGCCCATAGTACTCCCGAACACCTGGCCGGCGTTCTTGGACTTGACGCAGCCGGGGCACAGAGTCTCAAAAACGATGCAGAGGGTATGCTTGAGAAATTGCGCCGCCGCTCGGAGTGCCGCAAGTTCCTGCGCAACCACCTGATCCCCCGCAAGGGGCGCAGCTATGCAAAGATCATGACTGTCCTCAAGACGGCAGGGGTTACGGATCTTGCCACTCTCGCGAAAGCGGGCCCGGCCGTTCTGCGCTCGGCAGGGATTGGGGAGACGGAGGCACAACAGCTCCACGATGAAGCGCTGATGGTGTACAACGAACAGGTGCTCAGAGAGATCGGGATCCCCGCGGTGAGCCTGAAAAAATACCTCGCGGCAGGTGTTACGAGCGCCGATGAGTTCTGCACTACACCACCGGGGACCCTGAGCGAACGGGCCGGCATGAGCCTCGATACAATCAACCGCCACGTGGCGAAGGTCTGTGCCCACCTCAACCGGCCGGCGCCGAAGACCTTCACCCGGCTCCAGATCGAGAAAGGAAGAAAGGAGTTCCTCGCGGTTGGCGGGCTCTCGGAACCGGTCGCCGAAAAACTCTTCCGTGCCGGGATTATTAATGCCGACAGCCTGCTCGGATCCGACCCGCAGAAACTCTCAACAGAGACCGGAATACCGGCAGAGACGATCCAGAAGTTCCAGGCATTGATCCGGAAAAAACGTGAGAATGCCATGATCCAGCTCTAGCCGGGCACTCATTTTTTCAGCGCGACCTTGACTATACCCCCAGAAGATAGTTATCCTCACATGATCTGGGGATAAACCCGTCCGTGTCCGTCTCTTTTGCCTGTCTGGGTACAGGCTCGTCAGAATACAGTGAGAGGATAGACGTTAGAGATTCTAAAAGCTCTTTTCATTATCCATGCCGGCCGGGAGCGCCGGTTTATGGGGAAGGAGAACATACCTGATGATGATACCGATGAAATGGAAAGAATGGGTGCACGTGACCAAGCTCGATCCTGACAAGCAGCTCAGAGCCGGCGATATCGATGCGATTGCTGCGAGCGGGACGGATGCCCTGATGTTGTCCGGTACCCTTAACGTCACCCGGGAGAACCTTGTCTCGCTCCTGAAACAGGTAAAAGCCTACGACCTGCCGCTCGTGATGGAGCCTGCCAGCCCCGACGCAGTGCTGACCGATGGGATCGATTACGTCTTTGTGCCGAGCGTGATGAACACTTCCGATGTACAGTGGATTGTCGGCAAGCACCGCGCCTGGGTACAGCAGCAGAAACGTACAATCCCGTGGGAGACTGTCGTGCCGGAAGCATATATTGTACTCAACCCCGCATCATCGGTCGGTAAGGTGACAAAAGCGCTCTGCGACCTCAAACCTGAAGAGATCGCCGCCTATACGATCGTGGCGGACCGTTATTTCCATTTCCCGATCGTCTATATCGAATATTCCGGCATCTATGGCGATCCCGGCATTGTCCGGGCCGCATCCGAAGTCCTCGACAAGTCCATCCTGTACTATGGCGGCGGGATCAACACAGCGGAGCGGGCAGCCGAGATGTCAAAATATGCCGATACGATCGTTGTCGGCAACGCGGTCTACGACCAGGGCGCCGCATTCCTCAAGGCAACCGTGGACGCCGTCCAGTAACTTTTTTATGGCTGACCTCGAGATCGTGCTGGTCGCCCCGATCTACGAGGGTAACGTTGGTTTTGCGGCGCGGGTGATGAAGAACTTCGGCTTTGACCGGCTCGTGCTGGTCGACCCGTGCGAAATCCGCGACGAGGCAAGCACCCGGGCGGCCCATGCGCAGGACGTTCTCAAGAATGCGGAGATCTGCACGATTGAGGACATTTTCTCCCGGAGCAGCATTGTTGTCGCCACCACCGGCTCCGTGAGTAAATCGGTCTGCACCCCGATGCGGATGCCCTTTCTCTCTTCCCGGGAACTCCGGGAGCATATCGCGAAGCTGGATGGCAGGATCGCGATCCTTTTCGGCCGCGAGAACTGGGGTCTTTCCAACGAAGAGGTCAAGAGGAGCGATATCGTCTGCACGATCCCGACATCGCCTGAGTACCCGATCCTCAACCTTTCCCATGCGGTCGGTATCATCTGCTACGAGCTCGCCAGCCTTCCCCGGCCTGAGTACCAGCTTGCCTCCGCGTATGAGATGGGGCATTTGTACCGGCATATCGACCGGTATCTCGATACAATCCACCACCCGCAGTTCAAGCGCGAGAACACGATGATCATGATCCGGCGGGTCCTTGGCCGGGCCAACCTCACGACCCGGGAGGCAAGCACCCTTCACGGCCTGCTGCGCCGGAGCCAGTGGCACATCGATCCCGGCGCGCTCTATCATGAGAAAGAGGCAGAGCGAAAACAGAAGAGTCGGCAGGATGACGCTGTGGATATGCGGGAACCGGAGAGCGGGGAGGAATGAAGCAAGGATGGGATGTGGCGGTCACGGTGTGGATGGCCGGAGTTTTTGCTCCTTGTGATATTCGTTGAACAGGGTATCTTTTCCCCCGGTTTTCCGTAAACGCACCGCCACCCATTTGCCAATTCCGGGCCGGATCCTGAACGTGGGAAGGAGGCGAACATGACACTGATCGTAAAGGAGATCCAAGCGAAAACCATTCTCTCCGCATCGAAGGTCTATCCCTATGTCATCAATCCCTATACCGGCTGCCAGCATGCCTGCTCCTACTGCTATGCACGTTTTATGAAAAGGGTGACCGGGCACCGGGAACCATGGGGTGAATTCGTTGATGTCAAGATCAATGCCGCATCCTTGCTCCGGGTGGAGATAAAGAAGAAGAAGCGGGGGAGGGTCTGGGTCAGTGGCGTGTGCGACCCGTACCAGCCCTTGGAAGCAACACACCGGTTAACCCGGCAATGCCTGAAGATACTCGCCGAAAACCGCTGGCCGGTTATCATCCAGACACGTTCACCCTTAGTCCTGCGGGACATCGACATCATCAAAGATGCTCAGGATTTTGAGGTCGGCCTCTCGGTCACTACAGCGAAAGATGCTATCAGGAAGTTGTTTGAACCCAATGCGCCACCGGTAGCCGACAGGATCGCGGCGCTCGACAAACTGCATAACGCCGGTGTCAGGACCTATGCGATGATCGCCCCGGTGCTTCCGGGAGCAGAAGGGCTTGCAGTATTACTCAAGGGAAAGATCGATTACGTACTGATTGACCGGATGAACTACCATTACGCAGACTGGGTGTACCGGAAATATGGGCTGGAGAATGCGCTCACGGATGAATTTTTTTACCGGATCCGGCAGGAACTCATGCGTATCTGTGATACATGACAGGTTATGAGCCGGGCGTCATGGCATCTCATAAATAAATCCGCAATGATTTTTTAGGCCTTGAAAAAAAGCTGGCAACAATTCCCGGGAACTTCGATACAAAAGCTGGAACATACTTCGAAGATTTCAAAAAAAATCATTGCCATTTCCGGTGCTGGCAGAAAAGTCCGGACTGGGTTCCCACGATTTTTTTAATAAATCCCTCAATTTCTTGATTGAGGAGAATAATCATTTTCACTGCCGAATGGAAAACGGATATAACAGCCAGGTTCATCCAAATAACCGATTAAAACGCCGTTTTTGGCACCCCCTGTACAAACGGCCGCCAAGGCCCTTTCCTTGGCAAATCTCCCCTCAGATCGACCAAAACATCATCCGGTTTTTGGAGGCTGCTGCAGGGCCGCTAAATTGGCCGATTTTATTTTGATTTAATCGCCTCTTTTCAAAAAACAATCGATTATATCGATATTCCCCGTCGGTGTCACCGTCGCTTCCACTGGAGATTTTTTGGCCCTTGCCGGATTGGCAATCCGGGCGTTTTACGGGGTTATTTTTCTGCGAGACTTCTCATGGCCAAAAATACCCCTGAATACCCGTTGAACGGGATCCGGAAACGCTGATCGGTTTCTTCTCTGAATTTTTTAACCACCACTCTGATAACATCGCAAAGGAATTTTTTCTTGCGATTATTCTCCGGAATTCTCCTGGAGCGCTTCGGCAATAAAACGGACCGGGAATTTTTCCGGCATGAAGCTGGGATCAGATCACCATCCCCGCTCCCCATCCTCTCCGTTTCTATACCGGAAGCTGGAGAAGTATCGTCAACCCTACGGCAACAAGGATGAAACCGCCAAGGATCTCGAAACTTTTCCCGAGGCAGGATCGTAACCGGTTCCCAGACAACACACCGGCACATGATATGATAAACGCAATGAGACCGATAATGAGCGCAGGAGTTAGAATCTCCTGCCGGAGAAATGCAAACGATATGCCGGCTGCGAACGCATCAATACTTGTTGCGATGGATACGAGAACAACTGGGAGTATCTGAAAGGTTCCGATCGATCTTGTGGACGCTTCCTCTCTGAATCCCTCGATGATCATTTTTCCTCCAATCAATACCAGAAGGAAAAACGAGAGCCATGGCCCGAATGTGACGATATACACCGCAAGCGGTGTACCCGCTGCCCATCCAAGGAGCGTCATACCGGTCTGGAAGACGCCAAAACAGAGCCCGTAGACCAAGGCCACGGTGAGGTGGTCTTTTGTGGTTGTTCCGCCGATTGAAAGCGAGACGGCAAGACAGTCCATCGAAAGGCCGATGCCGATCAAAATCTGGGTGAGGAGATCCATCTGTACGCTTCTATCATTGGCAGCGGGCGGCAATAAGCACGTTGAACCGTGGCAACGAAGAGAAGTGCGGATTGGCGATTATTCTGAAAACAGGAAGTTTATGAAATATCGGTTCTCCAATGAAGTAACGACAAAAAGAAGTGCCAAGTCTGGAGCTGTACACTTACTTTGATAACGATTGCCCCCTCCCTTTTAAAAAAGAGCAAGGGAAATCTTTAGAACCCGATATTCTTCGGGAGCCAGAGAAACACTCCCATTGCAATGATGAAGAAGATGATAGCGCTCACGAGCAGGATCTTCCTGATCCGATCATGCTCCCATCGTTGCCCAACGCCGCACAGGAAGAGGACGATCGTAAAGAGCACGGCGTTCAGGATATAGTCATCGCTCGTCTGGCTGGCCTCTTTTGCCTCGTTGTAGATTGCTGATGCGTTCTGTTGCAACTGCCCGCTCCGGTCTTGGGCAAATACATGATATTCAGGGCGTGAAAACGGGGTACCTGGCGGGATGGTGCCGGGGGTTCCGTTTTTTACTGCGGCAATCCATGCATCAAACGCCGGCGTGAACTCTGGGGTGAACCTGCTCTCAAGAAAACCGGCACGGAGCGTGTCGTTCCGGCTCTTTGCATCGACCCAGGAAAGGAAGACCGAGACATCAACAAGGACATCGCGGTTCGCTTCATCGCTCGCACGGATGGATTCGGTTGTCAAACGGTTTGAGGTATCCACCAGCGAGTTCCTTGCACCCGCCCACCGGGTGGCCTCGTATGCACAGAAGGCCGAGGTGACGGTGGTAAAGAGGAGGATCACCGCGAATATTACTTCAATCCTGTCGATATTCTCATTTGTGCCCATCGTTCTCTCAGGTCCCGGTATCGTGGATCGATTCCCGTCATGATGCTCAGTCAGGAATGTTTTCTTTTCCCGGTACTTGTTTAATAAAAATTCTACCGGCGATAAAAAACTACCGTTATGAAATACGGTTCGTATGATTAAACAATTCCAGACCGGTTTTCCCAACTTCATAAATCCACATAAAAAATCCAATCCACGCAGGGGGAACTGGCAGATTTATTTTTTATAAAAATCCACGCACCTTGCCATAAAATACCAAAAAACCACAAAACCAGATAAATGTATCCAAGCATCCACGCCAACAAAACGCGGAGACACGTGCCATGCGTTTCCTTTGAAGGTTCCAACTTGACGCGATAGAAAATACGTAGGGACCTTAGGAGAACTTGGGAAATACATATTCACATACATTCGGAATGTTAATAGAAATTCCAGTTAATATCGCTATTAAAAGGAGGGTTTACGTTTATGGTTTGGATCGAAGTACAAGAGTGCGCAAACGAAATAATCAATGAAGAAATGATACAAAGTATTTATTTGGAATATCCCGATCCTGAAGATCTCAATACAGATTTTATATTCTACGCTCGAATTAACGATAAAAAATGGGTAATTTATTCCGCATATATTCCTGATGATATTAAAAATTATGACAGCGATATCGATATTAGAGAATCGTATATTTCGGAATTAGGGGATGAATTATACAAGAAATTAATGTTTTTTATTTCCGAGGCAAAAAAGAAAAATAATTGTCAGATCCTTTCATTAAGTGAAAAATTTCTAAAGTCGGGTTTTTTGGATAAATATCGAGGATTTAGTTGAAACTATTTTTATAAAAAATGAGAAGAAACACCAAACTGGTGTGAAAAAAGCCCGGCTTCCGTATCCAACACAAAGAGATATGTAAAAATTGCTAAAAAGTTAAAAGATGCCGACGCCAATCCCGATTTAACGTATAAAAAAAACTCTCGGAAAATATGGTGAGAATGTTTCATGGCCGCAGAGTCCAGATGGGAACGAGCGAGAGTCAGGCTATCCGGTGAGAAACTATTGCAGATGTACCATCGGCGGATGGGGCAATTCTTACCAGGCAGAGTCCCCGGTTTCCACAACGGTGACCTCGTTTCTGAGATTATGCAACCAATGACGAATATCTTTACTTTTTTGCCTCGTTCTCGTCAATGTTGCCGGTTGCCTTCTTCATCCCCTGCATTACGGTCTCAGCAGCCTTTGCCGCCTGAACTGCAACGTCATCCCCTGCCTTTTTCAGGTTGCGGTCAAGTTTATTGACACCCTGTATCATCATGGCATTGGCATCTGCGGCCGCTTTTTGGATCTTTTCCTGCAGGGGGATCGCCGCCTGGACAAGAAGCGTTGCCATATCCAGAAGTCCAAGCGCCGCGAGATCCTCCGCACTCACCCGGATCTGGCCCTCTACCACTATGGTATCCGCAAGAACCGTGGCGATGATGGTCTTGCCGGTCACTTCATTGATGAGCTCGACACTGCCACCCTCCACGACACCAATGAGGGGCAGCTGGACGACATTCAGGTGCACCTGCCCCTCGCCCGGAGCCTCCCGTTTTCTGACAGTCAGGCGGATTGCCTGCATACAAAAAATACACGCTCCTGAAAGATGTTATATCTTCCTGATTTCTGTTTCCCTGCAGGTTTTAAAAAGATCAGGTAGTGACGGATCGGATATCTGACAAACAAAGCAGGATACCGGCATCTGATCTCACGACCGGTTTACTTTTTTATAATCGATCCAACGGTGTAGAACGATATTTTCGGTAGGGACGAGGTTTGTAAATCCCACCTGCATTGTTATTTGTCACCGGCAGGGATTATCTCCCATCGCCACCAACTGGTTAGAGCAATGATTCTTGTTGACTGGCAGATCCGCGATCGGATCGCCCGGGGCTTCATCAGGATCGATCCCTATGATGAAAAATTCGTGCAGCCGAACTCGATCGACATCCGGCTCGGGAACCAGTTTGTCTGGTACACGCCGGGCACACAGGTGATCGACCCATACGACAGGGAGAGCGTCGCTGCCGGTGTGGAGGAGACCGAGTCCGATTCGTTTGTGATCCGGCCGGGAGCATTCGTGCTGGCGCGGACGCTCGAGTACATCGCCCTGCCGGACAACATCGTAGCGACGATCGAGGGCAAGTCAAGCATCGCCCGGCTCGGCATCACGCTCCACCAGACCGGCGGCTGGATCGATGCCGGGTTCCGGGGCACCATCACGCTGGAGATGTGCAATGTGAACGTGCGACCGGTGAAGGTGCATGCCGGTATGCCGGTCGGCCAGCTGGTCTTTTACACGACCGAGCGTGCAGAGAACCCCTATGACCGGAAGGCCGATGCGAAATACCTCGACCAGCGTCAGGCGACGCTTTCGCGTTACCATGCAAACAAAAAACAACCAGCGCAAGGCAATGAGGGTATATAGGTAAAGAACCCATTTTATACGGATAAATCGTTCCGGAAGGGAGATGAACCGATGCGGCTTCTTCTGATTCATTCAGATTACATCGAGTACGAAGCAAAAAAGAAGACCAAGATGGCAGAGGAGGGCCAGGCGCTTGCAGATCAACAGACCGAGGCGCTGGTGGTCTTCTGTGCGGTCGAGTCCGTTGACGAGGAGGACCCGGAGGGAGTCGTCATGCAGGCTGTACAGGAGATTGACAAGGTCGCCGACCAGGTAACCGTGGACAATATTGTCATCTACCCGTACGCCCATCTCTCCAGTGATCTCGCATCGCCGGATTTTGCCGTCCGGATCCTGAAATCGCTGGAGACTGAGATTGGGGCGGAAGGTTTCTCCGTCAAGCGTGCTCCGTTCGGCTGGTACAAGTCCTTTAAGATATCCTGCAAGGGACACCCCCTCTCGGAACTCTCCAAGACCATTGTGCCTGGCGGGGAAGAGGGCGGGCCAAAGATTGGCAAGAAAGAGGCCACTCACGACTGGTTCGTGATGACGCCGGACGGGAAGACCCACGACTACCATGATTACCTTGACAACTCGCCGTTCGGCTGTCTCGTGAAGAAAGAGCTGGGCGTTGCGGAACCGACCGGTGGCGAGCCGGCCCATGTCGGCCTGATGCGCTCAAAGGAACTGGTGGACTACGAGCCGGCCAGCGATGTCGGCTGCCTCCGCTGGATGCCGAAGGGAAAACTTGTCCGCGACCTCCTTGCCGACTACGTCCTGCAGCTGGTGCTCCCGTATGGCGCGACACCGGTCGAGACCCCGGTCATGTATGACCTTGGCGACAAGGCGATCTGCGAGCATGCCGCCAAGTTTGGTGAGCGGCAGTACCGGTTCAAGAGCAACAACCGGAACATGATGCTTCGGTTTGCAGCATGCTTTGGCATGTTCTCCATCATGCGGGACATGCACATCTCGAAAAACACCCTCCCGATGAAGATGTACGAGCTCTCCACCTACTCCTTCCGGCACGAGCAGAAAGGGGAAGTGATCGGCTTGAAACGCCTGCGGGCGTTCACGATGCCGGACATGCACTCCCTCTGCACGGATATGCCAGAAGCGATGAAGTGCTTCGAGGAGCAGCTCGCAATGGGCTGGAAGACCGGCCGAGACTTCGAAACACCGCTCGTGGCCGCGTTCCGGTGCACGAAGGACTTCTACGATAAAAACGAAGCATGGGTCAAAAAGATTGTCAGAAATTCCAACTGCCCGATGCTGATCGAGATCCTCTCCGAGCGTGTCCACTACTGGGAAGCGAAGATCGACCTCGCCGCCATCGACGGGCAGGGGCGGCCAATCGAGAACCCGACCGTCCAGATCGATGTCGAGAGCTCGACCCGTTTTAATATCAAATACTACGAGGAGGACGGCACTGCGGTCTATCCGCCCATCCTCCATTGTTCCCCGACCGGGAGCGTCGAGCGCGTGATCTGCGCGATTCTCGAGAACATCTCTACACAGGTGGTCCCGGCGCTGCCCACGTGGCTTTCACCGGTACAGGCACGAGTGATACCGGTCGCCGAACGGCATACCGCGTACGCTGACGAAGTCTGCACGGCGCTGAACGTGGCACTGGTCAGGTGCGATCTGGATGACCGTGACGAGAGCGTGGCCAAGAAGGTGCGCGAGGCCGGCATGGACTGGGTGCCGTACGTAATCGTGATCGGTGATGAGGAAGTTGCCGGGAAAAAACTGACGGTCACGATCCGGAAAATGTCAGAACCCAAAAAACCGCATAAGGAGCAACTTACCACAGAGACGCTCATCCCGGCTATCAGGAACGAGATCCAAGGCATGCCGTTCCGCCCGTTGTACACCCCCCGCCGGCTCTCGAAGAAGGCCCGGTATATCTGAGTCTTCCACACCTTTTTCGTGGGTATCGTACTACAATTTCCCGGTCTTCCGGGTTCCCTTTCCGGTACGGGAGGGAACGTGCCTGCCTTGAAGAGATGCTCAAAAATCTCTTCTCGTTCCATGTGTCACATATCAACGTACTCTGGTAAATTCTTCTCCGGCAAGCCGCTTTTCTCGTGAACGGCAGTCTTTTTCAAGAAATTAGAGAGAAGATTATCTTCTTAAAATTTCAGGAAAGGTAAAAGAAATAATTCAGGGAAATAGCGGAAAGGGACCTGCTCAGAGACCGACATCGGGGGTGGGTGCCGGTCAGCGCAGGTACTTTTCGATCCCTTTTTTCAGTTCCTGGAACGAGACCGGTTTCTGGAGCATCCCGAGCAGGGGATCGTGCATATGCTCCAGTTTCTCCGGTACCGTAGGCGACGCAGTGAAGAGGAGTACCGGGATATTCCGCATCCCAAGCTCTTCCCGCAGCCGTTCCAGGAATTCCCAGCCGGATATCGGCGTCATCATTACGTCAAGGAGGATCAGGGACGGGGGTTCTTTTTTCACCGCTTCCAGCGCATCGATGCCGTTGGTGATGAGAACCGCCTCATACCCTAACTTTTTCAGCATGAGTTCCATCATGTCGAGAATAGGCTGATCGTCTTCAACCACCACAATCTTGCGGGTCATATACGCTCTTCTCCCTTTGGTGCTTGTTTTGGCAGATGGATGGTAAACGTGCTCCCAAGATTTACTATGCTGTCAACACTGATATACCCGCCGTGCAGATGAATAAACTTTTTTGCAAGGGTGAGTGAATGCCCGGCACGTTCGTGGTTCTCCCTGTCTTGGCCGGGGAGTCCTGCGGGCTCAAAGATCTCATCGAGCCGTGCATCGGTGATCCCGACCCCGTTGTCCTGGATTGCAAGCTGGTGGAACGGATGATTAGGCATGGAATGGTACGAGATCGAGATCTTCCGGGGGGGTTTTGAATAGGCCACAGCATTTGAGAGCATCGCGTCGATCACCATCTCGATCTTGTTCCGGTCTGCCTCAAAAGTCAGGTCAACCGGGATATCAATACGGATCTCTGCCTTCCGGAGATATCTTCCCTGTTCGAGTATGCCGTGGATCAGCTCCGGCACGGAAAAGAGCGAATAGTTCAGGGTGGTCTCGTCCGTGTCCATCACCGACAGCTCCAGCATCTGGTTGATGACCTGCTTCTCCTGATCAACGCTCTTGATACACCGCTCAAGAATCTCCCGGGTCTCCTCCGTCACTCCGAAGGTCTGCGGGTCCTGCAGGAGCAGGTTGAGGTATCCCATGATAGGCTGGAGCGGTGTCCGGAGCTCCTGTGCAACCGTGCTGATGATGTCACGCCGCCGTTCCGTGGTCTCCTCAACATGCTCCCGGAACTCTTCCCATTCGGTGTTGTCAACGATATTGACCAGCGTGGCAGCTATCCCGTCACGGCTGATCGGTGTACAAAAAAGCACGCCTCGCCGGATCTTTTTGTCCTTTGCAAGAAACCTGAACTCGGCACGGGAAGGTAAGGAACGTCCGGTCTCCCACTGCCGGGAAAACGCGAGAAACGCCCCGCGGAGATCGGGAAGGATAAAGTCGGCAAGATCTCTCCCATAGTATTCCTCCGGACTATAGCCGCAGAACGTGGAAAATGCCGGGTTGGAAAAGACGATCTTCCGGTCTCGTATGATCACGATGGCAGTCGGGGAACTCTCGGTCACCTGCCGGTACCGGGCAGCCATGTCATCGGCCTCCCTGCGGGCGCGAACCCTCTCGTTGATATCGATAACCGAGCAGCTGACCGTACTGCCTTCAATCCGGCTCCAGGAAAGGTTTACGTTGAAGGGTTTCCCGTCTTTGGTAATAAACGACGTCTCGAAATTTCGGATATCCGCGCTCGAACCGAGCAGCTCAAAGAAGTGTTGCCGGGCTTCCATGCTGGGAAAAAACTCAGAGAAGGGCAGACTGGTCAGCTCGTCAGCGGTATAACCGAGCATTGTCCCGAACTGCTGGTTGGTAAGCTGGATCGCAAAACTGTTCTTATCAAAGAGGACGATGCCCAGCAATGAGTTGTCAAAGATACTGCGGTACCGGGCTTCTGAGACCCTGACCTTCTCGATAAAATAGGCCCCGGCCGTTGCGATACAGATATACAGGATTGCCTGGCCGGTTGCAGATATAAGCGACAAAGAGTCGGGAAAAAGGAAGGCATAGACAAGACATTCGTATGCGATCCCGCTGATACCGGCAACCAGAATCCCGCGCCGCGGGTAAAAATACGTCGCGTACAGGATGGGGAAGAAGAAGAGCTGGGGGTAGATGGTCTGGACATCACGTTCCAGTGCGATCACAGTGACAAGGATGCATGAGATTGTCAGGGCTATGATTACCCAGCTGCGGACAAGATCCGTATGGGAGATCTGGTGCCCCCGGAAGGTAATCTCCTGCTCCATGAATGATGTGGATTACTTTTGAAAGATAATAAAGATGCCATGTTTTGACAGGCCGGGAAAAAAGCGTGAACGTTCTCACCGGGAAAGCGGCAGGAGCTTGGCAACCACCCGCTCCTCCTGCGCCACCGACGTACCGATATAGGCATCCGGTGACAAGACGGCAATGATGTCATCTTTTGAGCAGATCCGGACAACCTCGGCATCAGAACTGAGCAGGTCGGCAAGCGGGCGTCCCTCAGCGAGTGCCTGCATACTGGCCAGCCGTACCCGCTCGTGGGCGTCCTGCCGGCTCATGCCGCGTTTTGTCAGCTCAATCATCACCGATTCGGCCATGTTGATCCCGTGCAGGAATCCGAGATTCCGGCGGATCGCCGCCCGGTTGATTACGAGGCTGTCGAGAACTGATGTCATCACCCTGATGATATGGTCTGTGAGGATCGACGCTTCGGGAAAGATTACCCGCTCACAGGAAGAGTTCGTGAGATCGCGTTCGTCCCAGAGTGTGTTGTTGGCAAGCGCCGGTCCGACCGCGGAGCGAACGATCCGTGCAAGGCCGCAGACCTGTTCGGAGCGGATCGGGTTGCGCTTGTGCGGCATCGTGGACGACCCGACCTGTTGTGCCCCGAACGCCTCCTCCACCTCACCAATCTCTGTCCGCTGGAGCGAACGAATTTCGATCCCGATCTTGTCAAGCGTGGTGGCAACGTTGGCAAGGAACATGAAATATTCCGCATAACGGTCACGCGAGATCACCTGGTTGGAGACATCCACCGCTGACAGTCCAAGTTCTTGCATCATCGCTGCCTGCACCTCCATCCCGCGGGGACCGAGAGCAGCCTGCGTCCCCACCGCACCGGTGATCTGGCCCACCACGACCCGAGGCCGGAGCTCTGAAAGGCGCTCAATGTGCCGCCCCACCTCGCTTGCCCAGATGGCAAACCGCAATCCGTAGGTCGTCGGGACCCCGTGCTGCCCGTGTGTACGCCCGACAGCAACGAGCGTTTTTGTTTCGACGGCCCGCCGGATCAGCACGGCAAGCAGCCGGCGGAGTTTTCCATCGATCAGGTCGAGCGCCTGGCCGAGCTGGAGCCCGGTTGCGGTGTCGAGAATGTCGTTCGAGGTCGCCCCGTAGTGCACCCACCGGCCAGACTCGCCGCAGACCTCGGAAATCGCCCGTACCATCGCCATCATATCGTGGCTGATCTCCACTTCAATCTCCGTTGCACGGGCGTAGGAAGCCCTGGGGGCATGCTCCCCGATCTCCGCTGCCGCTTCTGCGGGGATCAGTCCCTGTGCGGCTTCCGCTTTTGCAAGCGCTGTCTCCACAGTGACGATGCAGGAAAACCGGTTCTCTTCGCTCCAGACTGCTCGCATCTCTTTGGTGCCGTACCGGTACTCGATCGGATGGACTGCCATACAGATGAGATGGACGCAGGAGAATATCATGGTTGGCCATAAACCGTCTGATATGGACACTCTTCCCATGATATGGACGATACGGTTTTCCGACAACTCCATTCCAGTGTTCATAATACGTACGACCGCCTACCTTGATTATGATGGATTCCTCTCCTGCGTTCGATGCGTATTTCCCGTACGGGACATACCGTCCGTACCAGCGGGAGATGCTCGAGTTTGCTGCCGTATGTGCAGCGCAGGGAAAGATCGCCATGATCGATGCACCGACCGGCAGCGGAAAATCAAGCGTAATCGCATCCCTCCTCGCTGTGCGTGACGGGAGGAAGATCATCGTCGCGGTCCGCACTGTCAGCCAGCTCACAACGTTCATCCGGGAGCTGTCGCTGATCCGGCAGAAGCAGCCGGCAGTCAAAACAGTGTATCTTGCCGGGAAGGCGGGCATCTGTCCTCTTGGCGGAGAGGGAGACGTGTACCGCCGCTGTGAAGGAGTGAAAAAACTTTCCACGGAGCTGATGCGTGAACGAGCGGAGCGGGGGGCGCTCCTGCCGGCAAAAGATCCGATTATCGCCCAGCAGATCCGGCGGATGGACCGGGAGCACCCAATCATCTGCCCGTATTACATCCACAGCAGGACGTTTGTCCCGGGTGATGCCGGCGGCGTCAGGATGGGCCCTTCAGCGGGTCTCCGTTCGAAGGCCGACCGGCTGATTGCCACTCCGGTCGATCCCCGGAATCTGGCCGGGTTTGCCGGTGATCTCTGCCCGTACGAACTGCTGATGCTGGCGGCCAAGAGCGCGGATGTAATCGTGGTGAACTACCACCACCTGTTCGACCGGGAGATCCGGGAACAGCTGTACGCAAACCTGAATATCGACCCGCAGGATGTCATTCTGCTGATCGACGAAGCACATAACTGCGGCGATGCAATCCAGTCGATCGAGAGTGCCGATCTTGCGGAGCGTGACCTTGAGCAGGCGTCCCGCGAGCTAGCAGGCCTGAAGAGGCACCACAAGGGGGCAGAGGCGGTCCGGCACGTGCTGCCCCGGCTGACGGACTTTATCCTGGGACTCAGGAATTCAACCGAATTGGAGGATTGGTTCGATCCCGCGATCTTCGACCGTATGGTCGTCAGGGGATCGCTGTACCGGGACCTTGATGAGATTGTTGACGAACTGATGGTGCTTGCCGAAGCGGTGCGGGAGAGAAATCAGAAGACCGGGGATTACCGTGAGACTGCAATCGAACGGCTGACGCTCTTTTTGCTCCGGCTCTCCCAGTCTTCCCGTGACACCGCCTTTTTGACCGTATACCGCAGGGAAGAGACCGGCACGACCCTTCAGGTCAGAAATATTGATCCCGCTGCCCCGCTCACCGAGATCTGTACGGCACATGCCTGCTGCATCCTGATATCAGGAACGCTCTCACCGGTCGAGAGTTTCCGGCGGCTCTATTTCGGGGACGCGGAAATCCTGACGCTGACCCTCCCCAACTCGTTCCCTCAAAAGAACCGGCTCATCTGCTGTGCAAATGACATCACCACCGCGTTCTCCCTTCGCCAGAACCCGGAGAATACCACACGGATTGTGAAGTACATCACTGCCTTTGCCGCGTCGGGAGGAAATCGTGCGGTCTACTTTCCCAGCTACCAGATCCTCGAAACCTTCACTGCGCTTGCCATCCCGGAACTGGACGGGCGAAAGGTGTATATTGAACCCCGTGATGCCGGGGAAGCAGGATCTGCGCTTGCCGAGTTCCTTGCACTCCCCTCACAGGGGAAGTCGGGCATCATCTTTGCGGTCTGCGGGGGGAAGTGGAGCGAAGGGCTCGATTACCGCGGCGAGATGCTCTCCGGCGCGATGGTTGTCGGATTCCCGCTGGCACCGTTCACCCGGGTGCGCCGGATGATTATCGAGTATTTCCGGCGCAGGTACGGGGACGAGGGGGAGTTCCTCTGTTATACCCTGCCGGCAATCAACCGCGTCCTGCAGGCGCTGGGACGGGTGCTGCGCACGCCGGATGACCGCGGTGTGCTCGTCCTTGGCGAGAAAAGGTTCCTGGAAAAACGGGTGAGAACGGCACTGCCGGTCTGGATTCGGGATGAGATGATTGTGTGTGATACCAACCGGTTCCAAAAAGAGATGGTGAAGTGGACATGAGAGGGGGTTCGTGCCGGCTCGGCCTCTGGCATGTACATGTCTGGTGGAGCGATAACGTGATCCACCGCGTGCGGTTTGCAACCACGGGCATTCCCGGGACCGTTCCGGTCCCTCTCCGGCAGTACTGTGCCGGTACGGTCGTTGATCTCTCCTCATTCGATAGCATCGCCTGTGATGGCGAAACAGTCGCTGCACGGATCTACCGGGCAGTCCGGGACGTGCCGTATGGTAGTACGTCAACCTATGGACAGATCGCTGCCATTGTCGGCACGGCCCCACGGGCCGTAGGACGTGCCATGGCACACAACCCGACCCCGCTCATCGTCCCCTGCCACCGTATTGTTGCAGCGCACGGCATCGGTGGCTTCACACCGGCCCTTGAGATCAAGGAATTGCTTCTCGCAATGGAGAAGAAAGGGATCCAAAAAAGGTCACGGCAAACCTCTTCGCCGTCCGGTGCGGCACATTGAATTACGACACTCTCCCTATAGTACCGGAGAGCGCAGAATCATGAGGTCTGCAGTGATCCTTGTCGGCGGGGAGGCGCGGCGGGCAAATGGGAGAGAGAAATACTTCTTCACGTACCAGGGAAAGACTTTCATCGAACGACTGGTCACCACCCTCCGCACAGTAACCGACGAGATCATTCTCGTTGCCCGTGACCCGGCACAATGCGAACGGTTCCGGGAGATTAGCGGGGTCCGTTGCATCACGGATATCCGGCCCGGTATCGGGCCGGTGGGCGGGCTCCATGCCGGTACGCTGACAGTTAGGGGTGACCTGATCTTTGTCTCTGCCTGTGACATGCCATGCATCGAGGCCAAGGTCGTGACCTATCTTTTCGAACAGATCGGGGATGCCGATGCGGTGATTCCCCAATGGAGTCCGGAGATGTTCGAGCCGCTGCACGCGGTGTACCGGCGATCTGCGCTGTTGCAGTACCTAAAGAGCCATGAATCGCTCTCGCTCCGGACCATGATCCGAACCCTCGATACCCGGTACCTTCCGGTCGACGAGTTGCGGGCATTCGATCCGGCACTGAAGACATTTACCAACATCAACAGGATCGAGGAACTGGAAAAATTCAAAACTACCCGCCCTGATACAACAAATACCTAAGAAAGTGGTGTCAGTAAGAGAGATCCAAATCGGCATAAAGGTCGGCTTTTCCAGCGTTCTGACGATGATGTGGGGTCTAACATTATATGGTAGGACGTTTACTGTAATACGTACAGAATCTTTAAAAATATTCAGGCCTGTCTACGGAAAGGAGGCATGGAGCACGGTGCGGTTATCAGAACGGCAGAAAGAATTACTCTGCCTTATTGTCATTACGGCAGCCACAATCGGTGCCATCCTCATCACCATCTTCTCAATTTCCCATGGCATTTCCGCGGTTTTTCCGTTCCTCTATCTCCTGCCGATTATACTGGTGGTCTATTTTTACCCGCGGCGGGCAGTCATCTTTGCGCTCTTTATCAGCATCGTCTACATCTGTCTGGTATATTTACTCGGTGCGCTCGATCCCTTCCTTATCTCTGTCTCAACCGGATGGTTTGCCATCTTCATCACCATTGCTGTCGTCGCATCATCGTATGCAACCCAGCTTCTGGAGGAGAAGGCCATGATCCGGCATATTCTCGACACGTCGCAGGAAGGCATCTTCTGCTTTGACATCACGGCCAAGCGTATCCGCGAGATCAACGGAAAGTGTGCACAATGGCTGGACTACAATCGTCAGGAACTTCTCGAGCAGGACCTTGCGGTGGTCTGGCCTGACAGTGACGAGCGGGAGCGCTTTTTTGCAGATATCAGGACGCAAAGGGCATGTCCATCCATGGATGCAACCTTCAGGAGAAAGGATGGGAGGACCCTCCGGTTTAATGTCACATTGGTATTGCTGGCCAAAGACTATGTTATCTGTTCGGCAGACAACGTCACAGACATTACGATTGCGGACGAGGAGATCCGGAAGACGCTTGAGGATCTCGACCGCCAGGTCAGAGAGCGCACGGCGTATCTCGAACGAATCAACGAGGAGTTGCGGGCTGAGATTCTTGAGCGGCGCAAGACCGAAAACGCAATGCTTGCAGGCATGACGAATGCCACAAAGAGACACGAAAAAGAAGAAGAGAAATGGCCATGACTCTCACGACCGTTTCAAAATGGCATTTGGGCTGGACGGCTGCTGTTATTTTGTTTATTTTCGTTGCAATCCTCTCGACGATCTACTCGCTCACTCACAATATCACTGACGTATACCCGTTCATGTATCTCCTCCCCATCATACTCGTCGTCTATTTTTACCCGAAAAGAGGCGTGCTCTTCTCGGTCGGTATCAGTCTGGTCTATATTCTTCTCGTGTATTTTTACAGCGGACTGAATCCAACACTGGTGGCGGTCTCGACAGCATGGTTCGTGATGTTTATCACCATTGGCGTCGTCACTTCATCGTTTGCTGAGGGTCTTCGGGAGGAAACGAAGAAATACCGGGGGATCTTTGAGAACTCTCAGGCCGGTATCTTTACCTTCAATATCGATTCGCAGCAGATCCAAGAGATCAACGGAAAGTTCGCACGGATGCTTAGGTATGAGATTGACGATCTCAGAGGTAAGGATCTTTCACGCGTCCTTGCCGACACCGGAGAACGCGAACGGCTTCTCCGGCAAATCCGGACGACGGCTCAAACCGGAGAGATGGAGCTCCTCTTCGTCACCCGCGAAGGCGCCATGCGCCAGTTCCTTATCTCAGCCTCACGTACCCAGAATAATATCGTTATCTGTTCTGCCATCGATATCACCGAGCGCAAATTAGCCGAACAGGTGATCGCCAAGGCACGGGATGAGCTGGAGCGCCGGGTGAGAGAGAGGACAGATGAGCTTCTGCAGGCAAACGATGAACTCAAAGCCGAGATCCAGGAACGCAAACGGTTCGAGGCGGCGATTCAGCTGGCCAACCGAAAACTCAACACCCTCTCCAGTATCACCCGTCACGATATCCTCAACCAGATCACCGCAATCGTGATGTACCTCTCTATTGCCGAAGAGGTCGTGAAGGATCCTGTCACGCTTGATCACCTCAAAAAGATCGAGCAGATCACCAAACTTATTCAGAAACAGATCCGGTTTACCAGCGATTACCAGCATGTCGGAGCGAGCACCCCGCAATGGATGAACGTGTCATCAACCATCGATGATGCAATCGCGGATATCGGCCTCAAGGATATCCGTATCGAGTCTGATATCGGGGATCTTGAAGTATTTGCAGATTCTCTGTTTGGCAAGGTCTTCTTCAATCTTATCGATAACGCACTGCGCCATGGGGAGCATGTGACGATCATCCGCTTCTCATATCGTGAGAGTGATGATGAGTTGATCATCCTCTGCGAGGATGATGGGATCGGTGTCCCGGAGAATGCAAAAGGGCGGATATTCAAGCGTGAGTACTACCGGAACACAGGATATGGGCTTTTCCTCAGCGAGGAAATTCTGAGCATCACCGGCCTTTCTATTAAAGAGACCGGGATACCGGGGAAAGGAGCACGGTTTGAGATCCATGTCCCGAAAGGCAGTTACCGGTTTGCAAAAAGGGTTGAAGGACAGGAACCTCTCGCACCATAACAACCGTTTCCCGGATATTCCTGGAGCCAGAAAAAGATTGCTGTGAGATTGCCGTAGTATTTCAACCAGTGCCTGTCTTAGGTTCTTGTTTTAAAAAGTTCTTTTTCCTTCCGCTCGCATCCCGACAGTAGTGGCCAAATTCGCTGTTTTTAAGTACATCTCCGGAAAAGACCGGGCCGTCCCGACAGACCCGGAGGCCGGCCGGATCCATACAGCATGATCCGCAGATCCCGACACCGCACTTCATGTACCGCTGAAGAGAGAACTCGGTAGTTCCCGCACGCCCGTACCCGTCGACCTTGGTAAGGACCGCCCGCATCATCAGCTCCGGTCCACAGACCGCAATCCGGTCATAACTGCCCGGTGACAGGTCATCCATCAGCGCAGTCACAAAACCCTGTTGCCCGAGCGTACCGTCGTCAGTTGCTATCACCACGTCCGTGCACTCGTCCAGCAGATCGATAAAAAGCAGCTCGGTCTCGGTCCTCGCACCCAGGAGGAGTGTCATAACACAATCAGCACGGGCGAGCGGGAGCAGCGGTGCCGCACCCACCCCCCCGGCGACTGCAAGCATCCTCTCCCCCTTAGTGAACCCGTTCCCAAAGGGGCCACGGATGCCGACATTGTCCCCCGCCTTTTTGCCAAAGAGCGCGCCGGTCGCATCCCCGACGTTCTGGACCGTGATACTGTTCTCCGATGAGAGCGCCATCGGGATCTCGTCCACGCCCGGCACCCAGACCATCACGAACTGGCCCGGTTCAAAGGATAGCGACATGTCGAAAAAGAACGTCCTGACCGTCGGTGTTTCCTGTTTGATTTGGGTGATACCGATCCGTTGGGGCAGCTGGTCACCCATGGGCGCACCCCACGATCTCTGCAGGCTCGACGCCCTTTTTGGCATAGAGTTCGTTTTTAATGGTTCCAAAGATTGTGATATCACGCTGGAGCGCACTGCCGATCTCAACCGCCTGAGCTCCTGCCATCATCATCTCGATCACGTTGTCCGCAGTCGCGATCCCTCCGCAACCGATGACCGGTATCCTGCAGGCCTCGTAGAGCTCGTACACGCACCGGACCGCGACCGGAAAAATTGCAGGACCGGAGAGCCCCCCGTACCGGTTACCCAGCACCGGTCGGCGGAGATCGGTCGAGACCCTCATCGCTTTTACGGTATTGATCGCGACGATTGCATGTGCGCCGCCGCGTTCTGCCGCTTTCCCGATTACGGTAATATCAGTGACATTTGGCGTGAGCTTCACCCATGTCGGAACTCCAAGACCGCTCACTGCCTTCGTGCATGCCTCTACGAGAACGGGGTCCGTCCCGATTGCCGACCCGTACCCTTCGACATGCGGACAGGAGAGGTTCAGCTCAAAGCCGGCGACCCGGCCAACAAACCAGCCGGCCACTTCCGCAAATTCTGCGGGGTTCCCGCCAAAGATACTTGCAATTACGGGCTTCTGGGAAAGCGGCGCCAGTTCCTCCGCAAAGTCCTTTGACGGATTGGGCAGGCCCATCGAGTTGAGGATGCCGTCTTCCAGTACAGCAACGCAGGGGCCGGCATGCGCATCCTTGGGAACCGGGCCGATCGATTTGGTCACCACGCCGCCGGCACCCAGTGTGAGCATCCGGGAGAGGGAGGCGCCGGTTGTGCCGAGCACACCAGCAGCGAGCAGGAGATGGTTTGAGAATGACACACCGCCCACCGTCACTGGCCCCGGCCGGATCGTTACCATCCATCAGGAAATGGTCGTTATTTATTATTAGTATACCCATATTGTAACGGATGACGAATTGCGCGGTCGTAGGCGTCGGCAGGATCGGCGGGGAAGTCGCGTACCTTGCCGCAACCCTTGGCATTGTTGACGAACTGATACTCTACGACCACCTTCCGGAATTTTTAAAAGCGCAGGTGCTTGATCTCCAGCATACCGGTCTTCCGGTCACCATATCGACAAATCCCCGCGATATCCATGATACCGACCTTTGCGTCTTTGCTGCAGGGGTCCCGCGGACCCAGTCGGTAAAGACCCGGGCCGATCTTCTTGCCGTGAACCTTACGGCAACAAAAGAATGTGCCGCACTCCTTGACGGGTTTGGAGGGGTTCTTGTGACGGTCACCAACCCAATGGATGTGAACAATTTCATCCTCCACCGGATGGCAGGTATCCCCGGTGAACGCTGTATAGGATTTGGCGGACAGCTGGATAGTGCTCGTTTTTCCCTTGCACTCGAAAGGAGGGGTATTGTCGGTAATGCATGGGTGCTAGGCGAGCATGGTGAGTACCAGATTCCGCTCTTTTCCTCCCTTTCGCAACCGGTTTCCACGGACGTGCGTGAGGAGATCCTTACAGAACTCCGCGGAGCAAGCATGGAAGTGATCCGGGGGAAGAGCGGCACGGTCTTTGGCCCGGCGTATCATATCGCCCGGCTTATCCGGACGATACTTCAGGATCGCCAAGAGGTTATGGCCTGTTCCACAGTACTTGATGGCGAATACGGGATCAACGGGTGTTCACTTGGTGTACCCGTACGGGTTGGCCGGAGCGGTATCCTCGCGATCGAGCAGTGGGATCTCGACCCGTGGGAGAAGGAAAGGATGGAACGTGCAGGGCAGTTCGTGCAGGGACTCTGCCGGACGGTGAATCTCTGATATGCCCGCCCAGGCAGTCCGCCCGGACAGCTGTATGACCGCTCCCTGCACGATGGAAACATTTGCCAATATTACTATCGCCATCAATCAGGTGGAGTACAGCAACACGCCGAGTGGACCCATCATCCACATCTTCGGACGGGACATTCAGGGAAGGGCGTCCCGAATCGATGTGACCGGTTTCCTCCCGTACTTTTACATACCGGAAGAGCAGGCAACAGGAATCTCACACCCCCCTCAGGTGACCGTAGAGGCCGGCACGAGATACCAGTCAATCCGCGGCGAACCACTTCGCCGGCTCTACACCGTGCGGCCGGGAGACGTCCGAGACATCCGGGATCGATACCGTCATTTTGAGGCTGATATACCGTTTGCCACCCGGTTCATGATCGATACCGGGTTGACCGGAGCGGTCTCTGCACCGTCCACGACCGCGGACTATCATGCCCTTCTTCCTGCTGAGGCAGATGCTCAGGCCCGGATCTGTATCCTTGATATCGAGTGTGAGGACGAGCGGGGGTTCCCGGATGCCCAGCGTGATGCAATTATCTGCATCACCTGCTATGACTCGTTCGACAATGATTACACGACCTTTCTTCTGGGAGGAAAGACCGTACCTGCCGGAATTGCCAAGCAGCAGAACACCGGGGGTCTTGGGAACGGCTGTTTCCGGAACGGTACTCATACGATCTGCACGTATGCCGATGAAACAACTATGCTCAAAGCGGTAGCCTCGTATATCTCCACCCGTGACCCGGATATCCTCTCCGGCTGGAACTTCGTGGAGTTTGACATGCCCTATATCGCTAACCGGATGGAAAAACTCGGGCTATCACCCGTGATGCTCGCACGCCTGCCCGGTATGACCGAGCGAAACGCGCTGCGCGGGCGGGCACTCTTTGACCTGTTGAGCGGGTACAAGAAGATGCATTCAACCCAGAAGGAGTCCTACCGGCTTGATGCGATCGCCGAGGAGGAGGTCGGGCAACGGAAGGTGCGGTATGTGGGTACTGTTTCCGATCTCTGGAAGAAACAGCCGGAACTCCTTGTCGAGTATAACTTCAAGGATGTCGAGCTCTGTGTCGCGATCAATAAAAAGGATAACATCATCGGATTCTACCGGGAGATCGCCCGGTACGTCGGGTGCCCGCTGGACAAGACGCTCAATTCATCGAGTGTGATCGATATCTACATTCTCAGGAAAGCCCATGGAACGTATGTCCTTCCGTCGAAAGGATTTGCAAACACGGAGGAATTTGAAGGCGCAACGGTCTTTGAACCGAGCAGGGGCGTCCGGGAGAACGTTGTGGTGCTTGATTTAAAATCCCTCTATCCGATGGCGATGATGACGATCAACGCATCCCCTGAGACCAAAGATCCTGCCGGCGAACTCGTCGCTCCCAACGGGATCCGGTTCAAAAAAGCGCCGGACGGCCTGACCCGGAGTATCCTCTCCGAACTTCTGAAGGAACGAGATGACAAAAAAGCGCTCCGGAACGCATTCCCGTTCGGGTCCCCACAGTATGTTCTCTACGATATGCAGCAAAACGTGCTCAAAGTGATCATGAACACCTATTACGGGGTCTCGGGTTATACCCGGTTCCGGCTGTTCGACCGGGAAATCGGGGCGGCAGTCACTTCGGTCGGTCGGGCGATCATCGAACATACCCGGCGGGTCATCGAGCAGGAGGGTTATACGGTCATCTATGGTGACACTGACTCCTGCATGGTACAGCTCCCGCTGCTAGGCCGCGAGGAGACCATCGTGACTGCCCGTGCGATTGAACAACGGCTCAATGAGAGTTACCGGGAATTTGCGAAACGCGAACTGAATGCGGAAACCCATTACTTCTCCATCAAGTTCGAAAAGATATATGCCCGGTTCTTCCAGGCCGGGAAGAAAAAACGGTATGCGGGGCAGCTGGTCTGGAAGGAAGGTAAAGAGACCGACAAGATCGACATCGTGGGATTCGAAATCCGGCGCAGTGATACCCCGCAAATCACAAAAGCCGTCCAGACAAAAGTGATGCAGATGATACTTGCGGGCGGCGGTTACGAGGAGATCCGCGGGTATCTTGCTGGCATCATAAAGGATTACCGGGCCGGGAGATTCTCGCTGGATGAAGTAGGCATCCCCGGCGGGATCGGCAAATCCCTGAACGATTACGACACGGATGATGCCCAGGTCCGTGGCGCAAAGTACGCGAACCAGTACCTGCATGCGGAGTTCGGCAAGGGGAGCAAGCCCAAACGGATCTATATCAAAGCAGTTACAGCAAAATACCCGAAGACCGATGTAGTCTGCTTCGAATATGGCGACCAGGTACCAAAGGAGTTTGTTCCTGACTGGGACCTGATGCTCGAAAAAACCATCAAGCAGCCAATCTCGCGGATAATCGAGGCACTGGGCTGGGAGTGGTCGGCCATTGATCCTTCGCACACGACGCTTGCCAGGTGGGGATTCGGCTGACCAGAGGATTTCATTCAGGCAGGGATCGATCCGGATCGACCATCCGGCGCAGGTCCGGACCGGAATTTTCTCGAAATGTCTCTTTTTGTGAGAGCCGGGGAATATCAAATATTTTCCTTTTATCGTTAAAATGCGGCTCAATAAATAAAATTATTGAAAAAGGAGAAAACGCAAACTATTAATAAAAATTCGTGCAATCAGCAAATCATACACTCCGAGGGAATCTGCCGCAGGATCTATGATATAAACAGGGTATATGTTTATGCCTGCATCAGGGAATTAATCGATGACGAAGGAACTGCCGTTTGGCGAGCGCGATGAAAGCCTCGTGGGTATCTGGCTCTTTATCATCGTAAATATTACCATTCTCGCTCTCCTTATCAATATCCTCTCTCTTTTCTCCAGCAATAATCCGGTTGCCCCGCACCTGCTGTACATCCCTATTGTGATCACTGCGTACTGGTATCCCCACCGGGGCCTGCAGTATGCTGCGGCGATTGCTGCAATCTATTTCATCCTTGTCTTTGTTATCACCAAAGCGGCTGTAAGCGACCTTGCAGCTGCGTTCATCACCTGCATTGTGCTGATCGGTATAGGTGCAATTGTTTCGAGCCTTGCCATCCACATGAGGAAGAACGAGGTGAAATATCACGGAATCTTCAACAATTCCGAGGCTGGTATCAGCCTCATCGGCCTTTCTGATCTCACTATCATGGAGGTGAACCGCCGGCTGGCCGACATGCTCGGTTATACAGCGGCAGAGCTTACGGCAATCCCGTTTTCCCGGATATGGGCAGATGAGGATGAACGGAGCCGGTTCTTCAGGCTGCTGCAGGCCAACGGCAATGTGGAAAACTTTGAGACACGGGTCGTGGCAAAATCCGGTAAAAAGCCATGGGTGCTTATGTCCGCAGGTGTTCTCCCTGAAGACCAGTTCGTATGTACCGTCGTGGACATCACCGCCAGAAAAGAGGCGGAAGAGGCCATCATCATCAAGGATCATGCCATCAGCTCGTCCATTAATGCGATTGCCATCCTTGATCTCGATTTTACCATCACCTACGTTAACCGCTCCCTTTTAAAGATGATGGGATATTCTGACGAGAAAGAACTGAATGGCAGAAACCTGCGGGAGATCATCGTCGTAAAAACTGGTATTGACGATATCCGGGAAGCATTCCGAAAGAACGGGAGCTGGTTTGGAGAAATACTCTTCACCAAGTCTGACGGTACCCCGTTTTACATCCTGCTCTGGGGCAACCTTGTGAGGGACGAAAATGGCAATCCCATCTGTATCATGATCTCGTTTATTGATATCACAGAACAGAAACAGATGGAGGCGACCAAGCGCCGGGTGCTGCAACAGATCGAGCAGAATATCGAGCAGTTCGCCATCCTTGGTGATCATATACGAAATCCGCTTGCCGTGATCGTGGGGCTCTCCAGCCTCGTGCCCGGGGACATCACCGACAAGATTATCCAGCAGGCCAAGGAGATCGACCGGATCGTCACCCAGCTCGATATGGGCTGGATCGAGTCGGAAAAGGTGCGGGATTTTATCAGACGCTATTACAAGGTGGGCACCAGCGAAGCTGGCGAAGAGTAACTCCGCAAAGAGCAAGTGAAATAAACCTGTGAGGTATCGGTTATGGGTGCTTTCCGCCGGTCTTTAATCTTTCGTTCAGTTTCTTGATCTGTTCACGGATGGTGATTGCCCGCTCAAAATCGAGACTTTCTGCCACGTCCTGCATCTGTTTCTCCAGTTCGATCATCACGTTGGGGATCTCGTTTCTTGGGACATGGCGGGTATCCCGGATCTCGACCTCCTTCTGTTTCACCGGCTTTATGATAGTCTGTGGCACGATATGGTGCTCTTGGTTGTAGTCGAGCTGCGTATCGCGCCGACGCTTCGTCTCTGAGAGCGCCGTCTTCATCGAATCCGTCAGAGTATCTGCATAGAGAACGACCCGGGCATTCACGTTCCGGGCAGCCCGCCCGATAATCTGGATCAGGCTCTTTGCGTCACGGAGGAATCCTTCCTTGTCAGCATCGAGGATGCCGATAAACCCGACCTCGGGGATGTCGAGGCCCTCGCGGAGAAGGTTGATTCCCACGAGGACGTCAAACTTACCCAGCCGGAGCTCGCGGATGATCTCGCTGCGCTCGAGCGTCTGGATCTCGGAATGGAGGTACCGGGTCCGGACACCGCGGTCGGCAAGGTATTCAGACAATTCCTCGGCAAGCTTTTTGGTGAGGGTTGTCACGAGCACCCGGTCGCCCCGGGTGATCGTTTTCTGGATCTCGCGGATCACGTCTTCGGTCTGGCCCTCAATGGGCCGGACCTCCACTGCCGGGTCCACAAGACCTGTTGGGCGGATGATCTGCTCGACTACCTGCGAAGAGTGCCTGATCTCGTAGGGACCCGGCGTCGCCGAGACGAAGACCACCTGCTGCATGTACTGCTCGAACTCGTGGAACTTCAGCGGGCGGTTGTCAAGGGCACTGGGCAACCGGAATCCATACTCAACCAGAGTCTCCTTGCGCGAGCGGTCACCGTTATACATGCCGTGAAGCTGCGGGATGGTCTGGTGACTCTCGTCGATGATCAGCAGAAAGTCTTCAGGGAAATAGTCGAGGAGGCAGTACGGTTTCTCGCCAGCCTTTCTGCCATCAAAGTGCCGTGAGTAGTTCTCGATGCCCTTGCAGGAACCGGTCTCCTCAATCATCTCGATATCGAAGTTCGTCCGCTGCCGGAGGCGGTGCGCCTCGATCATGCCGAGCGTGGGGAGCACCTCTTCGAGCTCTTTTCTGATCGAAGTTATCGCTGCTCTGCGTGCAGAATCGGGTGTGACAAAGTGTCGGGCGGGATACACGTAAAAATATTTCATCTCTTCCTTTTTTGCGCCGGTATTTTTGTCTACCTCCAGGATTCGCTCGATTTCGTTGCCAAACATCTCGACCCGGATGATGTCGTTGAAGTACCCGGGCACGATATCGATCGTATCCCCTTTCACGCGGAACCGCCCGGGCCCGAGATTGATGTCGTTTCTCTCGAACTGTATGTCTAGGAGCCGACTCATGATTTCGTTCCGGCTGATCCGCTGGCCGACCGAGATGTCGAATCCCATGTTCCGGAAATTTTCCGGGTTACCGAGGCCGAAGATACAGGAGACGGAGGCGACGACAATCACGTCGGTCCGGAATGAGAGTGACGCGGTGGCGGAGAGCCGGAGCATCTCGATCTTGGGGTTGATTGCGGAGTCTTTCTCAATATACTGGTCCTTTGCCGGGATATAGGACTCGGGCTGATAATAATCGTAATACGAGACAAAATATTCGACACGGTTGTGGGGGAAAAAATCGCAGAACTCTTGGTAGAGCTGGGCAGCGAGGGTCTTGTTGTGGGCGATGACGAGCGTAGGTTTTTGAACTGCGGCGATCACGTTAGCCATCGTGAATGTCTTGCCGGATCCGGTGACGCCAAGCAGTGTCTGGAACCGGGCGTTGTCAGCAATCCCGTCAAGGAGATTTTTGATCGCGTCCGGCTGGGAACCGGCAGGGGGAAAGGCGGAAACAAGCTGAAATGTTGCCATATCCTGTTATGGAATTCCAGTCCGGAGATTATAAGTAATGGGATAGCGGCGGGGATGGGATGTCTGGGAGGATTCTGGCACATTCATTGAATTTTGTCCTCTCCTTTTCTCATCATGGGGCAGACATTGCAGCCCTCCATCTCGCCAAAACAGAAGATGAATCGATCACGTATGCTTGTCGGGAGCTGACCTTCAGTGATCGGGAAAAAGCCAAGCTTCTTGTAGAAGGAGATGAGCGCGATTGTAGAGTGGATATAGATCGTCTCTCTCCCGCATATACGAATCAGCTCTTCCACGGCCAGCCGTGCATATCCTCTCCCGCGGAACTTTTCGGAGGTAAAGACACCGTCCATCTCATTTCCATCAGGATGATTTGTATACCGTGCCGTTGCTGCAAGTTCTCCATACACAAAGACTCCGAAGATTCGCTCTTGGGTCGGATCTGCTTTCTGGCCACGGTACTGCTGCCACAGCGTCTCAGCCCTGCTAAATTCGTCCAGTTTCAGTTCTCGGACTTCTGGTATCATGTAACTTCACTGAGATGATTCCGTTGTCTAATCTCCCGTTTCACCCATTACCTATTTGATTGTGTCTTTTCTTCCCATGCTGTGCAGGAGATCATCTGCTGCCCGTAATTCCCTATCGGAGCATCTTCAGAACGTCGCATTTCCGCTGACCTTCCGGTATAGCACGATTATGTATGTGGCGGAAAAGAACGGATTATACCATTTTCGTAGAGAGAAAAGGCGTCCTGTGTTGTATCCTGATAATGAGTTTTGTAACCGCAAAGAGAGGAGATCATAAAAAAATAACCCGTCCGTGCATCGACACAGGCTGAATTACCGCTGCCAGATCTACGAGACTGCAATTTTCTGGATTTTATCCTTTATCGTTTCCCGGAATATCCGCTCAGGATTGTTTGAATGGAAGAGCGACATATTGAGCGTGTAAGATACCGGCGCGTGAGTAGTTTCTTTTCCCCCGTGAAAACTACCGTGAATGTCTGCGTCCCGATATCATATCTCAGTTCCCGGACACTGTTCGATACTTGTCTGTCCCATGCCATGTTCATACCACATTCCCCAAAAACCCCACACCAATTACCGGTGCTCAAACGGGCAATATCAGAATACCAGATGATAGATTTTTGCAGGATAAAAGACCCTGACTATCATGTGTCCTGCCAAAATGTGTAAGGAAACTACCATAAAAATACGATTGACATAAAATATGTGCGGACTATCAAATCATGTATTTTTCCGGAATACGTTGCCGGTGAAGATTATTTTACTTTATCAAAATTATATGAAATCCGGAATTCTTCCAATATACTATGATCGGTCTCACCACGCCACGCGTAAGTCGAAAAGGTGGGGATTATTTCGGCCGGTAATGTCCCCACTTTTTCAATGCATCCCTGAGTTCACGGGCGTTCTTTGCCTTTTCCTCGAGTGTGATGCCATCCTGCCATGCCTCGATCGCCTGCATGGTGGATACTGCCCCGGCGCGGGTGCCCTTCGGGTGGCCATGGATGCCACCTGAGACCAGCAGCACCAGATCCGTGCCGTAGATGTCGAGCACGGCCGGCACGAGGCCGGGGTGGAGCCCGCCGGAGGAGACCGGGAACGCGGTCTTCATTCTTCCCCAGTCCTGCGCAAGGCACATCCCCGGGACTGGTTCGACCGTCTTTTTCCGGAGGACGTCGGCGAGGATCATGGACTCGCGGCGGGTGCCGGTCAGTTTCCCGACTGCGGTGCCCGTGTGGATCTGCGAGACCCCGATCAGTCGCATCAGTTTGGCGAGAAAGAGCATCGTGATCCCATGTTTTTTGTTCCGGTCGAACGATGCATGCATCGCCCGGTGTGCATGGATCGCGAGACCGAGGTCGGAGCAATAGTCTCGCATCGTCATGACTGCGGCCGTCCCCGCCACCACCACATCGATCATCGCGTAGTTCCAGCTGTACTCGGCAAGCATATCAGCCCGTTTCTTCATCGTTTCTACATCTGATGTGATGTTGATGAATGCGGATTTTCTCTCACCGGTCTCCTGTTCGGCCTTGTCCCTCAATCTCGTGAGGTGCTTCACTCGGTCGTCAAACCGGTTGAATGAAGTTGAGGTGAGGTTCTCGTCATCCTTTACAAAATCGAAACCACCCATCCAGGTCTCGTAACCGACCTTCGCGTGCTCAGCAGCGGAGAAACCAATCTTGGGCTTGGGGACAGCACCGGTCAGTGGCCGTCCCTGTACCTTCATCATCTTCCGGATGCCATCCATGCCGAAGTGCGGACCCTTGAAATGGCGCAGGTACGCCGCAGGCAGTGCCGCATCGATAAGCCGTAGGTTCCTGAGCGCTTTCATCCCAAAGATGTTGCCGGCAATCCCGCTCAGGAGCTGGACTGCGTTACCCTCCTCCCATAGTGCTAGAGGATATGCTACCTTGACAAAATTCCCATCAAACTCAAAGGCAGTAGCCTCAAGATCCTTCATCCGTGGTGGCAGGGTATGGAGCGTGGTCCAGGTGCCGGTCGAGCTCTCCGATGCGATCCGGCCGGCCGCCTCTTCCTGCGTAATGCCCGGTGCAGGCTCAAAATAATACAGGCAGACCAGATCGTCCTTATCAGGTTCGTAGCGTGTGTCAACGAATTCGTTGTACCAGTCGATTGCCATGATTCATCCTCTATCAACCAAGATATGTACTATGGAAAAATATGCGTGTCTGTACCGAAAAGAGGTTCCTGTGCCGGTCCTGTCATAACTATATCTATCCACGATAGCATAATCATCTCATGAGTTGCTGAAGAGTTTTCCGTAATATTGCGCGACCCGGAACCGTGATCTCTTTCCGAATCAACAATCTATATATTGCGCTCGATTGATAGTGATTTTTCGGATATTTCCATGAATCTGACACCTGGATCACGCATGCTTCTGAAAAACCGTTACCTTCTCCCGGATGAGACACCTGAAGGACTTTTCCGAAGGGTGGCGGATGCGATCGCCATGTCACTGTCGGTACAATCGGATGATTTTTTCGGGATGATGGAGAAATTATTATTCTTGCCAAATTCACCAACACTGATGAACGCGGGCACGCCGCAGGGCCAGCTCTCTGCCTGTTTTGTCCTGCCGGTTGAGGACTCCCTGCAGGCAATTTTCTCCACACTCGGAATCATGGCAAGGATTCACCAGAGTGGCGGAGGCACCGGGTTCTCGTTCAGCCATCTTCGCCCGGCTGGTGACACGGTATCATCGACCTGCGGTGTTGCAAGCGGCCCTCTCCCGTTTATCCGTGTCTTCGATGAGGCGACCAATGCCGTCCGGCAGGGCGGGAAACGTCGGGGCGCAAACATGGGCGTACTGGCCAGTTCCCATCCAGATATCATGGAATTTATCAGCGCGAAAACGAGGGGCGGACTCGATAATTTTAATCTGTCCGTAGGTTTTGATGAACATTTTTTCCATTGTCTTGACAAGAGCTCAGTGTACGATCTGGTCAATCCCCGCGACGGTTCGGTAAGAAAAACCATAGATGCCGGTGAGCTCTGGCGCGCCCTCGGTCTCGCAGCGTGGCAGTCGGGGGATCCCGGCGTCCTGTTTCTCGATATCATCAACCGGGAAAACACGGTGCCCGGCCTCGGGCAAATCGAGGCAACAAATCCCTGCGGAGAACAGCCCCTCCTCCCGTACGAGAGCTGCAACCTTGGGAGCATCAACCTTGCCCGATGTGTAAAAAGCGGGGATCTTGACGAGGATCTGGTGGTGGACGTTTCCCGAAAGGGAGTGGAATTCCTTGATGCTGTCATCGATGCAAACCGGTTCCCGGTTTCCCGGATACAGGAGATGACCCTTCTGACCCGGAAGATCGGGCTCGGCATGATGGGATTTGCAGATGCGCTCATTCTCTTGGAAATTCCATATGAATCGAAAGAGGCACTCCGGTTTGCCGACCGGGTTATGGCCCTGATCTCCCGAGAGGCGCATGCAATGTCCCGTGAACTCGGAGAGAGAAAGGGATCGTTCCCTGCTATCGACCAGAGCATCTATCCGCATGAGATGCGCAATGCCACGGTTACGACAATTGCCCCAACCGGCTCCCTCCACCTGATTGCCGGTACCAGCAGCGGGATCGAACCAGTCTTTTCGCTGGCCACTACGAGGCGGATTGGTGATCGGGCGTTCACCTTCATCCACCCGATTTTTAAAACATATCTGAAAACCCTTCATTCCGGCAAAGACATCCTCGCGCAGGTGAAACGGACCGGCACGCTTGATACCGCACCCGTTCCCGCAGAGATAAAAGAGATCTTCAGGACGGCCATCGAGATTCCACCGGATCACCATATCCGGATGCAGGCCGCCATCCAGAAACATGTGGACAGTGCGGTCTCCAAGACCGTGAATCTGCCGGAACATGTTGATCCGGACGAGATATGCCGGTTATTTCTGCTTGCCCGATCGCTTGGATGCAAGGGAGTCACAATCTACCGGTATAACAGCAAAAAGGATCAGGTTATCTCGCGGGGCTGCGAGATGTGCCGCGTAGACCCGTAATCAGTACCGGCATTTTGGGAACTAAAACGGGAAGTAAGGAAGGCAGCAACAGTCTACCGGAACCGTTCGTCCTTGGTAATAGTCACCTGCCAAGGTGGTCGGGATGCCGGAACATTGGAAACACCTGATTTCACGATTAATGGAGCAAAAGCTTCTTCACTCACTATCCCGAGCGGATTATCTTTTATAAATTATGGAATAAGTGGTATAATCCCAACAAATGATGCGAGCGTCACGCCGGTAAGTGCAAATGTGCCGCTTCCTGCCCAATATCCCGGCAATGATGTTATTGTAGTTACGGGAAGGTTTTTTAAGTAGATGGACACCGGTCATCTTTGATACCAGCCTCTGACCTTTTTTGGAAAATAAAACTTATTCATACGGCTGAATTAACCATTCCTTGGAGACCGAAGAAGATATTTTTCTGCTCAACCATAAAAATAATATCTGTCATATCACCATCTCTCTCTGAAGAGTGCACCATGGAACCGGAATCTCCAGCAAAAGATACGCAGTCAAAGGAGCAGCCGGGAAATTTTTTGGAGGTGACAGACCTCACGTGGGAATCTGTTGTCGAAAAAGGAAAAAAACCAGTCGCGGTCATGTTTTACAGCCCGACCTGTGTCTTCTGTCACCAGATGGAACCTTATTTCAGGAGTTTTTCGGTGGAATACAAGGAAACCGTTACGTTCGTACGTCTCAACATCACGGGGAACCTGTGGACTGCGGAGCGGTACGGCGTCCGTAGCACCCCGACGTTCAAGTTTTTCTGTGATGGGAAGCCGGTGCAGGAAATGGTGGGGGCGGTCTACCCGGCGCTGCTGAAGAGAATGATCGATGAAGTCCTTGTTCATGGCAAGGAATGCGCGAAGAACTCGACCGCAATCGATTATGAGATCACAGGGTACGGGTGAAGGCACAGAAATAATCCGGTGTCTGGTTCAGGTTATGAATCGATGAATGAACGTTATGCCAGACGACCCCAAATAAACGCTATAACCTGAATGCCGAAAAGAAAAGGCTGGGTGGATCTGTCCCTCGTTTCGCAGGTGTAGTCCGTATCCTTAAAAAATTAACAAACTTTTTTTGCATCAAAGGAAAAAACCGCACACTATTACTGGGTTCCATAGGGCAGGAGGAAGCGCCTTGTGATCCCGGAACCGGACATCACCACTGCTGAGTTCTGCATGAACGGCGGGGAAGATCTCTGGCACGCCAGCCATGAATCCTTATAAAACAGGATGCCCGTTGTCTGAATTGCGACTTTTGCAGCAGATGGCCAGCATAAATTCAGGACTCTTCCTGCGAGCCATTTATATGAAGGGCTGGAAGTCTGGTGGCATCCTGCTCATATATCCCGGCTGCAACCACATAGTTCAGTAGCTGCCGCCACCGCTTTCGCGACGGCACGCGTCACCCCTTTGTCAAGGATATTGGGGAGTACATGATCCCGGTGTGGGTGCGGGACATAATTCGCGATTGCGTGTGCGGCAGCAATCTTCATCTCATCTGTAATCTTTGTAGCTTTTGCATCGAGGGCACCCCGGAATATCCCCGGGAACCCGAGAACATTGTTGATCTGGTTGGGAAAATCGCTCCTTCCGGTACCGACGATTGCAGCGCCGGCATGCTTCGCAGCATCGGGCATGATCTCCGGCACCGGATTTGCCATTGCAAAAACAATAGGGTTCCGGTTCATTGACTTAATCATTTCCTTGGTTACGATATTCGCCGTTGAGACTCCGATCAAGGCGTCTGCACCGATCATCGCATCTGCCAGCGCACCTGAGAGTGCAGGGCGGTTGGTCTCCTCCCCAATGATAAACTTGTACTTGTTCCCATACAACCCCTCCCTCCCACGAAAGATCGTTCCTTTCGTGTCGCAGACAATGATTTCGTTCACTGCCGTACAGACCCGTGAATCGTACCCGATGCATTTCAGCATTCTGGTGATCGCATAACCGGCCGCCCCTGCCCCGCAAATCACGACGTTGAGATCCGTGAACTTCTTCCCGGTGACACGGCACGCATTGAGCAGCGCCGCGAGCACGACAACAGCGGTTCCATGCTGGTCGTCATGCATCACGGGTATCCGGATATCCTGCAATGCATCCTCCACCTCAAAACATTTCGGTGCAGCAATATCCTCAAGATTGATCCCGCCAAAAACCGGGGCTATATTTCGTACCTGATCAGTGAAATCCGTCTCGTAACTTTCAAAGCAGATGGGAAATGCGTCGATGCCGGCAAATTCCTTGAAAAGGATTGCTTTGCCCTCCATGACCGGGATTGCAGCATAACCTCCGATATTGCCAAGTCCCAGTACCGCTGATCCATCCGAGACAATTGCGATCGTGTTTCCTTTGAGTGTGTACCGGTATGCAAGGTTCGGATCCTGTGCGATTGCACGACAGACTTCGGCAACGCCCGGTGTGTACGCCCTTGAGAGATCGTATTTTGTCTTGAGGGGAACCTTCGAACGAATCTCGAGTTTTCCCCTGTGCTTCGCATGGAGAGTCAGGGATTCTTGGTTTATTTCATCGCTACCCGGCAAAAACAGCATTACCCAAAACTTCCTGTACGAGATGAGGGCAGGGAAAGGCAATGAATCTTATCAATGGCAGATCGTCCGTATATAGGATTGCGAGGTGTTAGGTGTATTGAGGGAATAATCTGGTGGATCAATGAAAAGAGATAACAGGGTGAATTAAGACAAGAAACAGTATGAGAGTCATTTACAAATTCATCGATTATGTTGTAAGGATTATGTAGTAAGAATCAGAGTAACGAAAAGACAGGTAGTCTTATTTTTGGTTCTGCAGAAAACCGCTCATTTTTTGTACTTTCCCGAGATGAACACGTAACTGGTTGACAAGACTTTCAAAACCAGAGGATACTGCAATCTGATACGCTTCCTCAACTAGGGGTAAAGCGGCTGAAGGATCCTGCTTTTCATACAATAATATACCGGCCTGATTTGCTAGTGATATTACAATCCCTTTTTTATTCCCGAGTTCCCGGCATATCTCTTCCTTCTCTCTATGCAGTTCCATGGCACGGTCGAGTTCGCCACGGTCGCGATAAATAAGCGCCTGGTTGCCAAGAGACCTCTGCAGACCGTCCTTGTTCCCGAGTTCCCGGCATATCTGTTCCTGTTCCATGAGGAGTTCCATGGCACGGTCGAGTTCGCCACGGTCGCGGTGAATGAGCGCCTGATTACCAAGAGACTTCTGCAGCAACTCTCTGTCCTCAATTTTATAGCTGATCTGTTCCTTATCTCCGGGAAGTTTCAAGCTGATATATTCACCTTCTCTTTTCACAAAGTGGGTTTTTTCTCTTCCGCCGGTTTCAACAGGGATTCCCTTTTCTGTCATGAGTGCAGGCCCTTCCACGTACGGAGTATCTTGGGCCTTGCCACCGGGTGCCGGTTCTTCATCCGGCAGGACAGGGATGACCGGATTACGCCTCTCATCAGACAGGTTCTGTAAACTATGGACCTTCTCAGCCGGTACCTTTCGTGCTTCAGGATTAGGAGGGACCAACAGCTCGTTGTATTGCAGATCCTGATCCACGGTTGGATTTTCTTGTACGACCACTGGCTGTTTGCCTGAATCGATCCCCGCCAGTAGATCAATTCCCCTGACAACAACCGCATGTTGGTCAACAGGTAGTTCTTCAGCGGTCGTTGGTGCGGTCTCTGGTTTATTACGAATGACCTCCTCACGGATTACCATGAGTTCCTTCTCAGTTGCACGCCACTTTTCAGACTCCGCCTCAAGCTTTGCCATCGTCTGGTTGAGTTCACCGGAAAGTTTCTGTAGTGTCGCTTCCTTTTCCAAACGTTCCCTTTCGGCGGTACTCAGCAGCGCTTCAAGTGACTTTTGCCGGCCATGCAGAGTTTTAAGTTCGTCTTTAAGGGTCTGGATCTTTGCCAGCCCTCGGTTTTTCTCTTGAGCTTTCTTATTGGTGACCGTATGCAATTTCTGCTCAATCTGCTCCTTTATCTGCACCATATGGTTCAGGGCATCCTCTGCTCTGTGCCGCAGTTGCTGTTCGTTCCCGAGTTCTCCCTTGAGCTGATCGCACTCACGTAAAACCGATTGTGCGAAATCCTCTGACTGTTTCCGGACCTGCACCGCGGCATCCAGTTCCTTCTCTAGATTCTCCAAGGAATTTTTTACAGTTTCCAGCTCATGGACCACACTGCCCAACTTTTCTTCCTTGGCAGCCAGTTCCTTCTCAAGGTTTTCCAGCCCCTGGGCAGCAATGCCCAACTCTTCTTCCTTTGCGCCCAGTTCCTTCTCAAGGTTTTCCAGCCCCCGGACAGCAACGCACAACTCTTCTTCCTTTGCGCCCAGTTTTTCCCGGATATCGGAAAATGCCGATTGGAGTGCCCGCAATTCCTCATCCCTTGCACTTCCCATCGCGCTTAATGTATCTTCCATGATGAGGCGCCGGCATTTTTCTTCTTCTGCGGCAATTTCCGCCTCTTTCAGGAGGGATGTAATTTTCTGTCGCTCCGCATCAAACGATTCCATGAGCATATCGAATTTCTGCTGCAGGGCATCGCAATACCCTTGTAGGTTTTCGTTTTCCGCGACAAGTGTGGTCTCCTTTTTCAGCATCTCCAGCCGGAACGCTTCGAACTTGTGCTCGGCATCAATCCGCCGCGACTGTTCTGCTGTTAGTTCATCGGCAAGCCGCAGGTTCTCCTCAGTCTCGTAAAACGAAATCCCCATGCCTTCCAAAACCAGCTCATCAGCAAGCCGCAGGTTCTCCTGCTCCTGCTGTTTTGCTTTTTCCGTAATATCATGGAGCGTCTGTCGGAATGTCTCTTCAGACCGGCTCTTTTCCTGAAGTACGGCCCAGACCTTCTGCTCCGCATCCTCCGCCCTGAGCTTCTCAGCGGCAAGGGCACTTTTAAGTTGCTCCAGCTCGGTGGTATGGGCACTCTGGGCCTTTTTTGTCTGTTCATTCTCCCGGATAAGTTCGTCGCGCTGACGACGGATGTTCTCGAATGCCGCGCGGGAATTATCAAGGTCGTGGTTCAGTATCTCCACATGATGCCGGGCAGCAGCCAGTTCGCCATGGTCCCGGAGAATGAGCGCCTGATTGCCAAGAGACCTCTGCACACCGTCCTTGTTCCCAAGTTCCCGACAGATTCGTTCTTTCTCTTTGAGGGATTCCATGGCACGGTCAAGTTCGCCCTGGTCCCGGAGAATGAGCGCCTGGTTGCCAAGAGACCTCTGCACACCGTCCTTGTTCCCGAGTTCCTGACAGATCCGTTCCTGTTCCTTGAGGAGGTCCATAGCACGGCCAAGTTCGCCCTGGTCCCGGAGAATGAGCGCCTGGTTGCCAAGAGATCTCTGCACACCGTCCTTGTTCCCGAGTTCCCGACAGATCCGTTCCTGTTCCTTGAGGAGGTCCATGGCACGGTCAAGTTCGCCCTGGTCCCGGAAAATACGTGCCTGAATGCCAAGAGACTTCGGTAAATCACTCTCGTTTTTGGGTTCCTGGGCATCAGGCATATATTGGTGTATAGGGATTTAGGACAATGAAAGTTGTGGAGGATCAATTAATCAGGATAGGCCGGAAAGGCGCTGCTGGTAGTACTGCCGCAAGAACAGGAACCGGTCTGAAATCGTAATAAAAAGACGCTCCTGGACATTACCGATACCAACATTTCCGGCCGGCTTATGCCAGAGACGCTCCTGTGCATACGCAAAACGTCAAAAAGTCATTTCATGACATCAACCACAACAATAAACGCCTCGGCCGGGACTTGAACCCGGGTCAAAAGCTCCGGAGGCTTCTAGGATGTCCACTACCCTACCGAGGCACGTTTACCTTACTTATTCTTGCACACATCCATATAAAGGCAAAGGATGGGTTGACCTCACTGTTTTTTGATTTGATAGAGATGCCAGATCTTGCATGCCCCCTCATGACTAACCATGCAGGGCCCGACCGGGGTTCGTGGCGAACAGACCCTCCCGAAGAGCTTGCAGTCGCTCGGCTGCGCGATGCCCCGCAGGACTTTGTCGCAGAGACAGGCGGAGTGCTTGGATACTTTTTTGAACACGAGGCCGAACTTCTTCTGTGCATCGTACTGTTCGAACTCTTTTTTCAGCCGGAGGCCGGACTTTTCGATGACCGGGAAACCGCGCCACTCCACGTCGCAGGGCTCGAATACATCGTACATGATCTTCTGCGCCTTGAGGTTGCCCTCGCACATGACGGCCCGCGGGTACGCATTGTCGACGCGGTGCGTCCCCTCGCGGATCTGCCGGACCAGCATGAGGAGCCCGAGGAGGATGTCGTCCGCTTCGAAGCCGGCGACCACCTGCGGGACCAGGAACTGCTCGTACTCCCGGTACCCCATAACCGTGCAGACATGGCCGGGGAGCACAAAGCCGTCCAGCTTTGCCTCGCCCTGTTCGAGCAGCCACTTCATCGCCGGCGGCACGATGCGGTGGCAGGAGAGGATGGAGAAGTTTTTCGGGGGCTGCGTGACGAGAGCGGCGGCAACCGTCGGCGCTGTGGTCTCAAAACCGACCGAGATGAACACGACCTCTCGATCGGTCTTTTTGGCAATCTCGACTGCCTTGTGAACGCCCTGGACGATCCGTACATCGCCGCCGCATGATTCAAGAGACCCCTGTGAACCAGGTACGCGGACCAGATCCCCGTAAGTCGCCACAATGCAGCTCCTGCCGGCAAGTTCGAGTGCCGCGTCGATCTCCCCCTGAGGCGTGATACAGACCGGGCACCCGGGGCCCATCACGATCTTTAGCCGGTCCGGCAGCAGGCTACGCAGGCCGGTCCGGGCGATTGCCGCCTCATGGGTGCCGCAGATGTGCATGAACGTCAGGTCACGGTCCACCAGCGTGCGGAGCGTGCCCGCGATCTCTTCTCCCACTGCCATAAAGCCTCATGGATATTTACCACAAAATGACATAATGGTACGTATATGACCCCGGCAATCCCGGACCTGAACTACGTGTATGCAGCGCTCACGGTTCTCTTCGGTATCCTGCTTGCGCTTATCGCACGGACGATAGTGCGCTGGCTGAAGGCAAAAGCAGACGTAACGGAGACAAAACTGGACGACATCATCATCGCGGCGATCGGGACCCCCGTGCAGGTCACCATCGTGGCGATCGCGGTGCATATCTCACTCACTTCCTTTGGTATTGTCCCCCCGCAATATGCATGGATCCTCGACCCGCGTGTCATCACCTCTTTCTACATCATTATGGGCTCATGGATCCTCTCGACATTCCTCCATGACGTGATCACGGTCTATGGCAAAGAACTGGCACAGATGACGGAGAGCGACTGGGACGACCGCCTGATCGAGCTCCTCGAACGGATCGTGAAGTATATTGTCTGGTTTGCCGGCCTGATGCTGATCCTCTCCGTATTCGCGATCAATATCACCCCATTCCTTGCCGGTGCCGGGATCGCCGGCCTCGCCATTGCGCTGGCTGCACAGGATATCCTCTCCAACTTTTTCGGCGGCGCGATCATCACGGTGGACAAGCCATTCAGGATCGGCGACCGGATAAAAGTGGAGAACAATTACGGTGATGTTGTCGATATCGGCCCCCGGAGCACCCGGATCAAAACACCCGATAACCAGATCGTCACGATCCCGAACAACAAGATCACCACATCGATCATCGTTAACTACTCCCAACCGGATCCCGTGATAAAAATGACTATCCCTATCTCGGTCGCGTATGGAACTGATGTGGACAAGGTGAAGAGGATCCTGCTTGAGATTGCCGATGATGCCATAAAAAACACCGGCTACCTGCTTGCCGAGCCGAAGCCCCAGGCATTTTTTACCGAGTTCGGATCCTCGGACCTGAAATTTATTCTCTATGTCTGGGCCCGGGCATATAACACGCCCGATGAGATCAAAGACAGCATCAACAGCCGGATTGCGGCACGCTTTGTGTCCGAAGGGATCGAGATCCCGTACCAGCAGATTGATGTCCGCATGCGGACCTAAGCCCCGTTCTTCATTTTTTATATTTTCACGTGTTGGATAATCATCAAGACTTTTCCTTGGTGGAATCAGCCGGATCTCCATCATCATTATCTCGCAGGGATCTGCCGCCTTCTTTTTTCAACAAAGAAAACTGGATAACCTTTATTCGCCTCCCCGGAACAATCCCTTTATATGTACGGCATCTCGACCTTCTGCCTCCATGATGTACCGTTGCCAGCGGCACTGGAACAGATAGCCCCTCTGGTAGATCATATCGAGGTGATGGACGAAGGCCGGCATTTTCTCCAAGAAGCCAGCACGCTCCAGAGTTACTCCTGTCGGTTCTCCATCCATGCACCGTGCCGGGGAACCAACATCGCGAGCCTGCTCGAACCGATCCGCCGGGCGAGTGTCGAGGTTTTAGCGCAGTGTTTTGCCATCGCAGCAGAGGTTGGGGCCTCGGTCGTTGTCCATCCAGGATATTTTGCATGGCCGGAGGAGCGGCAGAATGCCGAAGATCGGCTTCGGCGTTCCCTTACGGAACTGACGCGTTCTGCCGAAGAACATTCCGTCCACTACTATATCGAGAATATGGGCAACTGGGAGTATTTCCTGATCAAGACTCCGGAAGAACTCGGTCTCATCGGCCGCAACGGGTTTGCGCTGGATGTCGGGCACGCAAATCAGAATCACTGCCTCCGGGAATTTCTCAAGTATCCGGCCGGGCATTACCACCTGCATGATAACGATGGAAAAGAGGATTCGCACCTTGCCGTCGGAAAAGGTACGATCGATTTTACACCGGTACTCCGCTCAATCCGGGAGCACGGCGGTACGCCGGTTATTGAAGTGGCGACATTTGACGGAGTAGTGGAGAGCCTTGCGGTCCTGAACCAGATAGAGAAATCATGAAGATGCCGTTCAATACTGACGGCACAAAGAAATGATGCAATACCGATACGGGATAACCGGTGTCTCCCATTTTCCCCGCAATATTTTATAAGGATAACTGACAATGGATCTTGGCAGCCTGCCTCAGTGGCTCAGCTGGCAGAGCGCGTCCTTGGTAAGGACGAGGCCGCGAGTTCAAATCTCGCCTGAGGCTTCCAAAAAGAATTTAATTCTTACCCGTTTTTCCCCCTATGTTTCACAATCTTTTTTTATTATCTGCAAAGAAGAGCAAGTTCCCAATCGGGAACGTTTACATAGCTAACGATACGTTGATGTTCATTCGGAAAATGATGCAACTTTTTTCCAATCCGATGCCGCATAAAAAAGAGTTACTTGTCGGCAAGCGTTACAACAATACCCCCGAATTTGTCGGCAAAGATGTTATACAGGAATGCCATGATGGCACCACAGATAAACGCCATGATCGCAAAAATGATCGGGAACAGGATGATGCTGATGAGACCAAACGCTTCAAGGCCGAACAGTTCATGCCTCATACCTATCATAACACCTAAAATTGCAAAAAATATCCCATAAACCAGACCGATTATAACGCCGAACAGGGCGTGGATCTTTGCCCACGAAATGATGTCGATACTTTTGATGACGGTCATTTTCGTACACCTATCTGTCTGTGGGAAGGAGGGGGTAAAAAGGCTTTTGAAGTGTTACCCTGCTGCATATCTGGATTTTTGAGGATACCAGCAATCTATCACTATTACGATACCTCGTAGATTCGGGCGCAAGAGTTCAGGTATGCCTGTTCTTTTAAAGAGCGTTGAGTGAAGCGAATTCATTTTGCCTGTTACGGTTCATTTCTGTACAAAATATTGGTATAAAAACAGTTTTCATATGAAAATATGTACACATATATACCAGAAAGGGTATAAGGCGAATTTTCGTAATCCTTATAGTTGAAGAATCTATCATGGACAAACCAACTGCCTTCCAACGATATTATTCAGAGAATATGGAGAGATAATAACCATGAGCAGGAGTGATGCTGAGGCATTATTGCGTCAGGGTATCGAACTGTATGATCTGGGCCGGTTCCAAGAGGCCATCGTCATGTTTGACCGGGCGCTTGCTCTCTTTCCCCAGATGCCCCGTGCCTATTATTTCAAAGGTATTGCCCTCTATGATCTTGGAAAATTCACGGATGCCATCGATGCCTATAACCGTGCACTGGCAATCGATCCTGACGATCCCAACGCATGGTATAACAAGGCAGCAACCCTTGCCCATCTGGGACGGAATGAGGAAGCACTCGAAGCCTGCGACCGTCTCATCGCAGTGAAATACGATAACGCAGAGGCATGGATCCTCAAGGGTATCGCACTCTACGAGATGGGGCGGTATGTTGAGGCTATCACAGCATACGATCATGCACTTACCATCGATCCACGCTATTCAAAAGTATACTACAACAAAGGTATCGCCCTCGCCGATCTTGGGAGACACCAAGAGGCTATAGCCGCGTATGAAAAAGCGATCGAGATTGTTCCCACATATTCGAAGGCTTTCTACAATATGGGGATTTCACTGTACGATATCGGAAGGTATGATGATGCACTACGGGCGTTCGATCGCGCCTTTGAGATCGATCCCGATGATATCTGGGTATGGTATTACCGGAGCTTCATTTTCGCCCGACAGGAGCGATATGCCGAAGCGGCCGATTCTGCGGGAAAGTTCCTTTCGGTTGAACCGAACCACGCAGATATCTGGGTGATAAAAGGAATAGCAAATTATAAAAGCAAAAATCTTGAGGAAGCAGTAACCGCACTGGACCGGGCTCTTGCCATAAATCCGCTCGCGACTGACGGCTGGCTCTACAAGGGGCTTTCCTTAAACGAACTGTCACGTTTTGAGGATGCGATCACTGCATTCAGCAAAGCCGCGGAGATGAACCCGGCAAAAGGGCAGGTCTACTTCCTGCGGGGTCTTACCTTCCAGCGACTCAGCCGGTTCCGTGAAGCGGCTCAGGATTTCGAACGGGCGCTCTCCATCGAGCCGGAGAACATGGATGCGGCATATCGCCATGGTATCGCGTGCATTCATATGAGCCGGTATGAGGATGCACTCACTTCTTTCAGAAAGATCCTCACCACCAACGAGAATCATCCCGGTGCATGGTATTTTGGAGGGGTGGCTCATGCTCGGCTTGGAAGACAGCAGGAAGCGATCGAATACTTCGGGCATGTTCTTAATCTTGATCCCAGTTGCGCATCTGCTGCTTATCAGATCGGTCTCAGCTACGCTCATCTTGGAAGATATTCTGAAGCAATTTCCGCGTACGATGATGCGCTCCGTATCCGTCCGGACTACCCGGATGCTCTCTACCAGAAAGGATACGCCCTTGCAAAACTGGGAAAGAACGATGACGCACTCCGCGAGTTTGAGCAGACTATCAGCAATGATCCCAATAATGTCGCAGCGTATTACCAGCAGGGACGCCTTTTTCTGAAAATGAGAAAGTTCGATCAGGCGATCGAATCGTTGACCCGTGCCCTAGAACTCAAGCCCGGGTTTACCCAAGCGTATTATGAGATAGGACTGGCGCAATCTAAGGCCGGTCAGTTTGCATTGGCGATTGAAGCATTTGACAATGCCGCAAAGATTAATCCAAATTATGTGAATGCCCATTACAATAAGGGGCTTGCACTGATCAGTTCAGGAAACCCTGATGACGCGCTGAAGGCATTTGACCGCGCGATCGCAATCGACCCGATCTTCATCCCTGCACTATATCAGCGGGGAGCCATTTTCCTGAAACAAGAGCGATACGCTGAGGCCATTGCAGCATACGATGCCGTACTCGCGGTCTCCCAGCAGAATGCAGCCGCGCTCAACGAGAAAGGGATTGCGCTCCAGCATCTCGGCAGGTATGATGAGGCCGTAGCCACATTTGAAGAGGCCCTAGATCAGGACCCCTCCCTTGTGGACGCATGGCTTTCCAAGGGAGTTGCCCTTGTCAAGCTTGGAATGGCTGAAGAGGCCATCGCTGCTTTTGACAAAACCCTCATCCTCGACCCTAGGATCACGAAAGCGGCTATCGAAAAAGGCGTGGCACTGTATACAATGCGGAAGTACGAGGGTGCAATCGCAATCTTTTCCCGCGCGCTTGAGGACATGCCGCAAAATGCACGAGGATGGTGCTACCAAGGGCTGGCCTTGGCCGGTCTTACCCGTTTTGATGAGGCGATTCGATCATTCGACCGGGTTCTTGAACTCAACCGCCGCTGTGCCCCTGCATTCTTTGAAAAAGGCAATGTCCTTTTACAGCAGGGTAAACATCTGGAGGCGGTAATATCCTACGATCAAGCGATCGAGATCGAGCCAAATAATCCAAAAATCCTTTTCCAGAAGGGAATTGCGCTGGCACAGCGTGAAAGGTATGAAGAAGCGATCAAGGCATTCGAGAGTGCGTTGGCCATCGAACCAAAACATGCCAGGGCCTTGTACTATCTCGGCATCGCTTACGCGGGCAGGGAGCGGTATGAGGACGCAATTCATGCGTTTGAGAGTTCCCTCGGTCTCGATCCTGCCAATGCTCTTGCCCGCCACTACATGGGGATATCCCTCCTCCAGAGCGAGCGCTACCCGGAAGCAATTCAGGCATTTTCGGAGGCACTAGCTCTCGACCCGAACAATGCATCGTCGTACTACTATCAGGGAATCGCGTGCCTGCAGGCAAAACGGTATGAAGAAGCGGTTGCTGCACTTGAACAGGCAGCTAGGATGGACGCATCGCTCTCCGATACATACATGTATATGGGGATTGCACTTTCCCGGCTTTCGCATCACGAAGATGCGATCCGGGCACTGGACAGGAGCCTCGAATCCAATCCATCTCTTGTCGAAGCACTGGTTTGCCGTGGGGAATCTCTGATCACGCTCCATAGATTCGATGAAGCAATAGAAACCTTTGATCGAATCCTTGTTCTCGACCCAAGTCTCGTTGCGATCTGGATGCAGAAGGGAGACACGCTCGATCGGTTATCGCGCAAGCTTGATGCCTTGGCCTCATACACGAAGGTGCTGGAGATAAATTCTGGTCTTGCCGATGGCTGGGTGAAAAAGGGAATGATGCTCCAGGATCTTGGAAAGCTGGCAGATGCGGTCCTTGCCTTCAACCGGGCGCTGGATATCAATCCAGCTCTCGCCAATGTCTGGATGAGGAAAGGTGATGCCCAGCACCAGCTTGGCAGAACCGAGGACGCAATTGCGGCTTATGGAAAAGCGCTCCGCATTGACCCTGAACTAGAAGATGGCTGGATACAGGATGGGAGGGCACTATTTGAACTTGGGCGGTACCAGGAAGCGATCGACGCATTTGACAACGCGATTGCCCTGAACCAGCGGAGCGTTGAGGCATTTTCTTACAAAGGACTTGCACTCGAAAAGATGAGCAGGATCGAGGATGCGATTCACGTCTTTGAAGTAGTACTCGAGATCGACCCGGCCAACCGGGAAGCCCATCTCCATAAAGGACTCGCACTGGCAAATCTCGGTGATCCCAAGGAAGCCATCCGGTCTTTTGATATGGCGATCGGCATCACCCCGGAGTTTGCTCCGGCATGGTACAATAAGGGAAAGATGCTCGTTGATTTGGGAAAATACCAGGAGGCTATAGCCGCTTTTGACCGGGCACTTGCGATAGAACCGTCATATACCGAAGCGCATTACCAGCGCGGTTTTGCTCTCCAGAAACTCGGGCGGTATGGGGAGGCAATAGAAGCATTCAGTAAAAATCTTGAGAAGGACACCAGCAACGCAATGGCGTACTACTTTAATGGGGTAGCGCTTTCAAAACTGGGAAAATTTACCGAGGCTCTCGGGGCATTCGACCGGGCCCTTGTCTACGATCCGGAAAATGCTCTGGTTTATTTCCAGAAGGGGAGGGCTTTTGCCGGCCTCGGACAGTATAACGAAGCGATAACCGCCTTTGAAAAGACCCTCGCACTGAAACCGAAATATATGGAGGCAAGGATGCGCAAGGGGATCGCGTTGTATAATCTCGGCCGGTTCCAGGATGCTATCACGGATTTTGACCGGACTCTCATAGAGAATCCCAATAACTTCCACGCATATTACCAGAAAGGGCGGGCGCTTTTCGACCTCGGCAGTTTCAATGATGCTGTCGAGGCATACGATCGTGCACTAGAGATGGATTCCGGTTACCGGGATGCCTACCTGCACAAAGGCCTCGCGTTGTACGAGATGGGGCGGTACGAAGAGGCGATCCTGGCTTTCGATCAGGCCATCGAGATCGATCCGCATCTTGACAATGCCTTCTTTTACCGGGGAGAGGCGTGCCTGAAACTGGAGAGATTTGCGGAGGCAATTAAAGCGTTGGACCAGACATTAGCACTCGTTCCCAATCACGTTCAGGCCCATTATCTGAAGGGGATCTCTTTGGCAGCACAAGGGATGTACCAAGACTCTATCGACTCGTTCGAACGTGCTATCGATTACGATCCAAATCATGCCGAGGCTGCACTCAACAAGGCAATCTCCCTGCACAATCTGGGAAGGGACGACGAGGCCCTTGCAACAGCTGAAAAAACTATCGAAATGAAGCCGGACTTTTCCGAAGCCTGGTACTACAAGGGAATTGCTTTTACCGGACTTGAACGGTTCGCAGACGCAGCGGCGGCATTTCAGCGGGCACTCTCATTGGACCACGATAATGTGCAGGCGCATTATAATCTCGGTCTTGTTCTCGTTCGTCTTGGCCGGTTTCCCGAGGCTGTTGCATCATTCGACCGTGTACTTGAGCTTGTGCCAAGCCATTCCCCGGCATTTTACCAGAAAGGAATTGCCCTTGCAGACATGGGGATGAACGAAGAGGCGATTTTGGCGTTCAATATTGCTCTTGAGATCCATCCTGACAACACCCAAGCGCTGTATGCCAAAGGGCTGGCCCTTTTCCAGTTAAAACGGTATGAAGATGCCCTTGACACATTTGAGGCTGCACTAGCTATCCAGCCAAACTTTGCTGATACCCTGTACCACACCGGCCTTACCCTTGTCGAACTTGGCCGCGATGATGAGGCAGCCGATGCGTTCACACGCACCCTTGAATTGGACACCAGCAATACCGATGCCCTCTTTCAGAGGGGGTGTGCTCTTGTGAGGCTGGAAAAATTCACGGACGCAATTGAGGCATTTGACCAATGTCTCAGCCGCGGGCTGGAAAACTCCCGGATCCATTATGAGAAAGGTGTGGCATATTTTGCCCTGAAGCAGTTCGAAGTGGCGATACCTGCATTTGACCGGGCACTGGTCTGTGACCCGTCAAACGCTGATGCAGCGATTGACAAGGCAATCGCGTTCCATGAACTCAAAAAGCCGGAAGCATCCCTTGCGTCAAGCGAGCAGGCCATCGAAATCCGGCCTGATTTTGCCGAAGCATGGTATTACAAGGGAATTGGGCTCTCCGAGCTTGGCCGCACACCGGAGGCAGTTCTGGCGTTTGCCCGATCTCTCGAACTTGACAGGGATAACACTCACGCATATTTTGACATGGGCATCGATCTGGTCAAGCTGGCCCGGTTCCCCGAGGCGATCACGGCATTCAACCACGTTCTGGAACGGGTTCCGGATTATCCCCCGGCGCATTATCAGAAGGGGCTTGCCCTCACAGAGCTGGGACGGAACGGGGATGCAGTTGCTGCCTTTGACCTGGCGCTGGAGATCACACCGGAGGACGCCTCTATTCTTTACGCGAAAGGGCTCGCACTCGAACGGTTAAAGAAGTACCGGGAAGCAGTCGCCGCGTTTGAAGCGGCACAGTCGATTGACCACGTCTCATACGATACGGCATACCACACGGGCATTTCGCTTACCGAACTTCACCGTGACCAGGAAGCCATCGAGGCATTTGACCGGGCGTTGGAAATAGAACCTGGCAGGACCGAATCCCTGTACCAGAAAGGGCTAACTCTTGTGAGGCTGGAAAAATTCACGGACGCGATTGAGGTATTTGACCAATGTCTCAGCCTTGGGCTGGAAAACTCTCTTATCCATTTTGAGAGAGGTGTGGCATATTTTGCCCTGAAACGGTATGAAGACGCGGTATCCGCATTCGACCGGGCGAACACGCTGGACGGATCGCATATCGGGACATTGGTCCGTAAAGGGCAGGCACAGATGGAACTCAGGCGCTATAACGATGCGATCTCCACTTTTGAACAGGTGCTCGCTCTCGATCCGCAGAACTCTCTCGCGCATTTCGCCATGGGAAGCTCATTTGCTAGGCTCAACCGTTTTGAGGATGCGGTGATTGCACTCGACCGGGCGCTTGAGTATGATGGAGTAAATGCCGGTATACATTCCTGCAAAGGTTACTCGCTCTACCGGCTTGGGCGGTTCAAGGAATCCGTGGAATCTTTCGGGAAAGCACTGCGGCGTCAGCCAAAAGATCTCTTTACCTTACGATACCGGGGGAAGGCGTTGATGCACAGCGAACGGCCGGAAGAGGCAATCGCCACATTCGACAAGGTTCTTGGTATTAATGCGAAGAGTGCGGAGGCTTGGTATTACAAGGGTATTGAATATTTCCGGATGGAATTGTATCAGGATGCCCTTGATGCATTCGAGCACGCGCTCCAGCAGGATGATGCATGTTCTCCGGCATGGTACCACAGAGGACTTACGTTTTTAGAACTGGAACGTTTCGAAGAAGCGCTCCCCGCATTTGACCGGGCTCTCAATCTCGACCCTGCAGGAAGGGATTATGCGTACAAGAAGGGCCTTGCACTGTTCATGCTCAAGCGTTACCAAGATGCGGTCTCAGCATTTGACACAGCGCTCACGCACGATCCGGAAACCTCTGCTCTCCAGTATTACCGGGGAAGATCCCTGATGGAGATCGGCAATTACCAGGATTCACTTGCAGCCTTCGACCGTTCTCTCGCACTGGATTCACAGAACGCACTTATCTGGATGGCAAATGGAGAGGCCCTCTTCAGGCTTGGCAATTTTGGCGCGGCGGTTTCCGCGTTTGACAAAGTAATCACTCTTGATCCGAGATCTGCCGAAGCTGCATTTTATAAGGGGGAATCCCTTGTCGCACTGGGAGCCTATGGGGAAGCCGTTGCCGCATACGATCTGGCGCTCTCCATCGATCCGGCATTTCCCGATGCGGCCTATCGGAAAGGTATCGCCCTTTTTCAGCATGGCGATACTGCTGGTGCAGTGAAAGCGTATGATCATGCAATCCAGTACGCCCCTGGCCATGCCCAAGCGCATTACCAAAGGGGGCTCGCGCTGGCTGTTCTTGGAAAATATGAAAAAGCAATCCGGTCATTCCGGCATGCACTTGAATATGATCCAACAATTATCGATGCCATTTTCCAGTCTGGATTGGCGTATTCCAGCATGAGCCGGTACGAGAACGCACTTCGGGCCTTTGAGAAGATGCTTGCACTGGTACCGGACAGTGCCCCGGTTCTGTACCAGAAAGGGCGGATGCTTGCCCGGCTCCACCGTACTGAAGAGGCTCTTGGCGTGCTCGAGGCTTCACTGAACCTCGAGAACAATAATGCAGATGTTTGGTTGCTGAAAGGGGGCCTCCTTTTCGAGCTGGAGCGATTCACCGAGTCGCTTGAGGCCTTTGAGCGGGCAATCGCATTGATCCCCGAAAGCCCAATCGCCTGGTACCGAAAGGGAAGGGCACTTTTTGAACTGAAAAATTATCCAGAGGCCGTCAGCTGTTTCGACAAGGTTGTCGTAAACGATCCTTCCTGTGCTGCCGGATGGTTCCGAAAAGGGAGCGCGCTGCTCTCGCAGGGCCAGTTTCTTCCGGCAGCTGAGGCACTCGCACATGCACTTGAAATGAAACCAGACAATGCGAACGGCTGGTATGACCACGCCCTTACCCTCGTGGAGCTCGGCAGGTATGCAGAGGCGATTCCTTCCTATGATCATGCAATTGCGATAAACCCGAACTATGCCAGTGCCCATTACGACAAAGGTCTGGCGCTCGTACGGTTGGAGCAGCAAGCTAAGGCAGTAGAGTCATTTGAGCAGGCAATCGCCATCGACCCAAACTTTTCCCGTGCGTATGTTGAGAAAGGGCTGGCACTGGAACGGTTGGCAAGGAATAAGGACGCTCTTGCTGCATTCGATGCTGCTATCGCGATCGATGCCACCTATCCGCTTGTATTTCTGCATAAAGGTCTCGTACTTTTCAGCCTCAGACGGTTTGAAGACGCAGTAACCGCATTTGATGCAGCAATTGCCCTCGATCCGGCAGCCAATTACGAGACCTGGTTCAACCGGGGCCTTGCCCTTGCCGGATCAGAGAAGCCGGCAGAAGCAGTTGAATCGTTTGATCGGGCGATTGATCTTGATCCGAATACTTATTCCGCTCATTACCAGAAGGGCGTCATGCTCGCGCGGCTAAAACATTTTGAGGATGCTGTTGATGAGTTCTCTCGCGCAACTGCAATTGATGAACAGAGCAAAGAGTCACACTACGAAAAGGGGCTTGCTCTTTCGGCGCTTAGACGGAACGAAGAGGCCGTCGCTGCTTTCAGTCGTGCAACCGCACTTGACGAAACATTTGTCGATGCTTACTATCACGAGGGTCTGACGCTGGAACGGCTCGGCCGTTATTCCGATGCCATCGCTGCCTTTGACGGTGTCCTCTCCCGCGCACCTGACCACTTCGATGCCTGGTTCCACAGGGGTCTCGCATCTGAACATCTCGGTCAGGACGAGGAGGCTCTACAATCATACGAAAAGGCCCGCCAGATCAAGCCCCATGAGATTCCCCTGCTCGAAGCGGAAGGCAGCGCCTGTTTCCGCCTCGGGGAGTTTGAACCCGCCCTCCGCCTCTTTGACATTGCGCTTGGGAAACGACCATCCGATGGGAGGATCCTCCTTTTGAAGGGCAAGACCCTGTTCCAGCTCCAGCGATACGATGAAGCGCAGGATGTCTTTCATCTCGCAACTGCCGAACTTGTCGATGACGAAGAACCGGCATATCTTCGGGGGCTCGCGCTTGCAGCGCTGGGCCGGTATGAGGAAGCCTGCGGCGCGTTCGATGCTGCACTTGCCCTCAATAACAGCAACCCGGACATCTGGTACGAGATAGGATCTGCATATTCACATCTTTCAAAGTATACCGAGGCAATCACTGCCTTCGACCGTGCAATCGCACTCCGTCCTGACGATGCCCATGTTCACCACGAGCGGGGGAGGGCATCTGCTGCACTCGGGTATTATGAGGACGCGATTGCCTCCTTTGACCGGGAGCTTGCGATTGCTCCTTCCGATCCATCTGCGAGTTTCGAGCGTGGGATTGCCCTCTTCCATGTTGGTAATTACACGGACGCAGTGACCGCACTCGACCATGCGCTTGCCGATGATCAGGGAAACACTGGAGCGTTGTATTTCCGCGCAGCCTCGCTTGCCGCGCTGGAACGGTATCACGAAGCAGCAGAAACTTATGGGCAGTTACTTGCCGTTGACCCGGAGAACGACCGTGCGTGGTACGAACGGGGAGTGATCCTCGCCCGTCTCAACCGGCATCCTGATGCGATTGTGGCGTTTGATACGGCAATCCGGATCCGGCCGGATTATGGTGCAGCATGGTACCGGAAAGGACGTTCTCTCGACCTGTCGGGCCAATACCGGGAGGCGATCCAGGCATATTCACAAGCACTGGCAATTGACGATGGAGATAAAAATGCGCTCTTTTATAAAGGTAATGCGCTGGCAAAGATCGAACGGTTCGAAGATGCCGTAAAGGTGTTTGATAAAGCAATTTCACTTGACCCTACGTATGCCCAGGCTCAGTTTGAAAAAGGGAAAGCGTTGTCTGCGCTTGGCATGTATCGTGAAGCTGTCAAGACCTTTGACAAGACGCTCCTTATCGAAAAGAACTATGCGGATGCATATTTCCAGAAGGGGCTTGCACTGGAAAGCCTCGGCAGGCACGATGACGCAATCATCGCATTCGACAAAAATCTCGAGCTCGATGAAGCCAATTCCGATGCGCAGTACCAGAAAGGCCGGGCCTTGGCAGCCACCGGCAGGTTTATTAACGCTCTCGATGCTTTCGACCACGTGCTTGCGCTTATACCCCATTCGATCCAGACCTTGCTGTATCGCGGCATGGTCCTGTACGATCTCGGAAAGTTCAATGAGGCGGTAGAATCTTATGTGAAAGCTCTTGAGACCGACCCGACCAATGCCGAGGCATGGTACTTAAAAGGAAGGGCCTTTATCTCCCTTTCCGGGTACGAGGATGCACTTGAGGCATTCAACCGGGCCCTTGAGTTACGGCCGGATTATGAGGAGGCATATTATTACAAAGGCCGGGCGCTTTTTTACCTGGGCATGTACGGCGAAGCAGTCATTTCCTATGACACTGCCCTCTCGATCAACCCTCGACACGATGAGGCGCTCTATCACAAGGGTATCGCCCTCCTCCGGCTCTCATGCGTGGAGGAGGCTGTCACCACCTTTGACAAGGCGCTGCGGATACGCCCGAACTTTGCATTCATATGGACCGGAAAGGGGACCGCGCTTGCCGCTCTCGGAAGGCATGAAGATGCGATCTCCTGCTATACCAAGGCCATCAGCATCAGCAGGAAAGATCCGGACCCCTATTACCATATGGGCATAGCCCTGTTACGGCTCGAGCGCTACCATGAAGCAATAAAACAGTTTGATGCGACACTGGTGCGGCGCCCGAACTGCGCTCCTGCATTTTACGGGAGAGGACGGGCGCTGTATGGGGTAGCTCTGTATCAGGAAGCGATCAACGCTTTCGACCGGGCTATCTCAGAGAAAGCGGATTATGCCGTGGCATGGCTGTATCGTGGGATCGCTGAATTGAATCTAGAAAAGTACGAAGAAGCCATCGTTTGCTTCAACCATGCGCTCACAGTCGATGCCGAATGTGCACCGGCATTCATGCACAGGGGAATCGCCATGATTCACCTCAACCGCCCGGGTGAAGCTCTCATATCATTTGACCAGGCGATTGCGATCCGTCCGGAGTATCCGGAAGCCTTCTACAACAAGGGAATTGCCCACATCCGGAAAGAACAGTTTGATGCCGCGATCACTGCATTCGATAAAGCACTCCATATCAACAACCATTATGCTGAGGCGTACCACAATAAGGGGATCGCATTAGCCTGCACCGGGCAATACCCCGAAGCGATAGAGGCATTTGACTCTGCACTCCGTAGGCAGCCGGAATTTCTTGATGCCCTGTACGAGAAAGGACGGACCCTTGCCCGGATGGGCCGGTTCAATGAGGCAATAACATCATATGATCTTGCACTTTCGGTAAACCCGGGATATGCCGATGCAATCTATGAGAAAGGACGGGCGCTGGTCCTGCTCCAGAATCTTGACGGGGCGATTGCGGCATTTAACCGGGCACTTGAGATTAATCCGTCCTGCTATCAGGCACACCACTGGAAAGGCAGGACGTTATACGAACATGGGGATTTCGATGCCGCCATTACAGAATATAACAGGGCACTTGATATAAAACCGGCCTCGGCGGCAGTTTACCGAGATCGTGGCATCGCGTATGCTGCTCTCGAACAGTACCGTGATGCCATCAAATCCTTCGACCGGGCACTGGAGATTGATCCGGCGAACATCGATGTGTTTGCGCATAAGGGAATATCGCTTGCCGAACTCGGCATGCAACGGGATGCACTCGAGTCATTTGAAAAAGCACTGGAGAGGGATCCGGACTGCGTCTCTGCCTGGTTCGGGAAGGGCAATGTCCTGTACGATCTCGGAAAATATCGCGACGCACTGGCTGCATATGATGCCGGCCTCGAACGGGATCCGGAAAACGCGGTGGGGTGGACGCGGCAGGGTATGGCCCTTGCGGCACTGCAGGATCCGGCAGGGGCAATTATCTCCTACGACCGGGCGATATCGCTCGACCCGGCGCTCTCGATCGCTTACTTCACCAAAGGAAGCGCTCTGGATGTGGTCGGGCGACACGATGAAGCGGCAGTGGCATACCAGTCGATGATCTCTCTTCAACCGGATTTTGTCGATGCATGGATCCACCAGGGCCGCGCCTTCTATGAGCTGGGAAAATATGAGGAGGCACTGGCTGCATTCAAACAGTCGCTGGAGATCGACCCGGATCGCAAAGAGGTATGGAATGACATCGGTACGATTCTGGATCGGATCGGCAAACATGATGAAGCCAAGATCTGTTATGACAAAGCTCAATGATCATGGTAAGCACGTAAGAAGGGACCGCAAGATTACCGGCGCGATCCCAGTTCTTTTGCTCTAATGGCTCTTCTGATTGGAATCCGGAAAAATTCCTTGGCATCCAATGAAAAGTCAGTATCTTGACATTATCGTCAAAAGATTTTCAGGTTCACATACAGAAGATCGGTTTGCGTGGGATCAGTTTTTCTCTCTTGCCCATATACAGCCAAAAGCAGACACCAGCAATAATCACAATTACAGCGACGAGGAGTTGCACATATTTTTATAGAAAGGTGTAATATGTAGTCGCTTCGAGAATCTTTTTAAACTATGTTGATGTTAGACTACAGGTAAGGATAGTCAGGGTCGAGAGTCTGTACTTTACTGAATGCCTGAAGGGCTTCATCTCATTTTCCTTCATCATCTCCAATTACATATCCCTTATCAAACTAGGCCGTGGCATTATCCGGATCGATGGCAATTGCCCTGTCATATGATGGTATCTCTTCCTGGCACCTTCCAAGAGTATACAAGATATAACCATAGTTGATCCATCCCATCACATACTGCGGGTTGATGGAAAGTAATTGATTGGAAGCTCCCAGAGCGTCGCTGAGCTGCAATTCACGGTTCAGGGCATCCGCTTTTTGCCATTCCATGCTCAAAGTAAGCTGGCTCAAGGGCTATCATATAATCAAAAGCCTGACCTGTTCACGGTAGTATTACCGGCATCTATCGGGGCAAGGCCCTGCTGGTTCGCGTCAATGGTATCAACTGCATAAGCATTGACCGGGCGTATTACTATGGCGAGTACGACTATGGTAGACACAAGGATAAAGGAACCAAGCGATTTCATGTCGATCTGATTATACCGAGCAGAAATGCCATTTAATAGGTTCTCCGTTGGTGCTAATCATGATCTTTTCCTTAGGACGAGTATCTGCCGTGTCAGGCTTTTATGGACACGCTGAGTGTGCCTCTGGACGATCTTCAAATATTCGTTAGCAATGCCAGCGATGTTACGGTGAGTAACTACGACTGCCCGGCACCCGGGCCTCAGTACCCGGCTTATTTCCAGCAGCGTGTTGTGATAGAGCTGTTCCATGGTGTCGGTCTTCCTGATGCAGACAGATTGGCCGTACGGAAAATCGGTTACAATTGCATCCACACGAAAATCCGAAAACGGGAGGCGTGTTGCATCAGCAATGATGAGGGAACTTTGCGAGATATTTTCGCGACAGCCTGCAATCATCACGGGATCCGCATCACTTCCTATCACTCGGATCCCGAGGGCATCCGCCTCGATCAGAATACCTCCTGTACCACAGAACGGGTCCAGCAGGCAGTCCCTGGAACCTGCACATGAAAGGTTGACAAGGGTCCTTGCCATCCGCGGCATCATAACACCCGGGTGAAAGAAATCGCGCCTGCCCGGATTCCGTTCATTGTAGGAACCCCGGTTAATGCGGTACAGGACCCTCCCGAAATAGCAACGATCTTCCGAGAGGATGGCCCGGAATTCCACTTCCGGATTCCGGAGCCGGACCGGTCCGGTGATCATCGTGCCAATGAGACGTTCAAAATCCCGCTGCGAGCAGGCATCCCTGAAATGGTATCCGGTGTGGACTTTTTTTACCCGGCCAGAGAATGGTCGCGAAGTCTCAATCGCAAGTTCCTGCAGCAGCTGGCGGAACGAATGAATGTCCGGAGCGCATTCACCAAGGTATTTTAAAACAATATGGGTCATAGCCAACCGGTGCGCTGCATCGGGATTCGGGCATTCCGCTACTGCGACCTGCATCCTGCCGTCAAGAACCGTTGCCACACATTCAAGCTCCGCTCGCGGGAGTGTGGGGTTCTCTCCGGAGAGCTCGAAAAGGAGCTTCATTACAAAATTATCGGTCTTCAGCGAAGAAATACCTGTGGAACAGGAAATATGCACCGGTAAAATCATGCATGAGTGATAGAAGTATTGAATTTTTTTAGAACGAGTGCCAACCAAATTTTTGTCCAAAGGAAGTATCATCAGAGATGTTTTGTTTAGGTAAAAGAGAGGGGATACCAGAACTTGCTGATAAAATGCCGGAATTATTTTACAAAACCGGTTATTTCTCCCACATAACGTAAATATTTGTAAAAACATCAACCAGTTTCTTCAGAGTGTGGAAATTAAAGTGAAAATGAATTACCGTTTCCCTTTCTTCTTTCCCATGAAGCCGGAAAAGAAACCACTTTTGCCGGCATCCCTGCCTTCCAGTTCAGCAAGTTTCTGGTAAAGTTCCCTTTCTTCGCTGCTGATGCTCTTTGGTGTTGCGATCCTGACACGGACCAGCAGATCGCCGGGTTTTCCCCGCCGTTGCACACCCTCGCCGGGGATCTTCAACGCAGTGTTGTACTGGATGCCTGCCGGAATCTTCAGTTCGATATGCCGCTTGTCGATAGTCTCAATATCGACTGTTGTGCCCAGCACCGAAAGAACCGGGGTAATATCGATGGTGGTCTCCAGATTGTCCGCGATCCGTTCGAACCGGGGGTGCGGGAGTACATATATCTCAATGAAGAGGTCTCCGTTGGAAGCGCCATAATCACCGGCTTCACCATACCCTTCCATGCGAAGGCGCATTCCACTGTCAATACCCGCGGGAATGTGGATGGTCACTTTCCGCTTTACGCGGGTGTGACTGGAGCCGTGACAATCATGGCACTCTTTTTCCGGGATCTTCCCCCGTCCCCCGCAGAGCGTACACGTGCTCATCCGTACAAACTGACCGAATACGGATTGTGCCGCCTGCCGCATCTGCCCAGTACCGCCACACCGCGGACAGATATTCATCTTTTTCGTCTCGCTGCCGGATCCGCCGCAGGACGGGCACGGTTCGGTATGCATTATCTCGATCTCCCGGTCGGTCCCAGCTACGACATCTTCAAGTGTAACCTGCATGCGCATCAGCAGGTCTGCACCGGCTTGTGGCCCGGCCCTGCGCTGACCACCCCCGCCAAAGAAGTCAAAGATATCACCGAACCCTGAAAAATCAGAATAAAACCCGCCGCCACCAAATCCCCCACCTCCGGTGTACGATCCTTTTGAGGCGCTTGTGTAGGTCTCGTGCCCCATATTGTCATACTGCGCCCGCTTCTGGGAGTCAGAAAGGACACTGTACGCCTCATTGATCGCTTTGAACTTCTCCTCAGAGCCCGGTTCCTTGCAGACATCCGGGTGGTACTTCCGGGCGAGGTTGCGGTATGCTTTTTTTATCTCCTTCTCATCAGCAGACCGCGGTATTCCGAGAATGTCGTAGTAATCGCCCGATCCCATCAGGGTCACTCTTCTTTGACTTTGTAATCCGCGTTGACGACGTTGTCATCCTGTTTCTTTTCCTGCCCTGACGACGAGGTCCCTGCCGTGGCTCCTTCCTGCTGCTTTGCTCCCTGCTCAGCCTGCATCTTCTGGTAGATCTTGGTGGTGGCAGAATACACCGCTTCGGTCAGGGATTCCATTGCCTTTTTGATCGGATCGATATTGTCTTCTGAAAGAACTTTTCTTACCGCAGCGATACCATCTTCAACTTTCTGTTTGTCGGTCGCATCGAGCTTGTCTCCGCTCTCCTTGAGCATTTTTTCTGCAGTAAAGACCGCTGTATCCGCCTGATTGCGGATCTCGATCTCCTCCCGTTTCTTTTTGTCATCCGCCTCGAACTGCTTGGCGGCATCCATCATCTTCTTGATCTCTTCATCGGAGAGTTTCCGGTCACCTTTGATCGAGATTGCCTGCTCGTTACCGGTACCAAGATCCTTGGCAGACACATGAATGATGCCATTCGAGTCGATATCAAATGTCACCTCGATCTGCGGGATGCCGCGTGGGGCCGGCGGGATACCGGTCAGTTGGAACTTGCCCAGCGTAAAGTTATCTTTGGCAAGGGCGCGTTCACCCTGGACGACATGGATCTCAACACTGGTCTGACCATCTGCTGCAGTCGAAAAAATCTGACTTTTGCGGGTTGGGATGGTGGTGTTGCGCTCGATAAGTTTTGTGGCAATGCCACCCAGCGTCTCAATGCCCAGCGTGAGCGGGGTTACGTCCAGAAGCACGATGTCTTTTGTCTCGCCGGTCAGGACCGCTCCCTGGATGCCGGCACCGAGCGCCACGCATTCGTCAGGATTGATGCCCTTGTCCGGCTCCTTGCCGGTAAGTTTTTTCACGATCTCCTGCACGAGAGGTACCCGTGTGGAACCGCCTACGAGAAGTACATGATCTATATCTTTCGGCGTCAGTTTGGCATCGTTCATCGCTTGGTTGACAGGGCCAACGGTCGATTCCACCAGATCCCCGATCAGCTGCTCGAGCTTTGCCCGGGTCAGGTCGACATTGAGGAATTTCGGGCCGCTCTTATCTGTCGTAATGTATGGCAGATTGATATCCGTGGTCTGGCGCTGGGAGAGTTCGATCTTTGCATTTTCCGATGCGTCCCGCAGCCGCTGCATTGCATACGGATCATTCCTCAGGTCGATGCCCTCTTTTTTTCGGAATTCTTCAACTAAATAGTCCGTCACCCGCTGATCAAAATCGTCCCCGCCGAGTCGGTTGTTTCCTGCCGTGGCCTTCACTTCGAAGACGCCGTCGCCAAGCGTGAGGATCGAGACATCGAATGTGCCGCCGCCCAGATCGTAGACAAGAACCGTGGCGTCCTGTTCCTTGTCGATCCCGTACGCGAGTGCACTTGCCGTCGGTTCATTGATGATGCGCAACACCTCGAGCCCGGCAATCTTTCCTGCATCCTTTGTCCCCTGTCTCTGTGCGTCGTTGAAATATGCCGGGACGGTAATAACTGCCTTGGTGATCTTCTCACCAAGGTAGGCCTCCGCGTCCGTTTTCATTTTCTGGAGGATCATCGCAGAGATTTCCTGTGGCGTATATTCTTTATCGTCAATTTTTGCTTTTTCTGTTGTTCCCATCTTACGCTTGATGGACTGGATGGTGCGCTGGGGATTGGTGATTGCCTGTCGCTTTGCGAGACTCCCAACCAGACGCTCACCGTCCTTAGTGAAAGCGACAACTGATGGGGTGATCCGTCCTCCTTCACTGTTGGGAATAACTATCGGTTTGCCCGCCTCCATGATGGACATGCAGGAGAATGTGGTTCCCAGATCGATTCCCAATACTTTTTCTTTTGCCATGTGTCATTCCTCTGTTTGTTTCTCTTCATTTCCTTTTGAGACCGCAACTTTTGCATAGCGAATAATTTTTCCATGCATACGATACCCGCGGGATACAACATCTACTATCGTTCCTTCGGCTTCAGCCGATGGAACATGAACAACGGCTTCATGTTCTGCGGGATTGAATGAGGTTTTTAATGCTTCTACGGGAGTGATGCCGTACCGTGCAAGGATCTCCATAAGCAGACGGCGGATCTGTTCCATCCCTTCCCGGAGATGGTCATTATCTGCCCTTAATGCACGCTCGATATTGTCAGCGACTTCGAGAATATCAACTGCAAAACGTTCATTCGCACGCTGGGCAAGACCCTCCTGTTCACGCGCAGTACGCTTTCGGAAATTATCCAAATCGGCTGCAAGCCGGAGGAACCGATCATTCAGATCATCGTACCGTTTTTTCTGCTCTTCGGCTTCAGCAGCCAGCGATAATGATTCAGGTTGTTCCGGAGCTGATGATCCTTTGTCGGGGACGACTTCATTATTCTGGTGCTCCATGGTGCATCCTTTGTTCGATAATTCATTATCTATTGCATTGTGGTTCTATATAAGATCTGGTATACACTATCGATGGCGACTGCATCATTAAAGATAGTTACTCAGTTCAAATATGAAATATGGAATATCAGTTTTTCATTTGATAATGCGTAATGATTCGGATTGATTTATCAGAAATATATGGAAAAAATGATTATTCTGAGACGTTTTTACCATTTTCTCACTGAAAAAACCTGCCAATATTTATACACGTGTTTCAACCTGCATACCCTTTTTGAGCTCTGTCCGCATAAAATAAAATATGAAGTGGGCACTTCTCTCGGTCTGGGATAAAACCGGTATTATCCGACTTGCACAGGCATTGATCCGACAAAAATACAATATCATGAGTTCCGGAGGTACCGGTAAGGCCCTGGCAGAAGCTGGCGTGAAGTTTACCGAAGTCTCCAGCTACACGGGTTTTCCGGAAATGATGGGGGGGCGGGTAAAGACGCTCCATCCTAAGGTACATGGGGGGCTTTTGGGAAGACGGCAGATCGACGACGCAGTGATGGCAAAATACGGGATTGACAGGATCGACCTGCTGGTTGTTAATCTTTATCCCTTTGAGAAGATGTCCCGGCAATCTCTCGGCTTGGACACCCTCATTGAATATATTGACATCGGTGGCCCCGCGATGATCCGGGCCGCTGCAAAAAATTTTAAAGATGTTGCCGTGGTTGTCGATCCTGACGATTACCCGGGGGTCATCGATACGATTAATGGCGGGGGATTTACGGACACCCAGCGGCTGGAGCTTGCCAAGAAGGCCTTTGCCCGTACAGCGGCTTACGATGCAGCCATCAGTAATTATCTCTATACCCTTGATGCTGCCTTCCCTCCCACATTTTTCATCCGATTTACCCATGGCCGGACTCTGCGGTACGGTGAGAACCCCCATCAACAGGCGGCTGTTTATGGTGCTGGCGGCATTGCCGGATCAGAGCCGATTCAGGGGAGGCAGATGTCGTACAACAATTATTTGGATCTCCATGCCGGCGCCGCACTTGTACGGGAGTTTGAAGAGCCGGCAGCAGTGATCGTTAAGCATAACAATCCCTGTGGCGTTTCCATCGGGAGTGATCTCCGTGATGCCTACCTGACGGCGCGGGCAGTTGACCCGGTATCCGCGTACGGATCGGTTGTTCTGTTGAACCGGGATATCGGCAGCGAGCTTGCTGAAGAGATTACATCCACATTTGTCGAAGTTGTGGCCGCTCCTTCATTTGATGCAAGATCGCTTGTTGTAATGAGAAAAAAAGAGAATATGCGGGTTCTCGTTCTCCCGGAACGAGTGCCTGCTGACGAGATCCGGACAATAGATGGGGGAGTTCTCGTTCAGAGGACGCCGCCATACCGGGAGAATTGGGAAGTTATCACCGACCGCGATCCTACGACTGACGAGATGCAGGCGCTCCAGCTCGCCTGGAAAGTATGCAAGCACACCAGAAGCAATGCGATCATTTTTGCAGATAAGAAACGGACATTAGGTATCGGGGCAGGACAGATGAGCCGGGTTGACGCTGCGAAGATTGCGATAGGGAAGGCGTGTGCTCCCCTTATCGGATCAGCAGTCGCATCTGATGCGTTCCTTCCATTTCCTGACACGCTTGAAGTCGCTGCAAAAGCAGGAGCGACCGCGCTCGTCCAGCCCGGCGGGTCCATCCGGGACAAGGAAGTGATAGAGACTGCGAACCGTATGAACATGGCAATGATTTTTACCGGTGTACGATATTTCAGGCATTAAAATTTCAAGTTATCTCACTTTTGCCTTTGAATTAACGATAAAAAACTTTGAATAACAAGAACCCCTTATTTACCCCAATTGAAATATCAAATTTCAGGTAATTTTAATTTCGCGAGTTGATGTCCTCTATAAAAATTATTCATCATTGGTATATGCAGATATGCCTAAAAATTCGGGATGAGATTAAGGTTCCATGGAAAAATGATAAGTGAATTTTTTTTCCTATCGCTGTACTGCACCGAGATGAGCCTGTTCAACTGTCTTTGCGTACCGGGCAAGTATACCGGTCAGCTGTTTTTTGAGGGGTTTCCAGTTTTTCTTCCTTGTTGCAAGCGTCGTGGCATTGACCTGCAGATCGACCTTCTTTTTAAAAAGATCGACAGAGATCTGGTCACCGTCATTCACCAATGCGATTGGTCCCCCGACAGCGGCCTCAGGGGCCACGTGACCGATACATGGCCCGCGGGTACCTCCCGAAAATCGTCCGTCGGTGATTAAAACAACCTTCTGATATCCCAGTCCTACGAGCGCCGATGTTGGCGATAACATCTCCGGCATACCGGGCGCACCCTTTGGGCCCTCATTCCGGATTACCAGAATATCTCCTTCCTGTATTTTTCCGGAGAGGATCGCATTCATAGCCGGTTGTTCACCATCAAATACTTGGGCCGGACCTGAATGCTTCCACATCTCCGGCGGTACCGCAGCACATTTCACAACAGCACCATCCGGGGCAAGTGAGCCAAAAAGGATCCTGAGCCCACCGGCCGCATTGACAGGTTTCCGAGTACTCCTGATGATCTCTTCGTTCCTTATAGCTGCTGCCTTTGCAATCTGATGAATGGTCATTCCCGAGACCGTCGTGGAATCCTCAAGATATTTCACGAGACGCTTCATGACAGCTGGTATACCTCCGGCCCGGTACAGGTCTTGCATGGAGTGCGGACCAAACGGCTGCATATTACAGATATGCGGGATCCGATCTGCAATGCGATTGAAGTCATTGAGGTCAAGGGGGACTTTGGCCTCAGTTGCAACAGCCATCAGGTGCAGAACGGTATTGGTCGAGCCTCCAAGTGCCATATCAACACAGATCGCGTTCTTCAGGCTTTCTGCTGTGATGATATCCCGGGGCGTTATTCCCTTTTTTACGAGGTTAATCACCACCTCGCCGCTTTCCCTGGCAATGCGCAGTTTTGCACTTTCAACAGCAGGAATTGCCGCACAACCTGAGAGAGACATACCTATCGCCTCGGTCATGCACGCCATGGTATTTGCTGTATAGAGACCCTGACAACTCCCGCAGCCCGGCATCGCACAGGATTCAAGCTCACAGAGCGCCTCTTTGCTCATGCGACCGGCAGCAACCTTTCCCACGCCTTCAAATACATCGATAAGGGAGAGATCCTTGCCATTAAGATATCCCGACAGCATCGGCCCCCCGGTAACGACTACTGAAGGGATATTAGTCCGTACTGTGGCCATCAGCATTCCGGGGACAATCTTGTCACATGTGCCTACACAGACCAACCCATCGAAGCGGTGTGCCTGTACCATCAGCTCGATGGAATCTGCGATATTCTCACGTGAAGGGAGAGAGTACCGCATACCATCATGTCCCATCGCGATGCCGTCACAGATGCCGATCACCCCGAACTCGAACGGGACACCGCCGGCAGCAATGATACCTTCACGGACTTTATCGGAAAGCTGCCGGAGATGGGTATGGCCGGGCACGATGGTGTTGTAAGCATTGGCGATACCGATGAACGGGAGGTGCATCTCGTTCTCAGTCAACCCGAGCGATCGCAGCAGCGAACGATTCGGTGCCCGCTGATATCCGGTTTTAACATCATCACTCCGCATAGTTATCGTCACAGAAGATTTCATCCCATCAACCATGAATGTGATGGCACAGTTTCACTATGAGATAAAAAGAATGGGGATAGTCACATTCCAACCACTAAACTTCTTGTTTCAACAATTTGATAATTCGTTTAATTGTAGAGTGCCACAATTAAAAAATCTGCAAATACGGCCGGGAAGGTTGTCGACTGTTTTTTAAAAAAGTCCGGAAATGTTATGGGACATATTAAAAAAGAGGGGAGGTACATCTGGCTCTCTGCTATTTCCATCCGTATGAAGTAATGCCGGCAATTTCAAAAAAAGTTCGGAAAGGTTGCTGCACATATTGAAAAAAATTCAAAAAAATGCGGCTATTCCAAAAAAAATCCGGAACGTTTTTCAAACATTCTGGAAAAGATGTTACCAGAATTTCCGGCAACTTTGAAAAAATCCAGCAAAGTTTCTGATAATTTCTCAAAAAAACTCTTCAAATCACATGATTGAGGAGACTGCTCAAACCTGTGGTGGGGTAAAAACCGATATAATCGCTTTTTTCCCCAAAATAACCGATTAAAACGTGGTTCTCCGCACCCCTTTACCAGAGGCTGTTATTGGCCTTCCAGCGGCCGATCTCCCCTCAGATCGATCTAAATCACATCCTATTTTCGGTGCCTGCTGCAGGGCCGCTAAATTGGCCGATTTTTTCCTGATTAAAATGCGTATTTTCTGAAAATAGTCGATTATATCGATATTCTCCGTCGGTGTCACCATCGTTTCTACTGGAGTTTTTTGACCCCTGTCCGTTTGCCAATCCGGGCGTTTTACGGGCTTATTTTTCTACAGGTCTTCAGGGGGCTGCTTCTGGGTTAAGAGTCATTGAAATCTGAAAAAGGATAATCGTATCAATATCAGGATCTCCGCAACCAGGCACAAATTAAAAAAGGGTATAGTCCCATTCTGACCACCAATTTTACCTGTAATATTTTTTGAAAACGAGTTCATCGGGCACTCCTGGGGGCTTTGCCAGCGGCCCGCCCCCACCGATGTGGCGCCCCCACCATTGTGATAGGCTGAATATTCTTGCCTAGCCAAAAATCAACTTAATCAAAAGTTGATGCACTTTTTTTTTCAATCAGTTGTGAGTCACGTTTTTTATCCTATTTTTACGTTGGAGTTCATATTTTATCTTAGTGGTTTAATAAGGACTATACCCCAAATCTTTTATCGGTTTTTATATCGCAATGCAGCTTTTACGAATGCCTCGGCAAATCGGTTCGTGAAATACTGGTGGGTATATGAACCCAATGCGTGATTAATCCAGAGCCCATCCTGGCCATTATCAATCCCTTTCCCGCGTGAGAGCCGGAATGCATAGCGTGCATCTCGTTCCGCGACTATGTGGGAATAATGGAACTCATGCCCGGTGATCATAATGGGAACCGGGATAAATGAAGTGTTACTACGACTTTTCCCCTTTACGTAGCCAAGTGCCTGGATCTTTTTTGTCATCTCGGCTTCTGCCGGTAGAATGTTGCACATCCGATAGGTTCTGTCCGCGGTGATTGCCTGCAAAAGATACATCAGTCCCCCGCACTCCGCATATACCGGTAATCCCTCATCGACCAGCAGCCCAAGGGTTTTGGTTGACTCCGCGGCTTCGAGTCCGGCAAGATGGAGCTCAGGATATCCCCCGCCCAGATACAACCCATCTACAGCGGGAATGCTATCCTCAAGCGGTGAAAAAAAAATAATATCCGCACCATAAGCACGGAGACGATCGAGGTTATCCTGGTAATAGAAACAGAAGGCCGCATCCATGGCAACGCCAAGGGTCACCAAGGGAGCAGATCTTTTTACAAAAGAGGGTTTATTTAAGGGACACAGAGGCGGAGCTGCACGAGCAGCCGCAACAAGTTTTGCGACATCACAATGCTCCTCAATGACCGCACCGGCCTCGGCAAGAGCTATCGATTCATGGGCCATGACAAGACCAAGGTGCCGGCTCTTGAGGGCGATATCATCCCGTCGCGGGATCCAGCCGAATGCTTCGGCTACCAGCGAGGACTCAATCATTTGCCTGTGCCGTCTGCTGCCGACCTTGTTAAAAATGATACCGGCAATCCCAAGGGAGGGATCGAATTCACGATAGCCGCCAATGAGTGCATGGACGCTGCGCGACATCCCTGCGACGTCAACTACCAGTACGATTGGTGCATGAAGGAGACGGGCCACATGGGCAGTACTCGCACAGTCAGATCCATCTACGCCATCATACATCCCCATAACTCCCTCAATGATCGAGATGTCGGCTCCTTCGCATGACTTCAGAAAGGTATCTAGCACCCCATCCTCACCCATCATAAAGGGATCAAGGTTTCTACACGCTCTATGGCAGATGAGCGTATGGTGGGACGGATCGATAAAATCAGGGCCTACCTTAAAGGGCTGAACGATCAGTCCCCGGGCCGTGAGTGCCGACATGATGCCACTTGCGACCGTTGTTTTCCCGCATCCGCTGTGCGTGCCAGCGATGACAAGGCGTGGAATCATCATCTTCCAATGGTCTGGCGTAAATGGAGATAATAGTACCTCAATGGCAAAGCAAGATGACCACTGGTCAGCACCTCATGCCTTGGATATATACGATCATTTTATCCGCAATACTCTGGATCTTGCCGGTGTCCATACTGCAACTTTGGATTATTCCGTTTGAGTCGTGTAAAAACTAAGGATTATCTCTTCCTGCGGAAGTGATACGCCACATAAACAGCACCGATGATGCAGGCGACGATGATAGTGAGGTCGACCGGGTTCGTGATGATCCCGGTGATACCGGTCGGCATTTTCACGTCGACCGGCACCTTCATGATATCGGAGATATAGTTAGTATCGAGTTGGTCCCGGTAGCGGATCTCCGAATCCAGCCCGTACATCTTGATAGTCGCACCCTGTGCAACATTGAGGCTGAACGATGCGACCGCCGATTGCCCGGGACCAAGGTCGCCGAGATAGGATATATCGTTGGTACTTGCGAAAGGCGTGGACGCAACGATCCGTGCCTGGGCACCCAGAACCGTGGCATTGCCGGATGCCCCTGCGTGTATTTTATATCGGCAAGAACCGGTGCGGCCAGGCATGTACCGATCATTAATAGCATATATAGAAATCGGCAAAGGGGAAACATACGATGAATCAGCTTGAATGTCCGTGAAAAATACTGATAATTTTTTTGAAGTTATTGGTTATGTATTCTTTTTAACTATAATTTTGGAATGTGATAGCATATGGGTGGAAGAAGAATTAAATACCGTTATCATTGTTTTCCATATCCATGATATCAGGTATAGTGGTTCGTCGAAAGACAGCGAGAGAACGGATTGACGGATATACATACCATCAACTCATTTATTATATAATTAAATAAAAGTGATCACAGTACATTCCAATGATGAAAAACAATAAGTATATAATTAGCGCTGGCATCCTCATTATTTTTATTCTGGCAACTGCCGGGTGCATTACGCCTCCGAAGGGAACGTCAACAACTATATCACCTGGAAGCAGCCATCATAATCCCACGACCTCACCTACGACCATCAAACCAACGACATCCCCCCTCAGCTATCTTACGGAAGTTACACCATTCCTGACAACAGTTCCTACGGAATCACCTCCCCCTACGATGTGGTACAGCAATTTCACGACCGCAACGCCGGTTGCCGCAGATCTCTCCTGTCTAGTTTACTTGAATACGCAATATTATTTATCTAACGCGACTGCAGTCGAGTTCAATCTGAAAAATCCACCTATGTACATCAATTACACCGTCATACCTACGAATGTTACGGTCAACAAATATGCAGAATCTCCAAGTGGTGGAGGCAATTATCAGACCATCCAGTATTCCACATACAGTCCGGATTCTTGGTTCGAGATTACGGTCATGAATAAAACGACTGGAACTATTTATCTTCAGGATGGCTTTGGGACGGAAATGGGGTATCCCGTTTATACCAGCAGGACATTCAAAGTCTTTAATTCCGATGATATGGTGATCCAATTTAGAGGCAATCTGGTTACAGCGAATGTCGGGATCTGGGTAAAACCAATAGGAAATTTTGACAATCCAAAGAATATGACGTTTGCAGAATGCAAATACTGGGACCAGATACGGGCCAATCTTCCCGTTTTTGTTACTACGACAACGCCGACATGGACACCGGTCAACGTAGTCACTAATCAAGGGGCATACTAATCTCATTGACTGCTAGTGTCTGCGTGGAACCTAGGGAGCGGTTTTGATAATCTAGGGCATATGAATTCTGCAGAATGCAAATACTGAAGCCAGATTTGAAGGAATCTTGCTGCGGCAAAGACCGTCACCAATTTGAAATAGAGGCGGTCAAGGCGATGTAGTTATCATGTTTTTTATAACCAGAATTTAGAATCTCTTCTTTCGACGGTTCTATAGAATTTATTAAAGAAATGTCTGAACCATCTTGGAGAAACTCTCATCACTAAAAAGAACGCGGATGGAAAATACTACGATAAATATTTTTAACCTCAACGCCGTTCCGATATGAAACGTATGAGAGAAAAACTATCGTGCAGAAAAGTTTTAATTCTAAATAGCCCGCATTGAATTGCTCCGAGAGGATCTTCTTGTTCTGATACTTCCCATGGACCATTCGGATATCAAAGTTATCACTTCGCATCTTTATAAGCCCAATAAATCAAGGCGATTTTTTATCCAAACCTGAATAAAATTCATTACGATGGTAATAGCAGTTTGTCCTCATGCCAGCCATTAGTATCTGTAATCAAAATCTCCACGTAGTGCGGCACCCAGCATAAAAATCCATGAGAAGGATGAATTCTACACCTAGTCCCCCATGAACCCGATAAAAATGATGTAACTATACCTTTAGAAGTCACATAATACTTTCAAGTTTTTGCTCCAGAAAATCAAGCCCTTTCTTAATATCGTTAAGATTTTTTCCGCCAGTTAAAATGATCTTGCCCGATGAAAAAAGAAGCGCGACGATCTTCGGATCTTTGATACGATAGACAAGGCCCGGGAACTGCTCGGGTTCGTATTCAATATTTTCAAGATTGAGGGTGACAACGACCTTATTAAGGTTGATGTATTTTCCGATATCGTATGAGCAGACGATATTGGTGATCGTCACTTTTGGCTTTTCATACGTCCTGACGCCGGCTGTCTTGAGAGACTTGATAATAATTGCAAGTCCATCTTTCAATGCTTTATCATCGCGGATACCAGTCAGGACGACTTTGCCTGAAGAAAAAATCAGCGAGGCGATCTTCGGTTTCTCGATACGGTAGACTGCACCCGGGAACCTTTTGGTATTGAGCTCACAGCTCTTAATCTTCCCGGAAACCTCGTTAAGATCGATGGAATCAGCGATAACACCGGAAGCGACAATGTTCTCAATTTTTAATGAGTCGTACCTTCTATCAGCCATCCAGTATAGTATGCAGTCTGTCGAATCATAATACTAATGGACAATCTTTATGTCCAGCAATCCCTTTTTTCTGACGGTAAAACTGAGCCGGTCATCACCATTCAACGCTAGAGTTGCCTAAAAGGAAATTTAGGAGTGGCCCTATGAGAAAGACAGATTGAAATGGGAAAAAACAATTTTGTTGCTGATTTCATGGACAAAGACAATTATAATATGGAAAATTATGATGAGGCCAGAAGGACATTTATCATCGCCGTACCCGAGTACTATAATTTTGGTTTTGATGTTATCGATGCATGGGCAAGAAAGGACCGCAACAAACTCGCCATGATCAGGGTCAGTTAGCAGGGTGAAGAGAGAAAGTTCAGTTTCCTCGATTTGGCCAATCTCTCGAATCAGGCAGCAAACGTACTTCTGAAATACGGTATTAACAAGGGCGACCGGGTGCTGGTCATGCTCCCCCGGATCCCGGAATGGTGGATCTTTGCCATTGCACTTATCAAGCTCGGTGCTGTTTTTTGTCCCCGCCCGACCATGTTCACCCCCCGCGATATACAATATCTGGTGAACAAAGGCAGATTCAGGATGATCATCACGAACCTCGAAAACACCGGTAAGGTGGAGGAGATCTGTAACGAGTGCCCATCTCTTTCCTGCCGGTTTGTGGTGGATGCAGAGATTAAAGGTTGGGCGAGCTGGCCGTACGAGCTGCTGTACCCTGCGCCAGTCTCACATCATACGGTCTCCGATACCGGCTGGGTGAAATGTGCGTGGGGCAAGATCTTTGGCCAGTGGATTGAAGGGGTGTGTATATTTGTCTACCATTTCACAGGAAAGTTTCAGGTGACTGAGGTGCTCCCGCTGCTTGAAAAATACCAGGTGACAACGTTCTGTTGTCCGCCGACCATTTACCGGATGCTGATCCTTGCAGACCTCGAACGATTCGATCTTTCCTCCCTTCGTCACTGCACAAGCGCAGGCGAACCTCTGAACCCCGAAGTGATCCGGGTCTGGAAGGAGGGAACCGGTCTCACCATCTGCGAAAGGTACGGCCAGACCGAGACTGTGTGCTGCGTCGCGGCTCTTCCCTGTCTTGAAAGGCGCCCGGGCTCAATGGGCAAGCCGTCGCCCGGATGGATTGTCGAGATCCACAATGACGAAGGAAAACCGGCCGGGATCCACGAAGAAGGGCGTATTGCAATCTCCTGCGATCCGCGCCCGGTCGGCCTGTTTATGGGATACCTTGACAATCCCGAAGAGAACCAGAAATCGTTCGTAAATGGCTGGTATTATACCGGTGACAATGCATACCGCGACGATGACGGCTATTTATGGTTTGTTGGTCGTGAGGATGACGTAATCAAGTCGTCCGGCTACCGGATCGGGCCGTTTGAGGTGGTGAGAGCGCTGCTCGAGCACCCGGCGGTGCAGGAAGCAGCCGTGGTAGGCTCACCGGATCGCATACGGGGGCTGATCGTCAAGGTATTCGTCGTTCTGAAAGCGGGATACGATCCTTCTGAATCTCTCATCCGGGAGATCAAGACATTTGTGAAGCACACCACAGCACCATACAAGTACCCGCGTGCCATTGAATTTGTGCCTGACCTCCCCAAGACCATTTCTGGTAAGATCAAGCGGAACGAACTGTGGGAGCATGAACTGCAACGATACCGCGAACGAGAATAAATCCCTTTTTCTGACATCAAATTGTGCAGATCTCACCATTGGCATGATCTCCGGATTGGTGCATTTTTTAAAAGATAGTTATGCAAGACTTTATGCAAGATTGGCTGCATTCTGGTGAAACGGCCAATCGCAACGCTCATAATATGCACCACGAAATGGATCCGGTATGGTGCGGTATTCTGTTTCCATGGATGATACGCTCACGGGAAAGATCGACAGATCCTGTGAAAAACGAAAGATCTCTCGATCAGAATGGATAAACAAGGCATGCACCAGCTATGTCGATCAGATTGATGCAGGGTGTAAGGTTGGTGCAACAATGCTTTTTTCTGACAATACAGTGTTGAATCCCAATAAACCCTCAGATTACAAGACTCTTTACCGGGATTTCCGAATCAACGTTCCCGAGTATTTTAATTTCGGTTTTGATGTGATTGACGTTTGGGCAAGGAAGGACCGGAACAAGCTTGCCATGATCTGGGTAAACCAGCAGGGTGTCGAAAAGAAATTTACCTTTTGGGATATGATGCGGCTTTCCAACCAAGTCGTAAATATACTGATCAAGTACGGCGTTGCAAAGGGTGATCGGGTGCTTATCATGCTCCCCCGGATTCCGGAGTGGTGGATCTTCACCATTGCGCTGATCAAGCGTGGTGCAGTTTTTTGTCCGGCACCCACAATGCTCACCGCCAAGGACCTGAAGTACCGGATCAACGCGGCTGAGATCAAGATGGTGATCACCATGGAGGAGCATGCGGAAAAAGTAGATGCGATCGCCAAAGAATGTCCGTCGCTCTCCTGCCGGTTCATTATTGATGGCAGTCGCCCGGGCTGGATCAGTTACCCGGTAGAACTGAACTACCCGGCACCGGTCTCCGTAAAACTGGTCAACCTGCCGGGCATGAAGAAGACCAAATCAAGCGACCCGATGCTCATCTTCTTTACCTCAGGCACCACGGGAGAGCCGAAGATGGTGCTCCACGACCATACATACCCGCTCGGGCATATCGTCACCGGCCGGTTATGGCACGGCCTGCAGACAAACGACCTCCACTTCACACTCGCGGACACCGGCTGGGCCAAGAGCGCGTGGGGGAAGTTGTACGGGCAATGGATCGAAGGCGCCTGCATCTTTGTCTACGATATACGGGGTAAGTTCAACGCGACCGAGATCCTGCCACTTCTCGAACGATACGGCATCACCACGTTCTGCTGCCCGCCGACCATTTACCGGATGCTGATCCTTGCCGATCTTGACAAATTCGATTTTTCCGAGCTCCGTCACTGCGTGAGCGCGGGCGAACCACTCAACCCCGAGGTTATCAAGGCATGGAAAGAGGCAACCGGTCTCACGATCTATGAGGGGTACGGTCAGACCGAGACCGTGCTCTGCATCGGAACGTTCCCGGGAATGACACCCAAGTTAGGCGCAATGGGTCGTCCTTCTCCTGGCTGGCATATCGAACTTCATGACGATAACGGGAACAAGGTTGGCGTCCATGATGAGGGGCGGATCGCGATTAAAACCGACCCGCGCCCGCCCGGCATGTTTATAGGATATCTGAACAACGAAGAGGAGAATAAAAAATCCTTTGTAAACGGCTTCTATTATACCGGTGACAAGGCCTACATGGACGAGGATGGGTATTTCTGGTTCATCGGCAGGGACGATGATGTGATTAAGTCATCCGGTTATCGTATCGGCCCGTTCGAGGTTGAAAGTGCACTCATTGAACACCCGGCTGTCGCCGAGGCGGCGGTGATTGGCGCACCGGACGATATCCGCGGCCTGATCGTAAAAGCATTCGTGATCCTGAAACCAGGATTTTCTCCATCCGATTCACTGATCAGGGAACTCCAGAATCATGTCAAGAAGGTTACCGCTCCTTACAAATACCCCCGCGCCATCGATTTCGTGGATTTATTGCCCAAGACCATATCCGGTAAAATCCGGAGAAACGAGCTGCGGGATCGAGAACTTAAAAAATACGCAACAGAGAATAATTCCCCCCGGAGTTCCTGACACCAGGTATCCGGTTGAGTATGGAGTTAATCTGGTGATTATCCCGTGACCTGGTAAACGGACCATGGAATATTTCATATTTTTAAATTCTACATATCCGCTTAGGATTCTTTATTCCGCACGGTTATCCAATCTGCAGTTCCGTTTATTGATGAAGACCAATGGGGCGGTTCAGATAAAATCCAGACAGAGATGCAGATAAGAGGATCCGTTGATTTCCCAATGCTGCACAATAAAGTTGATCGGAATTTACTGAGAATCATCTCTGGCAGAAAAGGAGAATTTATGATGCAGGGGCTGCCTGCGCTTTTTTTACTGTGACCGAGACGACCATCGAAGCAATCCCAAGCACCAGCGCAAAAGCACCCGCAATAAACGGAACCAACATGATGGAAACGAAGGGGAACACGAGAAGCAGGACACCAAAAAGCAGACTGAGAATGCCCAGTACTGCCGTTCCCGCATCCCGGGCACTATATGAACGGTACAGGTTGACGCATCCCATGAAACACGCCCAGAACCCGAGGAATACAATGAAGAAGGACAGAATGAACAATGTAGAATAGAGCGGATAACCAAGAATGAGAAGCCCGACGATGATGTTGAGTAGCCCGAGAAAGATCTTCCATCCGATGTTGGCCCGGTTGACCGCAAGACTGGCCAGCGTGAACAAGCCGCCGACAAGCCAGTATGCCCCAAGGAACATGATGAACAGCACGGTTGTCATTGCCGGCGTTGTAAAGAACATGATGCCCACGATCAGAGCAAGGATTCCTCACAGAAGGAGGAGCCACCAGGGAAACAGACCGAAATTTTTTGACAGGTTCGATTGAGATGTTGATTCTGCCATTGGTATACACTCCTTTCAGGAAAGTGGTAAACGTTGTTCCATTATTAGGATGATCATTTTCTTTCCTTCTCAAGCGATGGATAAAAGACAATATCGTCATATGGTACCATATCCGTTTTCCCTCACCTTTATGTCATCCGCGACGTAATCTATACAAGCGCGAGGGTAGCCAAGCCAGGTCAACGGCGCTGGATTCAGGGTCCAGTCTCGCAGGAGTTCTTGGGTTCAAATCCCATCCCTCGCATAAAAACCTTGATTTTGTCGGTATTTTTTACACTACCGCCCCGCACTACCGGTACCGCACCTCCTCAAAAAACCCGGATTTTCTCAGGGTCTGAATTTTTTGCGTTGGTCCCAATAAAAGAAGAACGCGACTTCCAAACACATATCAGAACCCGGAGACGATAGTACGCGCGATGAGTGGTAATGAACGGTACCTGGAGATCGATATGGCCCGGGGTATCGCGATTGTCATGATGATTATCTTCCATACGCTTTTCGATCTGAATTTCTTCGGGATTGCCACGGTTAATGTCTCTTTTGGATTCTGGCGGTACTTTGCCTATGCCACAGCATCGCTCTTCCTTCTCATTGTTGGAATCTCGCTCACGATCAGCAAGGCCCGGGCGGTAACTCATCTCACAGAGTGGGCTTTGTTCAGAAAATTTCTTCTCAGGGGCGCCGGGATCTTCTGCTGTGGCCTGCTGGTCACAGTAGCGACGTGGTGGTACCTCCGTGAAGGGTTCATCATCTTCGGTATTCTGCACTTGATCGGCATCTCTATTATGATCGCACCGATCTTTTTCCGCTTCCGGCAGTGGAACGCGGCGATCGGGATGCTTGTTATCGTTGCCGGCTGGAGTATCGGCACTGTCAGCGGTCCAATCTGGCTGATGCCGCTGGGTCTTCACCCGCCGTTGTTCTGGTCGGTCGATTATACGCCACTCCTTCCCTGGTTCGGGCTGGTGCTGATCGGCATTGCAGCCGGAGAGTTGCTGTACGCGGGAGGGGAACGGCGCTTCAGCCTGCCGTCAATTTCCTATCCCGATGGTTCTGCCCTCACACTCCTGGGCCGGCACTCCTTGGTCATTTACCTCATCCATCAACCGGTACTTGTGGCGCTGCTCTCCCTGCTCACGGGCAAGCCCCTCATATGAGCGGATGTCTGAGGTGAACCGGAGGCGTTTCAGAAAGCGTCGGATTACTCTTTTGATGTTTCTGGTAATGATGGGTGAGACACGTCTTGATTCAGAGCTGAACCGGCAGTTCATACTCCTAGAAAGATCAGAAGGGGCTTATCTCACGGCACACAAATGCAGAAAGATACGATCGAAGTGCAGGAATGAAGCAGATCTTACTAGTGGAGAGATATTATCGCCGTCCTGCTCCTCACTCTTCGTACAGCGGTACATCCCGGAATGCAACGGCGTCAAATACCCCGCGGTCGGTGAGACGAAGTGCCGGAATCACCGTTAGTGCCAAAAACGAGAGGTACATGAAGGGATCATCTATACCTTCCATTTCCGATGTTATCACGTGAAGGTTATCCAGCCGTCCGACAACGTCAGGATATGGAAGCGTCGACATCAGCCCGCCGCAATCCAGGGGAAGTAGGGTTATGTTTTTACCAATGACTGCCGCCATGCCACCCTGTGCCCTGATGACTCCATCAAGAGCCCGGAGGATCTCTTTATCTTCAACTCCCACGGCTACAATATTGTGCGCATCATGCGCAATGCTCGCCGCTATCGCACCATGGGTAAAACCAAACCCATGGACAAGCCCGATACCTATCCGCGGTTGACCGTACCGGTTGCAGACAACCGCCTTCAGGACATCCCGGCTACGGTCGGGGACGGAATCAGCTTCGATATCGAACCGGAGGGTTTCGGTAATGATCTGGCGGGGCACAAGCCCGATTACCCGTGCGCGGCCGGCGCCGGTAATCCGGATCTGCCGGGATGAGGGTGTACTGCACCTGATACCGGGGGGCAGGGCAGGGAGAGGCACCCCACGAATAGTTATCGGAGCTTCCCGTCCCGACAGGATCGTCCGGAGGACGGTGACATCCTTCAGGTTGTCAATAACGCAGAGATCTGCACGCCGCCCGGGTGCAAGCGCACCCCGGTCGGCAAGCCCGAACCGCTCTGCCGCAGAGAGCGTTGCCATCCGGATTGCCAGCTCGGGCTCAAGACCGCAGGCCACCGCTCTGCGGATACAGCGGTCGATGTGACCATCATGTTCGAGCAGATCGGCATGGCAATCATCGGTTGCAAAACAGCAGCGGGAGACATTTGCCGCAGTCACCAGCGGGACAAGCGCCGCGATGTTATGTTCGGTTGAACCTTCCCGGATGTAGATATACATCCCACGCCGGAGCTTCTCCTCTGCTTCGTCACGATTGGTGCACTCATGATCGCTCTGGAGACCGGCAAGGATGTACGCGTTCAGGTCATTACCGGAGAGCAGCGGCGCATGCCCATCCCGGATACCGGAAAGTGCGAGTTTGGCGAGGACTTTTGGATTGCCCTCAAGTACTCCCGGCACGTTCATCATCTCGCCGATACCAAGTACCCCTTCGCGCCCGATGAAAGGTGCGAGCGCTGAAGCGTCCAGCACCGCACCCCCCACATCCGCCGGAATCGCTGGCACGCAGGAAGGGAGCATGAACAGGATATCAGTCGCAGCTTGCTCCCTCCCGGAAAGCATGAATTCGATTCCCGCGATTCCGGCAACATTTGCAATCTCATGGGGATCCGCAATCACGGTCGTCGTTCCGTGGCGGGCGACGAGGCGTGCGTACTCGTGCGGGAGAAGGAGCGAGCTCTCAATATGCACGTGAGCGTCAATCAGCCCCGGCAGAAGATACCTGCCATGGAGATCCTGCTCCCGCAAACCTTGGTAAGATCTGCCAATTCCGACAATGGTATCACCTTTCACCGCGAGATCGGCATGCTCCCAGCCACCGGAAAAGGCATCAAAAATCTCGGCATTCCGATAAACGATGTCGGCAGGTACTATACCACGGGCGGCAGCGATCAGGGCAGAATACGGAGCCGGCATCACCTACACCATGATGTCCCGGATAACTGCTGGTTTGCGTTTTCCGTCCACGATCAGATAGATATACAGTTTGTAGGTTCCCGGTTCGAGATGGAATGGCACTATGATTACATTCCCACCGCTTTTTAGCGTTACCGGCGCAATGGGAACCCCTATCTCTTTCTGCCCAAGGTCCTGGACTTCGAACACCCGTACCTGGAGATTTGCGGTGGCCGGGGTTCCCTCAGTAACATACACTGTCAGGTTGTTGTTGCTGTACGATACGGCGCCGACAGAGAATGAGATACAACCGGTCGCAATAACAGCGATGACGATAAATATACCATAAAGAAGGTTTGGCCGGACAACCATAGTTCAGTTGTAAAAAGTTCGCGGATTTAAACCTATAGTGTCTGGTGGTTTTTCGGGATGCGAAATGATTTATTCAGAAACCGGGTCCCTCCTGGTGATATATCCGGAATTTTTGCTTGTTATCCGAACTCTAGGGAAGAGATTCCGTATTCATGTCCTCCCAAAAAATCCAGTATACATGTCATGATCTATTGCAAAATGAGGACGGATCTTACCGGTTATCAGACCGCCATGAACCGCCATCATGAACCGGATACCATGGAACGGTTTTTCAGAAATAGTACCTGACGACGGATCCATGTTCTCTGTCTCGTAGAAAGTTTCTGAAGGTCCCGCTTTTCATTGTCCCGAAAACGTTGAAGAAATGCGAACATTCACAGACAGCCAGTTGCAGGTAAATTGAGCATAGGTATTTTCCTTCCTGTCTTTGTGTATGTTATTTGTACTCCGATGGTGCTTGATGAACAGGGATGTATATTTATATACGTCCTCCCTAGTGTTTTGTATGTGGTCGGATATCGTTCAGGAATTTGCCGATTCGCCCTCCCAGTGCCGGGTTGTCCGTTTCCTGCTGGAAAATGGTTTCGGGATCAGTCAAGCGAGAAGGATCACCTGCAACGGCATTGAGATCCCGGCGACTGCCGTGGCCAAGGCGATCGGCTCGGATCGCCGTGTTGTCGATGCGACAGCCCGCCGGATACTCGAACGGCCACCTCTCCGTGACCTTTTCCTCAACCTTCGGGTGACACCTGACCTGAGCAGGGTGGCGGAATCCCTTGGATTTTCCGTGATCACGGTGATGCCAAAGAACGCCAGCGAACGGGGGATTGTTGGCGCGGCCGTCCGCGTTCTGTCTACCCACGATCTCTCGATCCGGCAGATCTTTGTGACCGACCCCCAGTTTTCCGAAGAACCGAAACTGGTCATCATTGTTGACGATCCCCTGCCTCCCGGTGTAGCAAGCGAGATCCGTGCCCTTCCCCAGGTAAAGCAGGTCATCATCTGACTTGCCCAGAGGATCACGGGCAGAGCAGTTCCACATCAAGCGCAAGCCGGTACATCCGCTTCCGGATTCTCTTTTGCAGGTGAATGGCCGACATGAGGCTCGCGGCGATGCCGACCCGTGATTTCCCGGCGATCAGGTTGTCAGCGTGGGTGACAATCTTTTCCTCGGTGGTCTCCGGCATGCAGTTTCTGGGCAGCAGACCCAGCAATGTGCATTCGTCCGGAGTAAGTCCTGCACCGGTATGGCGTTCAATGATCCGTGCCACCGGTTCCTGCAGACCCAACGATCGTACCAGATCCGCTCCCACCTGCCCGTGACGGATCGAATGGGTGGTTCCCCGCCCGATATCGTGGAGCATGGCGCCGGTGATCACCTGACGGCGATCAACAAGCGGATCTTTCTCTGCATATTCAAGCGCACACGTGCAGACCGACCGGCAGTGTGCGATCACTTTTGCACTGCACCCGGCATTCTTCAGCATCCGGACACAGCGATCCAGATCCTCATGCATGTCCGAGTGATCTCTTTATCGTCTCGATACGCTCCTGGAGCGATGTTAACAACGTCTCGTTATCGAAATGGGAGAGCGGCTGCCCGCAGTTCGGGCAATTGAACTCGCTGTCCATTGCCTGTGAGAACGTGAAGATCAGGTGGCATTCCTTGCAGATGTAAAAATCATTTTCCTCTTCATATCGTGCCCGCCGTTCCAGCTTGTCGAGCACGAGCCCCATGTCCTCGCGTATCGCATCGTAAATCCGGTCCATCCGGAGCTGCCAGAGGTACGTGAGCCACCCTGTTTCGTTGTTCTTGATCCTGTGGTACTCTGCCAGCCTTTTCTCGTAGAGCGTATAGAGAGTGTGCCGCACCGAGTTCAGGTTGATCCCGGTGCTGGCAGCGAGGTCCTCATCACTGTGCTCGCCTTCCTTGGGAAACCTCTCGAGAAGATCGAGCCCTTCATTGCCGATCAACCGATGAATATAGGCCCGGATTGCCGGTTCGTTCAACGTTTCATCCACGGGATCCATCACTGCATATATTGTCGGACAGTCATAATATTCTTATCCAGCACAGAGAGTGCTTCATTCCGTGAATTACCGCTCCCGAAGACGCTGACAATCGCCTGCCCATCCTCAAAAAACGTTCCCGGCCATGGTATATCGGCAACGACCGGTGCCAGTCCTTGTAAATCGGCAGCGAGCACCAT
>Ga0326728_10001085_pt1 | contig 98971 bp, 213 predicted proteins | sample MB3enrmetagenome_FD_207602 | JGI IMG/M metagenome (GOLD analysis project Ga0326728, IMG submission 207602) | Lab enriched peat soil microbial communities from McLean, Ithaca, NY, United States - MB31MN | ecosystem: Environmental > Terrestrial > Soil > Wetlands > Peat | place: USA: New York...
GCGACTCGAATCATGCTATTACCCTATACCTTAGTGATTATGACCACAGCCACAGGCATCCTCGCAGACTTCTGGTGGAGTGATCTTCTGACCCACACTGACGTTCAACTCGAACGCGTGCTCTTGTTCATCCGTGTCCAGAAGGATTAGCATAGAAGAGCTGATAAGCAAGAAGGCGTTGGGAAACTTAGTGCCAGCTGGAAATTCTCCAACAGGAACTTTCAGTTCCACATCTTCAAATGCTAGATCAACATCATCTAACTGATCCCAACCCTTCCACGAAAAGATTTGACACTCTAATGTGTGGCGTTCCATTTTAGAACTCATCCTCGAACGGGTAGGGATCCGGTTCTACTTCTGATTGCTTAGCGCTGGAACAATCGCAATCGGAATGACATGCGCTGCAATCAGGACACGATTCACTGCAATCACCGCCGCAACAATCCTCGTCACAGTAGGAGCACTTTTGACATTCACCAAAGCAAGTTGCTTCGGAACAATGCTCGCAGACTTCATCCTCTTCCTGATCTGGCTCGTTGATACTGAAGCTTTCAGAGTCAGTAATTCGGAGAGACTCACTAGGCTCGAATGGAGTAGTAACCACACCCAGAACCTTGTACTTGCAAACGCGCATCTTGGAGTTATTGTAATCGACCGGAATAGCCACCACATCAGCCGGATTGACTTCCACTTCCAACATCACGTCAGTCTCGGGATTATGGCTGGCGAATTGCGTGTGGGCATACGTCCAGTTAGCCACATGCAAACCATGGCTACAGGTTTGGCTAGAGTCTTCGTTGACTTGGTTACGCGGCATTTCCAGCACGTTACCAACCGAGTTATCCATAGTGCCGCTATGGATATCCATGAAGTTCTCACGAACACGCTTGTATGCGATGAAGCAGCCATTCTCGGTGAGAGGATGATCGTTCGCCTCCAAGAAGGTGAACAGCTCGTTGACTGCTCGGAAAGAAGGATTGCTCTGAAGGTTCTCAGCGAATTTGACCAGCGGTTCAACCGGCAGACCTTCATTGGAGAATCGAATGATCTTGTTGCTCAAGGCATGAGGAGCAGGCTGGCCGTTGACCATAACCTGACCATCACGAACAACGAAGGTTCCCTTGGAATAGGTTTCGATTCGCTTGGCAGCATCGACAAGGGCAGGAATCTCACGAAGCCTTCCCTCCCTAACCGCCTTGATCAAACGATCAGCCAGTGCATCCGTACGAGGCACAATATGAGACCGACCTTCCCAGTTTACCGAAACGTTGTTATCGGTAATCGTATAGTTAATTCTTGTCATGTTACTTTCTCCTAATTCAAATCTTGTCGATTGTGTTTACATAATGAGCAATATGTTCCACGTGATTACTGTAATCATAAATATGAATTGCAGTTAGAAGTGGATACTTATTCTCATATTCCCTGTTGACTTTTTCAATATCCCAGGTTGGATTGTCTTTGGCGAATTTTTTCAGTTCAGAGTTTTCAATGACACCCTTGACGTCCTGATATATCTCCAACAATCCAATATCACTTCCCATCATTTTCTTCAACTTCTTGTGAAGCTGGAGCCTGGCTAGGAAGTGACTTTGCTTGTTCTCGATAAGCTTTTCAAACTTATCGAGATGTTTGTGCATACGATCATCTACTTGATGATAATATTCCTGAGCAAACTTAATCTCGACATAATTGATTGACTTATTGTTCAAAATCTTTGACTCAATATAGTCATCCAACTTATCGAAATCATTGAACTCTTCTTCGATTCTCTTGGTATCGGTAGCCTTATCGACACCATAGAAAGAAGTTTGAGGATCCACTAAAGTAATAGATTTTAGTGAACGGAAGCTCAGGGCAGTTCCGTTAGCCAAAAGGGGCTCGCGGATATTTTCCTCACGATTCAGCAGACATAGGACTTTCTTGTTAGTGTCCTGGTCTATAGAATCATAACTCACCTGGCGAAAAGCGCTAGCCCCCGGATCAAACTTAAAAACTAGAAGTCTGTTGGCCGAGGGTGTGTAGGCACGTGCATGCGCCTTCGTAATGGAGGACAACCTTTTGGGCTGCATCTCATCCAAGTGAATATCTTGATTGAGAACATCTTCCGTAATCTTGTCATCTGGACAGATGACTTGAACGGTTTTCAGATCGGGATTGGCATCAAATGCCTTTTTGAGATGGCGAGGATTCGGTTCCTTGATGGGAAGGTCGTTGACGTAAATCTCCGACTTCTCCACAAACTGAAGAGTACGTCCGCGTCCACGTGTCAGCTTGTTAGGATCATGTCCGTTCTTGCGAGACCACTTGCCCCTGGTAAAGGTAAAGACTGGGCATTTAAGGTCCACGTAACCCTGCTTCAACTCAAAGGTCTTCCAGTACAACTTGCCCAAGAAGTTCAAGTTATTGAAGGCCGTGTTGAGTTGCGTACGGTAGTAGAGGTTGGCTTCCCAAAGGTTAGCGAACGTATTGATCTTGTCCGTGACCTTTTGCCTAATCTCATCGGTGATGATCTTGAGTCGCTCACCAATCTTATCTTGCGTGGGCTTATCCAAGAAGATTTGCTCACGTGTGGCAGACAGGCTCAGCTCACCAACTCCGAAGTACATAACGAAGTTGCCGCGAGCCGCATCGATCAGTTTTGCATCGGCATACTTTCGCAGAGCATCCAGTTCCAAAGGATACTCGATGCCATCGATCACTAGCTTGGCGGCACGTTGCCAATCGCTGGAACCCATGATAGCCCAGCCCTGACCATCCAATACCTTGGTAAAGGTTGGCCAAGTAATCTGTCCGCCAGTGATGATCGGTTTGACATCCCAATGGGTGCAAACCTGCTCGGTGTAGCTTCGGAAGTTATTGAAGTCAATGGGCTTGACTGGAATGGAAATCTCAGTGCTGTTGACTTCATCCGAAGACCTTTTGTCCAGGAGAACCAACTTACCCACACGTGTGTCATCGATGCTACAGATATAGCTGTACTTAATTCCATCGTGAACGGTGGTAACACTAAACTGATCACTATAAGAGAACGGAGTCTTTGCGCCCAGACCGAATCCGCCCGTCTGAGTATTGTCATCTCGCTTAGTAGAAGCGGTGTACTGAATGAAGATGTTGGTCATACGATCAGGGCTAATACCAGGACCGTAATCTTTGATCTTGTATTCGGGCTCCAAACCGAACGGCAGATGGATATGGATGGGCTCATCCGCTTTGCCAACTTCACGATGCGCATCTCGGGCATTGCTAGCAATCTCACGGCAGATAGCCAGGATAGGATTCGAGTACATCTTGCTACGCAAGATATCGAAAATCATTCCTTGATCTTTGATGCCGAAGAAATGCTCCTGCATTTGGTCGGAAGTTTCGTAGAATGGCTTTGTATCGGACAGTTTCATTAGAAATTACCTTTGTCCTGTTCTTTGGCGCAAGCCTGACAGGTAGTATAGATCCAGCCACCACCAATGGTTTTACCAGGTTGGCCACATGATTCACAAGTACGGAGGCTTTCATCTTCAGCCTCATCAATTGCCTGCTCCATCTCTTTTGTGGAAGACCACATATAGAATCGAAGCCCGCCAAACTTCTCTTTGACTTGTGAGGCTTTGTAATGCATACGCTCATCTTCGGGCAGTGCCACAATCATTGCTTCAAGCTTTTCCGAAAGTTGGTAGATTAGATCATACCAGCCAGGTCCGGTATCGATTCCCCAAGCCATGCAGGTTTTCATAGGATCACCGCGCATGTCTGAAAACAGATTAGGGAAATCGGCCGTTATCTTGGCTTCAAATTCTTTTCGGTTAAGCGTATTCATTTTAGTTTTGGATTTTTGATTTGGAATAGTGATGGGTTTTTATTTGTTTTAGAAGAAGAGTTGGCTTGTAGTATCTGACACCATCTCGAACTTCTATTTCAATCAGCCCTTGCCCCACCAATCCAATCATTGCTATTTGGAATTCGTCAGAAGAAACTCCCTTGATATCTTTTTCTGTAAAGTAGCTTAGAAGAATGTCGTCTTCAGTAAACATCTTTTGCTTTCTTTAGGTGAAGGCATACGGCCATGTGATTAATGGCGGCTTGCATGAAAGACGTAGTGGGCTGAGATGTACCAGGAATGGTCCACCATCGATTCTCCATTTGTAGGGTATACACTTTGGTATTGTTAACGATGGTTTTTATCCTGATCATGACCGTGTATCCGTGAATGGGAACGTCATCCGATTTGCGTTCCGTCAGGAACAAGAGGTGGAATGGTAGCCAGCCAGATACCATTATCAGCATCATGGCCTGCCAAAAGCATTCCGTGAGATTCAATCCCAAACATGGAACGAGGCGCAAGATTGATTACCGCCAAGATGGAGGCTCCAATCAATGCACTATCCTTCCAACCACTTTGGTCGTGATCGATGCCCTCAGTGACTACCTCACCATATGCTTTGGCTTGTGCAATCCCAGCCAAGATTGTGCGTGTGCCAATCTCTGGACCGAAAGAAACAGTCAGCTTCAAAAGCTTCTTGCTCTTAGGAACAGCTTCCGCCGTTTGAACCGTGCCCTTGCGAATGTCAACCTTGGTGAAGTCATCAAATGAAATTGTATCCATCTTATTCTCCGTATTTAGATTTGAGTCGGGCCAACTCAGCACGTTCGCGCTGCTCCTCAGCAATTCGCTTGGCTTCGTCTTCGGCCTTAATTCTTGCTTTTGTAGCTTCAAACTGAAGTCTACGTTCCTCGCTCAACTTCTTCTGACGCTCCTCTTCTGCCCGTTTTAATTCGGCCAGGTATTCAGGGTTCTCATAGATGACTTTGAACTCGAAAGAAGGTGGCCATTCATTGAGCCTATCGCCAGGACGTTCAATGTCCTCCAAGAAAAGAGGTGGTAGGTTTGGGTCACGCGCATCATCATCCACAATCGTTCTCATACCAAAGAGGATACGGATGCCCAGCTCATCTGCCAGGTCATATAGCTTCATCAGCTTGACCATGGTAGGATGATTATCCTTGAGCTTTAGCCATTGAGTTGTCATGATTCATCCTCAATCAAGTCTTCTTCTTTGATGCCCAAGGTAACAGCTGGCATACCCCTAACCGTAACAGTACGGTTAACTAATTCCAGCTCCATCTTATGCAATCGTTCTTGCTCGGTCTTGAGCTTCAGTTGCAACTTATTGATGCCAGTTTGGCATAGCTTAATCTTGTACTGAAGACGAGACTTCTTCTCCTCTTCGGCTAGACGACCAGGCTCATCTAGCAAAAGGTCACGCGTCTCTGGATGCAGCTGTCCCACGAAATGCAAAGGGCATTCCTTCCAAGTACCATCTAGATTGTCCCAACCAGTCTCATCGCATGCACACTCTTCCAGAGTGAACTTCACTGCTTTCTTGGAGGTAACTGCCTTCTTTTTCATCGTGTAATCCACTGATTCTCTAGAGCGTTCAATGGGTATTTTATGTACCCTTCTAGATCAATGATGCGATAGTTTTCGTTCTCATCCTTGAGAAAGTTCCCACAATGAGTATCGTGATATCGGTTTTCATCTAGAACGCGTGTTATGAACTTGACAAGCTTTGGGTAATCTTTCTTACCCATTTCAATGACCTTTTCATGCTTGACTTCGGGCGAATATCTTATGTAGTATGCGCTCTCGATAATCTCTTTTTCGTCTTCATTCAACATGCCGAGCCGCTGCATGTCGTAGCTATACGAAAACGTACCGTAAACATTATCAAGCGTTGCCTGAATTACATCGTAACGATGAATAGGAACTACCATCGGATCTGGATGCTTGATAAAGTGCTTGATCACTGCTTGCATGAAAAGGAAAGCATCACGTGTGGTGAAATGCACAGTCTTTCTAACCACATGATCATTGACAAGCTTTAATCCTGGGTAGTTGAGTCTGGCATATCGCATGTGATCACTTCTTCTTCTTAGCACGACGGGCAGCGATTGCCGCGTGGTACTTGGCCTGAGCTTCCGAGTTGACGTTCTTGAAACGCTTCTTCTTGGAGCCACCACGAAGGTGCTTTGCCGACTTGGGACGATTACCTGAACCTTTGATACCACTAGCCATTTTCTTCACCTTATTGTTGTAGACACTGCAAACTAGAACTGAGCCAACCGGCCTGATCCAGTTGGTTAAACAACGGTTTGAAATCAATCTTTTCCAATAAGAGACGAAGTTTTTCTATCTCTGTCTCAGTCAATTGATCATACCGACAAGAGCGTGGATGCATGTGTAAAGTCTCTAACCCACCATCATCGGCTATCTTGATAGCCTCTTCTAAAAGCTTGGCAGACTCACGAATCTTTTCGTTGATCTGTTTGACCAGCTCATCGAAGTCTTTATCCAGGTCACTCATCGTTATACTCTATTCAACAACGGCGTTCATTACGATTTCGTTCTCCCGACCGAAGGCAACGCCTATGGAAATGATTTTCCAGTTGTAATACTTCTTTAGCCAATGCTTGAAGCTATCGACACACCAACTACAAACGTTGACGTACCCAACATCGGACGGGTGCTTGAATGTATTGGCATTCAGCACGTGCTCCTTGCAGATACAACACCATTGAGAGTTAGTGGAGTCGAGCGGCGGCTTATAGGTATTTGTTCTATAGGGCGTCATTTGTATTCGAGATTAACCCAGCCCGCATTCTTAGCAGTGATTGGCTTGATCTTCTTCATATCTACCAACTTAATTACCTGTCTGTAGATAACGTCCTTGTAGTTGTATCCCTCATCCTCCCAAATCCACTGCACTTGGCCGTACCAGCCTCTAGTCTCCGGATACTTATCAGCAAAATATCCGGTTACTAGTCCGACTTCTGCGCTAATGTCAAGACCATTATCTCGCAAAAGAGCAGAGACTTCGGTGATGTACTTCTTTGAAGAAGCTTGGAAGCTAATGGTCGGTCTGCCCCAAAGATGGCCTTTACCACCTTGACAGCTTTGGGTGGTTACTACTCCGTTATTCTGGAGAAACAGAACCATTGGGGCGATCAATGGGTCCAGCGGGAGAGAGTCTCCGAACCACTTAGGTTTAACGGCATTCTTTTTGATCCAACTGCCCATGTTAGTACTTGCTTCCTGTGAAGAGTTTAACCTTACCATCGGCGCAATCCTGTTGGAACTTCTCCCAATAGTTGGCCGGATACAATTTCATAACTTCCGGCACATGCTCGAAGGCAAACTGACGGAAGTAACCTGAAGTAATGCTAGAACAAACCTTAGCAAGCGCAAACTTCCACGCATACTCAGGCGTCCACACACCCGTGTGCGGAACAAGCGAACGCTCGATTGCCAAGACGGCCGCTTCTTCGATCACGCCATTCAAACGAACCTCTTGCGGGAGAGCGAAGAACTTAGCCTTATCGGTAAGAACTTGTTCGCCATCCTTCAGATAGTAGGTATAAGCAGGATGCTCACCTCGGGCCACTGACTTATGAATGTCATCATGGTCCCAAACGTACTGGATATTGTCATCCTTGAAGAAGTTATCCTTGGTGACGTTGAGCTTGGGATGAGCGTAGTTGTAGGTTTCCTTTTCACGGAGCTTGAGAAACTCTCGATACTCAGGTCGCACCTCAGCGCCCAACCTACGCATGATGTGCCAATCTACCAAGGTCTTCCAGAACATCTTGGGATTGGTATTGAACTTCTTGTATTTGTGGCTGTCCTTGATAGTGAACAGCATGTCGAGCGTGGGCACCAAGCCAAAGGGCGTTTCGATGCTTTCGGAATCACCTTCCACGATGTCCATAAGCATCTCTGTGCTAGAGCCTGGCTTGTTGATCTCGAACTCGCAGTTGGTAGATCCTTCCACAATCCACTTGTGGAACTCAGGAAGCTCATAGACCTTCTTTGGAGACACCTTGTGCGATTCGGTTTCCATCCAGATATCGAACTCTTGTTTGGTGCATACCCAATCGAAATCGACCGGCTTCCTAGTCATCGCTTGCGGAGCACGCAATGCAAGTGCACGACTACCAATGAGAATCATTTGATTTTACACCATTTCTTAGCCCTGTTGGGCATCGGATCAGTTACCTTAGCAGCATCCTTAACTGCTTGCCTGTATTCTTTTGGAAGCTCTTTGATGCTTTGATCGATGGTATAAACCAAATCAGCAACCGAGCTGTAGGGTGTTGCAAACTCATCCACATTGGGCATGGCTTTGCTGAACTTGATCAGTTGCTTCTTGGCTGATTTTAATGATTTGAGCAATTGTTTCATGAATCATAACCATCGAGCAATCGTAATTGCCAACGCAACCAATGTATGAAAAGCCCAAGCTCGAACAAACAGTGCCCGTCCCACTCTTTTAATGGGTTCCACGTTCCAACGTGACGCCCACCACAATGAATACATGGGAAAAGACTTCTAGTATGTAAGAGCCATGTGTTGATCTTCATGTTAGCAGTAGATTGAAGAGGTACTCCAACCCTCCCGGTTTATGATGCCCTCAAACTTAGAGAGAATCACTAATCCATCTTGCCTCATCTGATAGGCAGACCCTTGACCATCATATCCGGTATAGATGGTTTGAGCTTCTCTCCATGCCTTGAAAGCAGACTCTAATAGAGATGCTGCCTCATCGACCTTGGCTTGAGCTTTCTTGGCCATCTCTTCCAGCTGAGCGTGAACTTCAGGAGTGTCGGGCATCATCTCGGAGACTTCTGACCACTCACCAACCTTATCGTCATCATCCCAACTGACTTTAACGTCATACTCGCCATCTACTTCAGTGACGACTCCCTTGAATCCTTTGTTGCCACGAAGACAAACTGGCATTCCCACTTCGTATGTGAAGTTCATTTTTCAGGCCCCTTGAAAATACTTGTTTGCGGATTCTTGACAAGGTTTCCTTGCGAGTTTCTCACAAGATTTCCATCAAGATCAATGAACAAGCCATCATGAGTTTTGACTCGTTTCACCACTCGTTTGCCATTGACATACTGGAAAAGAATCTCATCTCCAGTATTGTAACGAACAACCACAAAAGTAAGTGGCAGTAGGTTAGCTTCCAAGGCATCATCCTCTGGAACTTCCAGACCCACATCCATGTGTGCAGTCCTGCGGATATCGATTAGGATGGAGATATCGCGAGCTGCATCAGATGCACGCTCAGCAATACCATAAGGTGAAAGCGGCTTTTTGCATCGTGGACAATCACAGGCCTGTTCCTCTGATGGTTTATGGCCTTCATCAGACAAGCCCTTGGTGAATCCATAGGTGGCACCATCCCAATACATCTTGCCGCCAATAGTACGAGCCTCATACCAAGCGTTGTGCCAACGGTCTCGTTCCTTCTTGAGCTTGTTGTAATCTTCCGTGCTTACGGACATGTTGCTGTCATCCATCTAGAAACCTCTGTAGCCAGTCTTTGGGGTATTTGGGTTGGGAGCTTTTCCAGTCTTCGGACCAATGATGCCAATCCACGGGGAAGCTTAGTAGATGAATGGGAAGTCGTTGCCCGTCTTCGGGTTTCCACTCACCATCAACATCCTTGATACGATACTCTTGGTAGATTTGATCCCACCAGACACGTCTCCGAGGCCCCTCTTTGGAAAGAATATATGGAACCAGGCACGTGCATCTGCCAGTGAATCGTTTGGATCTACATTGACAATCATGTGGGCCAGCATAGCACCCTTCACACGGACCATCGCATAGGAAGCGACAATGAATGTAACGCCAAGCTTTGGTAAGGACGGACATGCGAGGTAGAGTAATGTATGAAACTGGTTGACAGCTTCTATAGGGATCACTCATTAGCACTGCGTCCGTGAGCCCATCCATCCATCATCATCTAGATAACAATTGCTGCTAGACCACGCACGATCAGGATCAGACTTTTGTGGAGCTTGCATACGGTCTTCCACCATACGCAGAAGGTCGGCTGCCTCAAGGTCAGTCAACTCACCACGATCTCGCTTGTCACCAATCTGCTTGATGACGGTCCTCATTAGCATTTGGAACTCTTGTTCCAAGTCAATCTCATCCATTCTTTTTCTCCCAAGGTGCTGGAATCCTGTTCCAGTTTTCATCGTAATCGAAAATGAAACCACCCTCATCACTATCTTCTGTCAGATCGATCTCATGTCCTTGATGTCCTTCCGGACACCAGACACATTCCATCTTGACGTTGCATCCCATCCCTGTGGGACCGAAGTGATACCAAACAGCAAAGCCAGACATGTCTCGTGGTCTGAATCCTTTGTGGACAACTTCCCAATGATGCTCAAACCAAGCATCGGCTCGCTTCTGTTGCTCTTCCGAGAATTCAAATTTGACGTTCATGTTTTTAGCAGTGCCAGGAAGAAGTGCGCCAGCCTGCCTCATCCATTGCATGCTCGAAGCCACGGGTCACTTCATACATGTCCTGAATGTCTTGACCATGCGATTGAGCAAGCTTTGCCGCTTCCTTGATCAGGGTAGCTGCCTGTTCCATCTTGGACTTGCATTCGTCCTGAACCTTTTTGAACTCCCTTTCCAGGCGATCTTTCTCATCGGTCAGTCGCTTGTTCTCAGCGGTCAGTCGCTTGTTCTCAGCAAGACCATCAGCTTCAGTCAGAAGATGATTGATGTCGACCTTAGTAAGCGTGCCACCATCCCACTCAACAATAGCGAGATTGTTTTGCGGGGGTCCAGCAATCTTACCTCTCGTAAGAGGGGCGTGAGTGCTCGCTCGATATACGACAGCGCCAACGGTACATTGTTCGATCTTCATGTGCATCTCCTTGAGTCTTTGCTCGTTTTGTTCTTTTTGAACTTGTTCTTCCGAAATTAGGGAAGTAACAACAATTAGTTGAGTCCTTCCGTTATCCCAAAGAACTCCAATCATATTATTGGAATGATTCACGCTCATAATTCTGCCACGTTTTTCGGTGGCATAACCATGCTCGTCCCTTAGATAGACAACTTTTCCAATCATGTTCATGTCAGACGGCCTTCCACATAGCTAGATACCAAGCACGAGCTTTATCAGCCAGAGCCTTCTGAACTTGCTTCATGTCCAGACCGGAAGCCTCTAGCTCGTCTTGGTTTTCCTTTTCAACGTCTGCTTGAATCCAGTTAATGAACTTACCCATAAGCTTAGTATCATAGGTAAGTGCACCATTAGGAGACACTGCCGTGGCTCCTTGCTCTAAACGAGCAGTGGTGAGAACCATACTCACGAATGCGTCGATGCTTGCTGCGGCTTCTGCACTTACCTGCGCAGGTTTGGCAGTAGCAATGTTCTTATGTTTTTCACCCTTGGCCTTGAAGACTAGGTTGCTGAAGTCAGTATATCTATCATGGTCGTGATCGACCGGATAGAAGACCAAGCCTTCACCCGTACCTTTGACACCAAAGACGCTTTCAATCCACGGGTCATTAGCTTCAACTGCGCCGACCCACTCATTGATACGATCGGCCGTTCTCTGCAAGACTTCGTTATCAGAGGACCAATCAATGGTCAACTCCAACGTTGTATCTACGGGGCCAGCAGGCATTCCAGGACCACTCACTGGATAAGTAATCATTTGAGAATACCACGGAATGACGTAGGTATCGGGAATACCAGATACGACATGCTTGATGTCACGTGGTTCCACAATCAACGTTTCCATATTCTCCATGGAACGCACTGCGAAAACTGCAAAGCTCTTTTTAGGAATGGAGGCGCAAGCTACACCTTTTTGAATGCCAGGCCCAATCCATTCACCAAAGATGACATGGTTGTTGAGAAGAGTCCAAGCCTTCTTATTATCCTCAACCCACTTAGCAAAGCCCGCATTGTCACTACCAACAGCAAGCTCAGCGGTGCGGCTTTGCGGAATGACGCGTCCATCCATATGGCATTGGATAGCAGCATTGGTACCGTGGAGTTTTACCTTACACCTGTAGGACACAACGGATTTACCATTGAGAATCTCCGGGTGTGCCGAAGTATACTTACGTATGTTGTGAAACCCTTCAATCTCGGGCCAAGCTATGATTGCCATTATTTTTCCTATTTTACGGAAAGCGCCACCATTGTAATCACGATGGCTGCCATGTCAAGGTATGTAATTTTATAAAATTACAACGTCTTGATTTCCTTGGGAATTTTTTGAAGGAATATATGCTCCTTACTTTGCGGGCCAACGAACACTCGGAACACGTACACGCTCTCTTGTACTTGCGATAGCCAATCATCCATGTGTAGGCAAGACTAGCTAGAGAGTGTTTGTTCATCGATCGAAGTCATCCAGACTATCATCGAAGTCATCGAAGTCATCTGCGATATCGCTTTGGACGCGCTCATCGATCTCTTGTTCGATCTGCTCGACTTCCTTATCGGTAAGCTTGTCTTCCCAATCCTTGTTATCAGGACCCATGACGGAGAGAATCTCAATCTCACCCTCATCAGGATAACAATTCTCGGGTGGTCCGTAAAACTTACCCGGCTGAAAGTATGAACTACCTTCTACGTTCAGGGTAATGGTTTGGTATTCGTACTCGTCTTCCTCTCTGGTAAGCTTATCAAAAGCCAATAGCTCGCCAGAGATTTTGTCCTTGTACCTTTCGATCTCAAAATCGAAAGTAGTGGTACCGTGGTAACTCATAATTCATCCTCTGCTAGAAGATTTTTGAATGACACCGGCTCAGAGCATCCTTCACTGTGATGGTCTACACCGCCACACTCTGGACACCATTGCCGATTCAGATCGCGCTCTTTAGCCCATTCGACCAACTCAGGATGATCCTTTCGGAATTGTTCGATGTCCTCATCGCGCCTATTTGACTCGTACTTGGGAGTCGTAGCGCGATACACACGAAGCGATTCCTTGACACGATCCCTGTGAATCTTAGCACCGATAAGCTTGGTTTCTGCATCCGTCCAACGGCTCTTAGCTTCTGCTAAATCCTTTTGGGCGTATTGCAGCTCCTTCTCCGCTTCTTCCAGTTGCTTGAGCAAATCGTTTTCATTCATCTTTTTTAGATGGTGGTCCCATTAGTGTTACTATCAATGCCACTACTGGCATGATAATAATTCCTACTCCGATGATCACCACTCCAATGTATGAGGCATTCATTTCTTTGAGAGCTTGATGGCCTGATCGAATGCCTTGAGAACTTGCTTCTTAGTTCTCAAAGGATGATCATTCCATTCTGGAACATGAGTGAGAACGACCCTGTACAGATAATCGCGAGCAAACGATTTGTGATAGAAGTCGGCCTCTACTCCTGCAATAGCTCCACCCGCACAAAAAGCGACGGGTTTTTGGCTTTCATCCATCTGGATCGATCGACCTTGACACCAACCGACGTTCTCAATCATCCACTTAGCGGCGATGAGAACTTGGGTTGTACTCTCTGCTTTACTCATCGTCTTCTTCCTCTTCTTCTTCAGAGCAAGAACAATCACACTGATCGCATTCACATTTGCTTGCGGGCTTGTTGCGATTGACGATTGCGCTAACCACATGCCTGATCGTGAACAAGAATGATAGGGCGATGAACAGAGTGATGAACTCATGCGCCATTGCGAATGCAGCCATGACTCAGCTCCACCTTCCACGCTGAGCGCCGGGAAGTGCATCGTGCTTGGCACGAATGGGAGCATCGGGCTGACCAGAGCACCTACGGTGCTTCTTGCCTGGGACCGCATGTGCAGTCACACCACACTTGTCGCAGGTGGTGTCTTTGGTTTTCGGGCTGTGATTTCTACGCTGTGACATGATTCATTCTCCTATGTTTCTTTAGTTCATCTTGGACGGATCTTCTTCGCTAAGAAGTTCGCCCAATAGGTCTTCCAAAGAGGCTTGATCTTCCTGGTTCTCTGCCCAGGCTAGAGCATACTCTTTGCCGAACTCCGTTCCCTTACGAACCTCTTCCAAGAGATCCTTGGGGCTCATTGGTTTGTCATCCACCATGAGGACGGGAGTTTCTTTCTCTTCTTCGTTTAGCTCCTGGAATTTCTTTTCCATATCGGCCAGAGCTTCTTCGGGGGTCATCATGATGTTACTTGTCCTTTAAGTAGAGTATTCCAGACCAGCATCGAGCAAGTCTTGAAGGGTAACCGACTTAAGCTTGTCATCGGGAATGGCAGCTACCACCTTGGCGTTATCCCAATGCTCGCCCCACCTGATTCTTCGACAAAGCTGAACAGTGCAGAAGATATCGAAGTGAGGATATTCTTCTGGTTGGAAGTTGTCTGGGTCTTCCGGCACCTTCATGCCAGCTTTCTTCGCTGCTTCAACCAACATACCAGGAAAGACAATCATGTTATCATCCCCTGAACTGCTTGATGAAGAGGTCTTTCTCTTCTTGCGACCAGCTATTCCACTGCTCCAAGCCTTGTGCCGAGACGTTGATCTCTCGCACAATCTCCCAGCCACGACCAATCTCCACGTCTTCCCAACGATTGGTTTCCTCGTTGCGAACCTTCTTGGTGTAGACGCGATCCCTGGTGGCAATGACCAGCTTGTTGAGCTTCTGGCCCTTTTCCGAATGACGCTTCGTGATTTGACAGATGTACATGACTTTTCCTTATGTATGATGAACGTGTATTACAATGTCGCCATCTTTATTAGCGTCGGTTAGTTTCTCTATCTGATTCCACGCATCCTCGTGGGCACGTATGCGCACATGCAGACTACGGATGTACCACAGAGAAACCACCGTATAGATGGCTAAGATTACGTTAAGAACCAGCATGGTCCTTATCTTGCTTGCAGGATGGCATCCACATCCTAACGGCTATGATTGTGACGATGGCCGAGAAGAGCAGAGTATCAAACTCTGCACGATAGCCTTCTCGAACGATCAGGTTCTGAACGGTCCACACGCAAGCCAGCGTTACCACTGCTCGAATGGTGAACCAAACAATCCATCTCATTGCCCATGCAATCATAGTGAACTCTCGATGTTGCAATCCTTGCACATGAATAACCTCACCCAATTACCACCACCGGCATTGTGCGAGGTTCCATTGGCAAGGTTCTTTCCGTCACAACGCTTGCACCTCATGTGCTCTTCGACAGGGAACTCGACCTCGACTGGAATCTCTTCTTTGTCATCCATCGTCTTCATCCATTCGCGAGATGCAGTCAGGACAATGATCATCACCATCCTCAACTTCATTCTCACAATCTTCAGTAGAGCAATGTCCCTTGAAGTTGTCGTCTACCCAATCGAACATCGCTTGGATTGCCCCCGGATTATCTTCCAAGAAGGTGAACAAGTCACCATAGGCGCCATCATGGGCGAATGCTCCAAAGCTCTGAAAGTCCTGATACCCAAGGGCACGAACCATGCGACAAAGATTCTTGACGCCTGTAGAGCCCTCCAAGTTGTGGGCCTTGTTGTCATCGGACCATTGCGTTGCGAAACCCATGTTAGACTTCCTTATCCCGGAATGTAGTAGTTGCGATGATTGAGCGCAGTATCCAAATCCTTGGCCACTTCAGAAGTAACTTGCCCCTTCAGCCTGAGCCAAAGAATCAATTCCTGAAGGTCTTTACCACTTATCTTCCTGACCAGGTAATGAGATCCCCAGGCCAAGAGCAGTACAGGCAGAGATAGCATGATACCAGGTAGTCCAAATACGAGAACCCCTATCTCACCCGATCCATGAGCACCGCTTGGTGTAAGGTGCCAAGACATCAATTCGCCAGATTCGCGGTTGATGTAGATCGTTACGCTGCCTTTCATATGGTCAGCTTTAATCACGGTGTGAGCAGGCGTAGCATACTCAACCGAGTTCTTAGAGCCATCCACATAATGGAAGCGATTGGGCGTAACCTGACGAGGAACGTCCTCGATACTGGTAAGTTTCAGACGCCTTAGCAGACTGGGTACTCCCAATAGTTGGTAGGGTGCCAGAACTTGACAGAGAAGTATCATGCCGATCATTTCTTTTTCTCTTCTTCCGCTTGGACACGGCACCACAACTCCGCACATTGCCCATCACTTTCACGCAAACGTTCACCACAGTAAGGGCAATGTGCACAGTGGCCCTCTGCATGGTATTCTCCACAGGCATAATGCCAGTAGACAGGCAGAGGGTTTCCGTAGTCGTCAGTTAGTTCCACGCTCAGGTTTCCTCTTCCGTGGCCTTCCGCCTACGGGGTTGGATCTCCGGACCTTCATGCTTCTCGCTCTTCGGTGGACGCCACTTGGAAAGAACCCTGATGGACATGAGGTAATCGGGTTCCTTTGCCTCGGGAAACTCCACCACGAACATGTTGGGATTCCCACGAACGCGTGAATGAATCCAGCCACGAAGAGGTTTTCCATCCTTGGTGAAAAGTTCTTGCTTGAACTTGTCGCCAGTGTAGAAGACCGGATCGCCAGCATTCAGAATCGGGGTTTGATCAGACATTATGTTTTCCTTGTTTTGAGAATGTTGCCCGGTTCCATATCCCCATGCTAAATTTGCAGGAATGATATGGAACCCAGGACTTTGATCGGATTGTCAAGCGCAGCCGATTACGCTTGCCGGTGATTCATTATATAAATTATTTTGGCTGCTCCCCACCAGCGAGGTATCGCCTCACCTATCTACATTTTTACTACCCCTGTTAGATAGGATACAGAGGTAGGAACGTTTCTGTTCTTACGAACATATAACGTACAAACTTTAGGCTGCCGCCTTGGGCTGCTTGCCTTGGCTCTTCTTGCGCTTGGCAGCCTTGGTGGCCTGCTTCTCCAGTGCAATTCGAGCAACGTTCTTTTCCGAACGCTTCTCGTTCAGAGAACCCGCCTTGTGATCGAACCAATCCTTGGCTACCTGACCATGGGTCTCGTCCTTCAACAGAAGACGAGCAAACGCCTTGAGAGAAGGCGTATCACGACCAGCAACCCACAGCTTCTTGCGGGGATTGTGTCGGTCATTGGCATCCACCAACCTGAAGTGACGCTCGTGCCAAAGCTGCTTGATCTTCTTGGCAGCAGTAGCAACTCCAAGCTCTCCCCTGGGACCAGGTTCGTAGTTCTTGGACGCTTCCTCTTTCTTGTCGGTCTTCTCGGTCTTGTTCTCGTCGGTCATGTTCCTATTCCTTTTGAGGCACTCGCTAATGCGATTTAGGTTATCGAAGTTGTTTGGTGGTGACGTAAAGATATCCGCGCTCTACATCTTGAGATGGAAGTATTTCCGCCCCACCCAGAGCCATACGTATGAGCGTAAGGTCAACTGACGGAATATCTTGCGGATTGATTCGAGCCAGCGTGACTTTGTGGGTCCGTGACTTTACAGCCTGGATCAGCAAACTGGCCTGAATCAAGGGAGGTTGTTTCATGGCTTCTCGAAGGTTAGTTCTGTTCTTTTGTATCGGGCGGTAGAAATTCTTTCAAACCCCGATGAATATATTCCTGGATATATTCTTCCAGATTCCAGCCACAGCTCTCAATGAAGGTGGCAATATATTCACAATGCTCTTCAATTTCTTTGAGTGCAAAGTCAGGGTCTGAGCTGGAAGGAAACTGTTTTTGATAGAGCTTATCGACTTCCAGAGCCAATACCTCGTAAGGTACTTTGGTCATCGGTGGTACTCACATTGACTAGGGTGAATGCCACATGGGCATTCCGTTGTGTACTTCTTCTTTTTAGGAGTGGCCATTGCGATGGGCTTGGCCTTGGCTGCAATCTGGCACTCGCAATGTGAGCCGTATGTTTGGACCTCAGTGTATCCCAAATTAGCCCACAAAGGATCAATAGGATCGGACATACCTTTGGGTTGAGGTTGTCCAGGTTTCCAACCTAGAGTTGTTTCGTTGTATGCTGATCTTTGTCTGAGCACGTCTGCTAGAACAGCAACTGAACGATACGAATTATTAGCAAGCACTTCAAGCCTGCCATCTGGTCGAAGGGAGCAGTAAATGATAACTACATCTCCAACTTGAGCATCTCCGAGCGTGTTCATTTCCTAACAATCCTTCTGTATCTTTCGATGTGCCCCTCTAGGAAATCGTTGATGGCTTTGGCAGCCAACTCAAACAAGTCACTCTCAGCACGAGCTTTGCGATTGAAAAAGTTTTGAACGTCCCTTCTATCATCGTCTGGACATTTGAGCATGATCAGCTCATCCATTAGCCATTGGCTAAGACAGAAGTTATCCTTGGTTCTTTGGTCGCAGTTCCAGTTAGTGGGTTGTCCCACAGCTAACTTGGCAAAGTAAGTTTCGTATTTGGGTTGCAAACACAGGCGAACATACTCGGCAGTGTACACCTTTGTTTCCACTTCCCCTCCCCAATGAATTGGCTGACCAACTAGCTTTTCGTTGCCCGAACCCCAAAAGTATCCACACTCCTTGCAAGATGCAAGGCAGCACTTATTTTTACAATATCGAAACACGTGGTAAGGCTTTAGTTCCTTACATTTAGCACACATTCCGATCAGTGAGTGTTTGCAGGCATCGCCCATCTTCTTTGGCCATCTCTTGAATTACATCGTCCCAGGTCCAACCATTGGCGGCTAGGAAGTTGTCAATGGTAGTAGCTCGATCATCAAGCGACTCCTCCTCAATCATTGGAGAGAAGAATAGTTGATCTAGACCGGCAGTAATTGTTGTCCACGGAGATTTCATGTTGGCCGCGAATGGGAACCGTTATTACAGTGTAATTGGAACTCGGAGTTTCTTTTTCTCCAAGGCCATGCACACCAGCTCCATTGCCTCTTGGTGGTTCATGAATCGAGTACGGTACTCATCAGGTTTGCCCTTGTTGACGACAATCATATAGAAGCCATCACTTTTGGGATCTGCGGCCTTCAACTGATTGTGAATGGCTTCCCAATCCAAACCAAGAAGGTCTATGCCGCTTGGTACTCGTTTGCGTAGTGTCATTTGTAGCCCCAAGAACCGACACTATTCCCGTTGACATCCAGGATCTTGGTCGTGATACCCTTCAACCCAGCAACGTGCTTGACTTGCTCGGCAATCTTTGACAGAGCGTTGGACACATCGGATGGACGTTTCATGGCATCATTGCCAAGTTCTATTTCGAGGATGAATTTGGAGGCAGCCATGTCAGTTTTTATTTGTTGATTTCACCAGTCAGGTCCACACAGAACGAGCTGGTAAAGTTTGCCGGTTCACTTGGAGGAGATCCGGTGATGGTAAACGTGAGAGTAATTGGTTGAGACAGATACTCGAACAGAGTGTTCGCGTCCATCATCAACTTGATGGGCAACGACATTCCAGGATCGCCAGTGCCGGGTTGATACGTCGCAAGCGTCACATTGGGAGCGCTTGCCGTACCGCCATCAATGGTAATCTTCATGTCTTGAAGCCAGCTCAAGTCTTGGTCGGCTGTCACATCAAGACTTGTCAGCTTGATGTAAAGCTGGTCAAACGTTTTCTGGATCTGGTCAACCTCTTGGGAAACATCCACCGTGGTTTGCAGGGTGGTAACCTTCTGGTAACTCGGATAGATAGTTCCAACCTGGGATGTGTTGCAGATGTTGGGCACTTCAACTTTGATGTCTGCGCAAGCAAACGTACAAAGAGTTGCCGTCAACATTCCCATCAAACCAATCTTGCTCATGGCCAAACTACCTCGAATCCAGTTATGAAAGTTGGAATCCAACCGTTAACAGTGGGAGTACTGCCTGCCGCTGTTGTCAGCCCGAATTGGCTGTTCATGAAGTTTGAGAAATTCATGATATTGAAGTTGACGTGTGAAGGACCAACTTCAAAAATCCAATGGAACCGATTGACTTTGCCGAATCGAACTCCACCATAAAGGTTGACGTATTCGTAGCCGATCGTCGGCATGTCAGATGCATGTCCAGGAATGGTTCCATAGCATGCAAACCCTCCCTGCACTTCCAATAGGAGGCCAAGCACACTGTCGGGAAGAACGTGGGCAACCGGGTCGAGCTTGACACCCAATCGCATTCCAGGAGCCAGACCATTGAAAGACAGGCTGGTTTGAATACTAAGCCAGTCAACGGTGGGATGAATAACCAAACCAAGGGTAATGCCGCTAGGCACTCCGAGATCCATTCCGAACCCTAGTCGCAATGGATGTTGCTCCTGAGCAAGAGCATTAGCGCTCATGCAAAGCAATGCAACGGAGGCCAAGGTTGTGATACCCTTACGCATGACTACTCGTCCTGACTTTACTTCGGAAAGTTTCGTTTGATGAAACTAATCACTTGTTGAGGCGTGATGTGAATCCAGTGAACACTCGGCCCCTCCCAAAATCGTACATGGAAAGGTCCGTACTTGATATGGTCGGGCTGAAGTCTACGTGAGAAGTCACAGATTTCTCTGTACTGAATCCAAACTTCTAATTCGCTAGAGACCCCATGCTCTTCTTTGGTAAACACTTTGCTAAGTGTCTTACCTTCTTTGAGATGCCTGAAAGCCTCTAGCCGATTCACGACTCAACCGCCATCCAGCTTCTTGGTCAGATCCTTGCGAGTCTCCGTAACTGACTCGCGAATCTTGGTGACCTTCTCGATCAGCTGCTTGTCGCCAGTACCCTTAGCAGAACGCTCTGCCTCGTTGATGTAGCCTTCCGCATTGCGAAGGTTGTACTCGACATCCTTGGCATTTTTCTTAGTTTGCTCGCTCATGATGTGATTCCTTTATGTGATTCGGTTACTTGCTCAGCCAAGAACAGATGAGAAGAACCACCATCCACCCGAAAAGGGTGATGAAAAGGACAGCTCCACTCTTAGCTGTTCTCTTGATTTTGTCCGTGTCCATTTGATTTTTCTTTACTTTTTGGTTGGAGTAATTGGTTGAAGCCTGTCTTCAGGTGGTGGCGGAAGTTCTTTCTCTTGCCAGCTACCAGTGCTGAAGTCACGAGCGTACATGTGCTTATCAGTTTGAATGGTGTGAATCTTATCTTGGATAATTTTCTCACCACGCTCGCCAATCAGCATCATCACTTCGATGAAGTTCATAGCGCCCTGATTTCTACGAAGTGACCCTGACCAGAGTAATCGAATGGTTCGTTTGGATTCAATTCCAAATCCTCATCGTCCATCCAGTCCTGCATGTATTGGTGCGCTTCCTCGAAGGTTGCGAATTGGTGTTGGTCCCAACCCTGACCTTTGAGTAGCATAGGAAACCCTTCCGTAGAAGCTGGCCTATCTCTCCAGAATACAGCGAACATGATTTCTCCGTTTGAAAAAATTGAGTGACACGAGCTGCTGAGCAGCGTTGCTTGGCGACCCAGGAGCGACCTGAATACTTAGCGCGTTTGTCTTCCTGCAAGGTGCCCCTTGCATCCAACCCGGTAGTATGGGAATCGGACCCATCTATTCCCTGATACAAGCAGGGCGTGTACCCCAGTACACTTACTACATATTGCCATCCCATCACTCAAAACTTATTTCCCCAATAGTGGGGTTGACTTTTTGCCTGCCTTGGCAGCTGGCGGCATATTCAGACTCTGTCCTTGAGCAAAACCTTCACCTTGCCACCGATGATTGTAGTAGCCTTTACCACGCGCCAACTTACGAATGTGTGGGTGACGTGTATGATAGAAGGCTTCCAGCGCAGGGTCTCTGCGCAGTACAAGTCCTTCCGACTGTTCCTTGATTTCCGCTTGCTTTAGTTGCGAAGCGAAACCTCGAACGAATCCAGCCAGGAAGTTAGAGCGAGCAGAGATGGTATAACCCTTGGCACTATGAGGTGCATCATAGTGATTCCACGTTGAATCCAACTCTGCCTTCATCTGTTCTTTGAATGCAGGACTAGAGAACTTCTTTTCCCAGGCTTCCAAAGCGGAACGTGTGACGAAATCGTGAACGTATTCAGCTACTTCCACGTTGTCTTCCGTTCCAGAAACTTCCAGCTCATGTCCAGTCTTTTTGCTTCGTGGATCGAAGGTGCTAACCCAGATGATCTCCACGAAGTAATACTTGGACAGGATGTTGGCCAGTTCGGTCATGTACGCTTGAATGCGTCCAGTGATCTTACCGAAGAAGCGAACGGTGTAACCACGTTCATCGTTCTTCTCTTGCAGCTCAATGTTGTACTTGAGCATGATGTTGTGAGCCATCTCGGCTGCAAGCTTGGATTCGTTCTCGTTGTCATTCTTGGCGAGCGCCAACAGTTTGCGAACCTTTTCCACGATATGATTCGTGGTATCGATCTTGTCAGCGCCAGGAATTCCCCTTGGTGCCGCATCGATATTGTGGTTCTTGCAAACGTTTTGGAAGGTGATTCCGTGAGGAGGCTCGTCTTCGATGTGAAGAATCTCACTCACATATTGGTGAGCCATCTCGTGCTTGACAACTTCAAGTACCTCGCCCCAAGGACGATCAGTTACCAAGTGCCGGGAGAAACTCATCTCCCTGGTACTGGCAGTCCATCGCCCCCAATGCTGAACACCATCGTGGAGTTTGAAGTGGGGAGGAGTGATCAGGCTTTTGATCCAACCAAAGCTATAAGCATAACGGCTCCATGCTTTGCTTATCTCGTTCAGAACGAGCGCTTCAAATTCGGCGTTCATGGTCAATGCTTTCGTTTGGTTGGTGAATGGGAACTAGTTGGCGGCTCGCTTGGATATTCGATATCCGATCAGAGTCTTACCTTTATTGAAGTGAAATGGATAGAAGGTGCCATTTTCACCACGCCCCCAAATTCTACCATTAGAATCGGTGGCCAGATAGGCGGGCTCCTGAAAGCCCAACTTGACAATCTTTTTTGTGAAAGAGGGATTGTCATCTAACTCTCGCCATTCATCGCTATCAAGATCGATCCATCGATCAATCTTGATGGGAGACTGTGCATCTAGTTGTGCAGGGGTGAGGTTCATTTTGTTTTGGTCTGCAATCTGTTCCAAGAAACGCGGGCACGAAAGCAACTTTTGCAAACGCACCCGCCAACCGCAACGTATGCGTCTTGGGTTTCTTGAGATAGTCCAGCTAGAGGACAGACATCATCTACCTCACGGCAATGTACGTCTTCCTCTACTTTTGCTGGAACCCGATATGGGTTCATGGTTTGCGAGCAGTAGCGTGAACCCAGGAGTATTCACCCTTGGACTCTTGGATGACGCCAGCCTTGATTCCACTGAGAAGAACGCGATCGATCGTCTCGTTGGAATGAAGAAGAGAGCCGCGCAATTCCTTGATGGAGACCGGATCTTTCCGACCAGTCAACACCTTGCGAAGATTGCTGGTAGCCAACTCTTCGTCTCGCACCAAGAAAGCCTCGAAGACTGCCGGGGTGGGATTCCACTTCTCCTCAGTATCCACCGTGTCAGGATCCTTCTCGGCCACTTCCTGATGAGGGCTGGTCTTGACGGGGTGCTTGTGTTCGTGCTTGTGAAACTTCTTGTCGTCACTCATTTTCTTTTTCCTCTTCGGAATCCTTTTGGGTTCCGTACTTGGTGCGCAGTTCATCGACTGCCCACTTGACCGCTTCTGTTCCAAGAGCCGAAAGAATGGCTGTGGCTGTCATGCCGATGATGTATGGAATCCAGCTCTTGATTGGTTTCTCATCATCTTGTTGTTGAATCAACATGATTTACCTTGTCGTTCCATCTACGATTGTTCCCAGCTCTTTACGGCCGGAAAAGGTTAGTCGCCACTTGTAAGTGACTCCACATGCACAAGAGGTACAGCCACCACTAATGACGGGATGTTTTTCAATCCACATCTTTTGATCGCGCAAACGATACAGTGCTAACTGAATATCTTGCGCGAGTACATCTGGCATGTACTTGACTATTTCCTCGCCAGAAAGTGGCCTGCTTTCTAAGACAATGAGTATCTGACTTTCAATCGAGAGACTCATTGATGATCCGAATAGGTCATGCTGGCCTGGTACGGATACGGAGAAAGCGTAAGCTTCATGCTCCGAATCTTGCACACAGGGTTGTCCTTGCGGATCAATGTCTTGAGCTTCCTGCAACAAGCGATGGTCAGGTTCTCGCAGCTAAGCGTAGTACGCTCCAACCTCTGAAAGAAGTTGTCCACGTTGACTTGCTCGAACAAGAAACCGCGTCTGTCCAGGATGTTCTCGCATTCGCAGATCAAGTGATACTTGATCCAGAGACGTTCATTGGTGAACGTACCACAGTGCCTGTTGCCCGTGGTCTTCAGACTGAATTCTCCCTGACGATTCAAGGTCAGAGTTTGGATCTTTTTCGGCATTGTCCTTCCCTCTTGTTACTTGACCGTGAGTACGGTTGCAGTCTTTTCCTCTGTATCGAATTCGATTTTGACAACTTCGGAATACTCGACGAACTTGTCAAGAACATCATGACATTCGACGATATAATCCGCATGTACGTTTCTCAGCGCATAGTGCAATGCGTCTGGAGATTTGAATGTAACTTGGAACTTCATGCGGCTTCCTTTGTTTCCATCCAGTTTTGCATGTGGGCCAAACGAATCATCCACTCGTGGTCGATTCGCTCCAAGCTCCAAGCGTTATACGCCTTCTCTCGTAAATCGTTGACCCACGCCTGTACGTCTTCATACGTCCTAAATCGGCCGTATGGCAAGAATCGTTTTGTGTGATAGCCGCCCCAAGCATACTCATTATTGAGGATGTTGTATGTCGTACTGAGCACGTCATTATTATGTGAATGGTCCATGCGCATTTGAATTGCTCTCACACGAACCTCACGCGCCATAGAGGCGAAGAAACGGCTTGGCTTCATTGGCACATGACGAACGAAGTCCTTGAATGTCAGACCCCAATCAGGAAGACACCAACGGGCCTTATCCTTCATCTCCACCGCATGAGCAATCTCATGCTCCACAGCGGGCAGAATGTACGGACAATAAATGGCTTCTTTAGTGACAACGAAGAACTGTTCGTCATTGAATTTATCGTTGCCAATGTCAGGCATCCGAAAACGATTCTCACCTCGTAAGAGGTGTCTAACGAACGGGCTCAGCTTGTCACCCAAAGAATCTACTGTGTGCACGATCTATCCCCAGAATTTAGCCCACATCTTGGGCAGGACTTCTCGAAAGAAACGACGGACGCCCATGGTGTAACCATACTTGGCAAGTCCGATTCCACCTTGCTCTGGCTCACCAGACTTGAAGGTAGTGCCCAGACCATCCACGTATCGGTTGCACATGCAGAAGAATGCTGTGATGAGCACCGTATCGTGAATCTCCTCATCCGTAGCGCCCTTGTCTTTGGCGACTTGGATGTAATGAGGAATCATTCGCCTGTCCAGTTCTTGCACGTAGACAGCCACGCTCAGGAGCGCACTCATCTTCGGAGTCAAAACTTCTGAATCCGAATTGCGAATGAACTTGTCAACCACATCACCCAAGTATTCCTTGGCACATGCGGCGTGTGAGTCGCAGCAGAAGTGACAGTCGTTGAGTTTGGAGACGAATGCTCCAATCAACTCTCGCTCACCAACGCTGAGACCACGCGGTCTGCGCATGATGGTCTGACCCATAGCCGTCAATCGACTTGCCACTTCATGATCGAACATGAAGAGAGAGACGATGCCAGGAAAATCCTGGTCGAGTTGGATGTAGGGCTTTTGCATGTCAGCTCTCGACCGGGGGAGAAGCAGACTCTTCCTGAACCGGAGGAGCCTCTTCCTTGACGGGAACTTCCTTGAGGATGCGCTGCCTGAGCAGCACATACCAACCCTCCAATGCCGACTTGTCAGTGGGCGGGGTTGTCCCTTGAAGAGTGACCAGGAACTTATTCTGTTCCTCCAGACCCTCGGGAAGCGGCTTGCCCATCAGCGTCCAAGCCTTGCGACGAACGTGGTAGTTCGCGTGCTTGGTGAAAGGCTCGGGGTCCATACCAGCGCTCAAGGCACGTTCTGCCTGAGCACGTGTGTACTTCTTGTCTGGATTGAAGACTCGATCTTGCGGCCGGTCATCCAGCGCTTCCAAAAGATCCTTTGCGTCTCCGACTTTGATGTGCTTGATCATTTCATTTCTCCTGGCCGTAGCCATTTGTTGATTGAACGCTGTCTAGTTAGGGACAGCAGAAAACGTGGTTGATACTGTCAGCTAATGAGCAAGACGATGAAGGAGAGCCGCCGAATTGACAGGCGTAGGCATGTGGAGTACCGCCAGTACAATCGAGATCGTAGTTGGGTGATCTGCCGCAAGCACAAACTTGTCCTAAGTAACAAGTTCCGTAGTTGCAGCTACCACAGTTGATGGTGCCACCGCACAAGTCAGTTTGTGTATCGCAAAGCTCATAGCCTTGCCAGTTGCAGGTTCCATCATGGCCACACACTTGCGTAGTCAAACAACTTTCGCCCGCAATACATTGTGTGCCGCATTGACTTGAACTTCCACAATTGATGTTTCCTCCGCAGTTATCGGAGTGATTGCCACAGAAAGGCAAACCAGCATCACTTGGATTGGTGCAAACCTGACTCTTAGTCAGAGGAACACAAGCATCGACAGCCGTGTCAACAGTAACATCAGTAATACTGTTGGAAGAATCCGTTGACCTACCCGTATCCGAAGTGTCGCCACTATCTGGAACAGTCGTGCTGCCACACTGGCAAGGAGTGAAGCCATTGCCGTCTTGTGCACAGCTCTGTGTACTCTGCTGTCCAGAAGGACAAGTACAAGTAAACTGTTGGCCGGGAGAGCATTTCGATGCAGTATCATCTCCGACACAAGCAATGATGAGAGTCGCAACCCATGCTAGACTCAAGATCCGATTCGACATAGTATCCTTTTATGTTTTTGAAAGAGGTGGAAGTGGTAGGGATCGAACCTACTAGGGGTCTGCGCAGACACTACCCAAAGCCCTGCTCGCACGGGACGTACCCATGCTCTCTTTTGGTCGCTGCTTCACTCCCGAAAAGAAAGGCACCCGTAAAACAACATTGCCAGTGGAAGGAGGACTTAGCGTGCTCTACGGGTGCCTGGTGCGCTGATGTGGAATTGAACCACAAGTTAGCCTTCAGCGCTTTTTCGCTTTCAGCCTAAGCTGATGCGCTTTTTCAATTACAGTAATCGCTATTGTGTAAACAATCAAAGCGAGATACGGTAACCAAAAGATGAGAAGAAGGAAAAAGGTTTCTGTCATCGACAGATGAAGTCTGCGCGATACACGTGGCCCGCAACATCTTCTCTGACGAAAACTGCATGACTGTTGCCAGGACACGACAGCATGTACGTGATCGAATGCAAGGTCATTCTGCACTCGAAGTCAGAGTACGTTCCGCACGAAGCCTGAACGTGATTGGTATTGTCGGTACTGGCCGCACCAAGATCCACGTTGTGGATCGAAGAACAACCCGCCATCAGAAACGCAGTGACGAGAATGAATGAACGCATGTGTGCCTCTTGAAGTTGAGCCAGGATTTCCCACCTGGTATGGGTACCGCACTTTGTATAGAATGTAGTTCCTGTGGATGCATCACACTCTATAAGATGATCTTGCGATCATTTGGGTCAGGCGGATTATCCCATCCCAAACCAGTGCCCTGAGATTGATGTCGTCTCACTCAGGACTTAGAAAGTAAGGGTGACAGTCCACCCATCACCCTTACTCTCACATGCGAATCAGCCCTTGGCAGGCCGGTCAGCACGACGGGAACAGCCCCCGCCCTTGCCCTTGCCAATGACGAAGAGCGAATCCTCGCCCTGCGCATTGTCACGGACGTACTGAAGCACGCGCTCCGAGAGAACCTTGAAGTTCGCAGGCTGCGCGTTGAGCTTCTGCGCCACCATGCTGGCGAGAGCCGGCATGTTGATCGAAGCGCCCTTGTACTGATCGAACGTCTCGCTCGTCGCCTGGGCGATCTGCGTCTGCTCGACCTCACGCTCCGCAATGTACTTGCTGAGCGCCGTGTTGAAGGCCGCGCGAGACGCGTCCTGATCGATCGCCCCGCCAGCGGCGAGAACGAGCGTAACCGTGAGAGAAGTGCTCATATGAGATACTCCGTTTTGTTGTCGTTGTTGTTGAAAAACTCTCAAGGAAGTTCCTTGAGCTTTGACTACTCACTATCCCAGACAGAGTAACCCCATCTGCTAGTTCATAGTAAAGTTACAGTAAGGTAAAGAATTGAGGGAACGAGCCGTTCCGTTCGGCGGAATCGACGGTTGCCGCGAATGGGAACCTGTGAACTCCCGTTCACACCTCGATCTCGAATACCTTACGAGATGATTTTTTGATGTTCGCGTGGGTGATCATCACAGAACGTGGAACGATGAAACCCACAATCGTCACAGAAGATCAAGTAGCCCTCTGAGTCCTTTTTGAAAGTGGTATTTTTGAAACCACACTTCTCGCAGAACTCTCCCTCTTTCTGAGGAAAATCGGGCGCCCCACAATTGGGACAATTGGTATTGGCCATGGTTCAGTCCTCTCTATGCTTTGCCAGCGATCCCATCGCATCTTTCCAATCACTAGGCAATGAAACGTCTGGAATCAGATCGTTTGTTCCATTGTATGGAACCCATCTGCCTTGGAATGGAAGGCTACAAGCCACCAGTGTTTTGATGTTCTTGGCTGCTACCTTGATCAACAGCTCATCGAGAGTGTCAGCCACTACTGAAGTGAAGTAGCTATCTTTCTCATAGAGCTGGACTACCCAAAAAGTTGGGTACTTGAGCCCGTGATTCATTTCGCTACTTCCTGCGAAGTATCATCAGGGTCTTGATCCCGATTTGCTTCTTTCCTTGCAAGCTGTTCCAATCGCTTGGCAGCCTTGTCGTGATGAAACATCCGAAGCTCGTCGACCAATTTTTGATCTTCAGGGCTCATGACTTGCCTGTGTACTTTTTCTTCAAGTAGGCAACGATGGTTTGGCGAGCCGTCCATCCCTTGGGGATCTTCAAGGTAATCGGCTTTGCCTTCGGACTTTTCTTTTTAGTTGTCACGATGTCCTTCTCCCGAAAACATGAGGTAAAGAAGCATCACTATAATCACTGCGGTAATTATGGCGATGTATGTTACCTCGTCTGAATCCATTTGACCCTCAATTGGTGAATGGAGGATTGATCTTCCATTGACCATCGGGACCAATGATCGTACAGAAACAGGTGCTACACAGAGAAACGTAGAGCCACGCATCCACGAACAAGTGGAATGACTCAATGGTTTTTCCTTGTCTCCGAACCAGATACATAACAACCTCTCTGGTTAGATGCGCCATTATCCTGTGAATGGGATCGGAGGCGGTGCCTCCAGAACGTTCCTGGCATGTTGCATAGCTGACCGAACAACGGACAGATCGACAACATTACCGCGTACGAAGTGTGCTCCGAGCAGCTTGATCTTTCTGTTTTCCAAAACAAACTCCACCATCACTCGGGACTTAGAGGGTTTGTGATTGATCCAAAAGATTGCGCTTCGCATGATTGCTCTCGGGCTTGAGGTTGACCGATTCCCGTTAGGGTTCTTCCATTCACGGTCTTGTGGAAAAGTGTTTAGGCGAAGGCCGCTATCCGACGCAACCTTACAGTGGGTTTGCGACTTACTCGGAACTCGGGGCCTTCAATAACACATAACCATGTCGAGGCGGTTTTTATAGGAGAACCGTTTTCAAAAACTCCATCTAACTATGTTCTCACCTTTCGGTGATCGTGTCCCAAGAACAATCCAGCAGATTCATAAAAGCTTTTGGCTTCAGGGAATCTTGCCTTCAACTTCTTGCTTGACTTGGCAGATGTCCAGTTTTCCAGGTAAGCGCCTAAGCCTGCCTTGGAAACCTTTCCAGTGAAGTCCTGATATGGTCTGATGCAGGTTCCGCATACCAAAAAGGTTTCGGAATACTGACAGCCAGTAGCAGGATGCGCTACACCTTCACAAAAAGCGCAGCGATAACCAGACTTCGCAAGTCGGTGAATCGCATCGGCAATCGCATCTTCCCGATTGTTGGGATGATAGAAGGTGATGTGTGAATCAACCAAGTGTTTGGTTAGGAACGGAAACATTTCCATGTGGGTGACGCCCAGTGGATAACATATCTGATCCAGTTCTTGAGCCCGTGGGCGTGGGTCTTCCACTACCCAAAGTGTATGAGGATCAGGAAAGGGAGTATTACCGATCCTGATCAATCGCTCCCTAAGTTCTTCTTCTGAGAGCTTAGGTGCAGGTGCATCGATCCCGCCCATGTTCCACCTCCGATGGTAGGTAATGTTCGGTCAGCAGTTTGCTGAGACGTTCGTGTGCAGCTAATTGCACTTCTCTTGCAGCCAAGAAAGCGGCAAACTTGTTGGCCTCTTCTTCGGCTTTGGTTGCGTTCTTGCTTCTGGTGGCAATGACAGCGTCATATGCTGCACGAGCAGCTATGTCCGCTTTTCCAAGATTAGAGCGAACGTGCTCGAAAAACTCCGATAGAGGCAATCGCACAATCTTGTCCATTGTTTTGCTCAATGAAAGGTTTCGTTCTTGACCCAATCGTTCCAAGCTTGGTTCAGGTCTTCACGAGTGCCGTCTTCCCAACCAGTCAGGCCAGCGGCCCAAGCAGTCATCTGCGCATCCTCATCCGTCAAGTCCTCGAACGTCAATGGGAAGCGCTTTCGAGAAAGGTTGTTGAGAAACCTTTTGAACATCCGAACAATCGAATGCCAGATGTAGAAGATTCCAGCCAGGAATCCGATGTTGCGGAAAACCCAAAGAGTGTCTTTCATCTTACGCCTCGCTTTTGAACCTACGAGCAATGTACTTTGCCACGTCATAGATGTAATACACCGTTAGGATTACGACTCCCGTAGCGAAGAAGATGGTTGCGTAAGGACGCGTCTTGTCTTCGTAGAAGAATTCGCCAATCATCCAAGTGATGTTGGCTCCAATCCACAAGCATACTGCTACGTTGTGAACGAAGTCAGCTAATTCACTGCGACTGTCCCATGCAATCTTGGCGGCGAGCAAGAGTGTGGGTGCCACCATGAGCAACCCGAAAATGTGCCATGATCGACACCACGACATATCCTTGAGCAGCCACAAGAATACGTGCAGGTTTTCGATCCGCTTCATGTCCTTCATGGCGTTCTCTTGGGATCTGGTTCGTCGTGAAACGAGCCATCTTCCCACTCAAAGATGCCCGTGTAGATGATCATTTGGCCTTGATTGTCGTGCTGAAGATCAGCACATTCACCATGGTTGACGCCAAGCATGTCGTCAACTTCTTTTTGAGTGTAGGTTTTCATGGCTAACTAGCTCTCGGAATGATCTTTGGAATGGTCGCACCCTTGGCTTGATTGCACTCGCGACACATCGTTTGAAGGTTGTACACCTGATTGGAACCGCCAGCACTGCGTGGCAGTATGTGGTCCTGAGTCATCAGGAGTAAATGGCCCCTTCTGCCCACATGATACAGATTTAGATGTGGAGAAAGGTATTCACCGACCGGAGGCTTTTCATGGGGCAGCAAGTGGAGATAACACCAAGGGCAATTCTCTATGAAGCACTTGATTGTTTCTCTACTAGCGCCCTGTATGTGCCGCTGTAGGAGAAAGATTGTTCCTGTTCTATGACAGGTAACGCATGTCTGATTGCGTTTTAGACATTCCAGACGGTTTGAGTTTACTCTCACATCATGATTCATTAGCCTGATCGGTGGTTTACCCTTACCAATCAAAGGCAGAATGAATTCTGTGGAGAATTGTCCGAGCGTAATCATGACTCGATTTAGAGTTTGACGTGACTGCGAACCTTGATTCCACCTTCCAAGCCACGCCTTCGGGAGAACAATCCCTTGTTTCCCCAATGCGCACGCAGGAACTTGTGAATGAGCCAGAAGTGATCCAAGTGATCATCCATGCTTGTTCCCAATTCCCTCATGGCATACGATACCAATGCAGGGAGCGGAATGCGGACACGACCGAATCGACGATAAGCATTGAGCAACGCCCCTTCGATGTCGGAGTCTTTGGGAAGGGAGAGCAGTTTGACTTCTGCCAAAATCTCTTCCTTGGTCTTTCCAGCGAGTTTGATGGAGCCAACGAAGTCGTAGTGGTCAGTCGGAAGGTTGATGACCACGAAGTCATCATAATCCTTGGGCGGGTGTGTTCCAATTGCCTTGCCGCCTTTGAAGTACACACCACGCGGTACCATCAGTTTCATGACTCTTTTTTGAGCCTGATTGGATTCTCAGGATCGTACTCGATGTTGTTCTCTTTGATCCAGACAAGATAATCTGGATCAATGGCTCCGAGGATGTAAACAGAACCACTATATGTGGTAATGTTTCGTCCTTCGATCTTGACGATCGGACCAGTGGTCACGTGCTGATCATCCTCTTCACGGAGACCATGCAAACGTTTGTGGTTTCTCTCAGGTGCACGATAAGGATCGGGCGGACCTTCAGTAACTGACCAGTTATGAAGATGATAAACGGCCATCGTCTTCTTCCTCTTCCTCGAATCCAGGGCAACCGCAGCAACCACCATCCTCGAATCCGTCAGCACCCCAACAGACTTCTAGGTGGTCACTGCGTTTGTGCCCACAAAGAGCACAAAGATGATGTCCATTCTCTGTGCTCATTGGTTTGCTTTAGAGCTTGGCGCTCTTGCGGACCTTGACCGTGGTGATAGAACCACCACAGAAACCAGTGGAATGATCCGTCTTGAACAGAACGCTTGACTTGACCAGCTTTTCGACTGCCAGCCAAACCTTGCTCTGATCGGAACCGCTCAGCCTTGCCCAATCACCCTTGATCAGCACGTGGTTGACGAAATCAGCCAAGCTCAAGGAACGAACCGACTTGTCCTTCCGCATGATGCGAGCCACCTTGCGGACGGCATGACGGATCTGGTGACGGTTGGGAAGCTTCGGGGCAGGAGCCGTGTACGAGTATGAACCACACATGTTGTTTTGTTCCTTTGTTATGGGTATTCGTGAGAGCAACCGTTTTGCTTGGATGCAGGATTCTTTGCGTGAATCCCACACTTCAAGCAAACTTGCTTGTCGATCTTTTTAGCGGGCTGAGGCTTTTCGGCCTTGACCGCTTCGACTTCTGGAAACTCGTGATGTAACCCATAGGTACATCCGTGTCCAGGGTTTTGAGAGCACCATGGAGTGGTATCGCTTCTGTACTTGAGACAGAAAGGGCAAACGTCACTCATTGATTTTGATTGGAATAGTTTTTGACCATTCCGTGTTTTGGGTCCAAAGACCACGCTGGTAGTCACTGTCCCTACCGAACCAGTGTGATGTGTGCCAGTTGATCTTTTCGATCCTACGAGCCCACTGCTCAAGGTTCATGCCGAAGTGAGCAACCATGCTCAAACGAGAGCGGTACTCATCATCGAAAGTCCATCGTGAATCCTGGAAAGATTCCGGTTTCCACGTTTCTTTGTTGAGCTTGGCCCATTGGTCCCAGAATTCTGGCAGGCGCTTATAGTAGTCTTTCAACTCACTAAGAGCTTCTTCCACGAAAACTGGCCACCACGAAGGATCGATGTACCAATCCAGATCACTTCCCGGTGAATTCCCCGTGGATCTAATTGCATCTTCCACGGAGATATGGGAATGGACGATTCGTGACTCCCCAATATGCTTGGGTTCGTACGGTTTATTGCTAACCGCAACCCCACCCCAAAGCGCAGGGAAGAAATCGTTTGTTACCTTGGCAGAGATATCCGCCAAGACGTACAACGTTCGAGGCATATACGGTGATCTGGCGATGTAGACAGGATGCACACCCTTTAGTGCTTCCCGTTCTTCCCACCAAGCAGCGCATTCGTACGAACGATCTGTGTAAGTGAATGCTTTGTTGACCTTGACAGCCCCAATGCACGGGCCTTTGAGGTTTTGGCCAGACAATGAATTGAGGTTGAACATGTCAGAATTCGCTTTCGTCTCTGTCAGCGCATGCGTCGCACTGATAACCAGCCGCTACGTCTCTGCCAGTAAGCCTGTTGGGCTCGTGGCATGTTGGACATGGGTGGATGCGTGGATTGTCAGGCGTTTCTGCACGAAGGGCAGAACGACCACCTGGGTCAGCAAAGCCAACACCGTCGATCAGGTAGTCGTCATCGTCGTCAATGGGATCGAAGTCATCGTCTTCGTCATCCCAATCATCCCAATCGTTCATTGGAAGTCTCCGTTTTCACCGCGCCAGAACTCGTGAACTTCTGGAGCATCGCCGTTTTCTCCGTTCTTTACCAGAACAACAACGGACAATTCCTTTTTGTCTGACCGACCCTCTTTGCAGAGCATGTCAGAAACCACGACAGGATCTTCGCTGTCAGTTTCTCGTGAGATAGAAAAGTCTTGCCCAGCACTGCTGATCCAGAATCCGATGGCACGGAACTTCATTGTCCATCTCCTTCTGACATGAGCATGTCGATATAATCGTTCAGCTCAGTCATTCTGCTGATGTGCTGTTGCATGGTCTCAAGAGCGTTCTTGATCTTCTCTTGGTCGGAATGCTCTCGCCAACCAATGACAATGCCACGCTCTTTCTCTTCCGGTGTAGGCTCTCTGCCTTGAGCGGTATTCCGCATCGTGGCAATTCCGGTGGTTGCCATAGCCTGCCAGTACATGGCATACATCTTGGCAATCTCGAATTGCCCTCTGGCGTAGGCCAATCGCCTTTCGTTTTCGCTCATGACTATTCCTTGAGAAAGGCGAAACCGGCAAAGTCATCCTGTTCTGCCAGTGACTTGCATTGAAGCAAGTAGGCATGAAGCTCAGGATTGGCTTCACCCTTCTCGTTCTTCAGCTCTTCTTTGCAAGCAACCAGCAAAGCAGTTCCGTGCTCTTTCCACTTGAGCTTGCCCTTGCATGTGCAGCAACGACCACCGTAGGTCTTCTCTGCATCGGCAATTGCCGCTTCACTGAGGATGCCGCTGTGATGTTTGGAAGCGACCGCGACATGAATGGGACCGACGCAATAAGCGTGCGGCACACCAATCGTATCACGCACGTAGAAGTTGCCGTGCTCTGACTTTCCGTATCGTTCTTGGAGCTTGTCTTGCTCGTAGTGCGTGGCCATTGGTTGTCCTTATTGCAGAAGCCATCCATTGCAACGCGGAAGCTTTTCTGCATTGCAGCCCCAAATCTTGCAAAAGGCTCGCAGATCCAGGCATGTGATGACGTTGGAAGAATTGTCTTGACTCTCAGTCATGACGTTGGCGTTGTAATGGGCCTTGTTTTCATCATGCTCTAGTCCTAAAGCATGACCAATCTCATGCAGAGCGGTTTGGTGAAAGTTCATTTCACCCTGATCCTCTGCAATGTAGAGAATGCTGTCCTGGCCTCGAAAGTTTGCCTCTCCAACTAAAGTAGCTTTCCCCTTCTTTTTGAAGTGTTTGGTTAGCCAATCCTGTTTGGATGGCAAAACGGTCATCAAAGGCTGTTGATGATCGGGGACTGAACAGTCCACGAAGGTTACTGTTTGTTGTGTGGCTAGCTCCCAATCAATGAAGGCTTGCCTAACAGACTTTTTGTGCTCGTCCGTAAACCCCGGATCGATGTACACGTTGTACGAACGTGTCGAGCTAGGGTAGTGAATGGGATTGCATTCGATCAACAGCGCCAAGGCTAAAAACAACGGCCTCATGCTGCCACACTTTCTCAGGTACTGAGAATCGGGGTGACTCCCTTATACCTGTCTTTCAAAACGTCCTTCAGTTGAGGCTCTAGATGAGAGTCCCAATGATAGCGACGACCGCTTCCGATGTGATTCCAGAACTCCTTGAACTCAATCAAAGTCATCCGTATTGGATGCTGATCTTCCCAAGGAACAGGGTGACTGTTTCTTCGATTGCAGCCCAATGTCAGAAAGTTACTGACACCTTTGGGAGTTTCAGAATCGAAGTACCGTCGTACCATTGGCTTCCAGCTGTAACCACCAATTGACTCAGTGGTATTTTCTGGAGATGGCATCATTGCTTCCACCCACGCATGATAATCAGTTGACCACAACTGAACGCCATACAAGCGATGGGCGATGTATGCCCAATCGTAGCACTTGCCACGATTGATAGCCGCCACATCTTTGATCTGAAAGAAACCAGGGAAGAAGTGGCGAGTGATGAAGGTTCCGTTGAATTTACGTGGTGCCCGAATCATTGGGGAATAATCCGTGGTCGTGGAACGAGTAATGTTCCCTGTTGAGTCCTGATGAAACGATGATGTGATCCAGCAAAGGACACGCCATCAATTCAGAAGCTTCCTTCAACTCTTCCGTGAACTTTATGTCTTCGGGACTTGGGGTAACATCACCACTCAGATGATTGTGTCCGAGGATGAATGCGTGTGCACGGTGCACGATGACAGGAGCCAACACATCACGCATTGTAGCGTGAGTACTGCGCATACTGCCAATGGAAACCGTGACAACGCCCAAGTAGTTCATCTGACCATCCACCAAAAGAACGGCCATGTTCTCGACCGTCATGTCTGATAGATAGGCTTGGAAGATTTGACCAGCTTCTTCGTGCTTGTGTATCTGAAAAGCAGGATACTTGAGCCTGCTATGTCGAACCAGCTTCAGACTGAAGATGGGAAGTGTACTGACTTTCTTGGCCTTCATGTTCCCAACTTCCGATGATGCTTACGTTTACAGGTTGTAATGGGAACGTAGCCGTTTCCCAACCTCGTATAGTTCTGGAATGTCATTCTCTTTTGGAGAATTATCCACTCCATGAACAACACTGTACCATTCCACTGTTTCCACAGTGAATCCAAGAATCTCTGAGAGCCATTCCTTGGAAGGTCTGATCAAGAGCCCGCCAACGCCTGTACCCCAATGCTCGCCAATCAGGCAAACGATAGGACACTTACCATTGCAGCTGGGATCTTGGAAGCGACCGGCGACAATCTTGCCACCTTTGAGCTGATGCTTGTCACAAGCATCGATGAGAGCTTCCGAAAAGGTTTGAATCTCTTCGGGGCTCATAGCTTCTTGCAGCGCTCTTGGTAGTCGGCAATCGCCTTTGCCTCGTCGCTGCCAAAGTAGTGACCCCAATAGAAGTCACTGTGCTCGAAGCCATCACCCTTGAAGACCAGATTCTCCATGTGGGTAACATACTCCACCCTGTCTCCACCAAGGCTACTGGCAGTCTCCTTGCGGAGAACCACACGGTGAGGATAAACACCCTCATCCCAAACCACCTTGGATGCAGCTACGATGCTCTCGTGATTCTTGCACTTGAAGATGCAGATACCTGCATCGCTCTTGGGAGATTCCATTGCCTCTTCCTCTTGGTATTCAGATTCGGGAACACCATCAATGTAGACGGCTCCTCCACGAATGGAAACGGTTGGCTGGCCGGGACCATTATCGATGATCATCGTGCTGCCTGTTTGTGTTGAATCTTTGCCTTCTCTTGTCGGCGTCTCTCTCGTGTTGCCCACATGGTGCGCTCTTCATGCCAGCAGATCACAATGATGAGCACTGGAATGACGATTGGTGAAAGTAGGAATGCCGCCAATATCCTGAAATTCAATCCAAGATAGAAGAAGTTCATGCCCACGATGTAGGAGAAGATACACCAACAAGTGGCTATCGTCTGAAAGGTGGTCATCATTTACTTACCCTGTCTGTACAGATAGGCGCCAGTGACAAAGAAGATTGTCATGTATAGGGCAGACTGAGGCCAATCCATGTAGTGCCCCCAGACAACGCCCAAGGTCATCGTGAATCCAATGAAGAATTGGACGGCCGAGTTTTTCATCATGCCCTTTTCGGGAGGCGCGTCATCCTCGAATGGGAGCACGTCCAGCTCCCAAATGGCAGATGCTGGTTCACCCTTCTTGATCTTAGCGATCTCCTGTTCCATCTCTTCTTTGGTTCCGGTCAGGATCTCTTTGCCAGATGAATTGGTCATCCACTCATTCCTGGAAACGCGAATGCTGTACTTCATGGCTGAGCATCCCAATCAGTGTCCGGTAGGTTTATCTTGAGAAACGTACCATCCAGACCCAAGGCCAGCACCACCAATTGCGGTCGATGTGCCACAACCGGCTGTGACTCCAGCCAGACAGCCATGATACGACGTGCTTCCCCACGAGAGTTAACCAACGTAACGTGCAGCAGGTCTTCATGAATGTGCAGGTTCTGAGATTGCATGTGTCACCAATCTTGTAGGTCGCGCTCACCAGAAGCATTGCAGGCGTTCTCAATCTCTTCCAAGATATCAACACCCACGGGAGTTCTGGTTGCCTGGAGAGCATTCTTGATCGCCAGGATCTTTCCAGCTGTCACTTTCATGGTGACGTTGTACTCGTTGTGCTTCTTTGGATTGCGCTTGATTGTGACCATGTTGCTCACCAGTACTTGAGGATGAAGTGGTAGGCCACGTAGAGCCCTGCCACTGTCAGTGCAAGACTGATGATGGCAGTGATCACCCAGATGAAAAAGAAGCCAGTGAAGAACGAAGCCAGAATTGAACCGCTGCGCCTCGGAGCTTCGACACGACCCATGTGATGCATGACTTTCTCCCTTTACTGCAAAACCATGGTCAGCACATCTTTGCTGGGACCATTGTTGACGATGATCAGAACGTAGGTGCCAGTGGTTTTGATTGCCGCCTTCATGTGGCAGGAATCCACTCCCTTGTTCTTGTCTTGAGCTACCAAGCTCCAATCGGCAAACTTGTACAGAGAGCAATCAAGATCGCCACCCGCCTTGTTGCCGTTGACTTCGATGGAGGTTTCCTCGCCACCTTTCAAGATGGCAGAGTAGCTTACTCCCTCGTGTGTGTTCAGGTTACGGACTGCTACCAAGGTACCAGTCGTAGGGCTTGCAATTGCTGCACTTGTGATGCACAGCAGGCAAGCAATGGGATGAAGCTTCACTTGCGCTTTCGCTTTCTCCACCACTTCCAAAGGAGGATGAGAAGTTTGATGAGTTGTTTGATGATGCGAATCATCAGCAGCACTCACGAGGAAAGTTGCGTTCGTTGATGATGCTTTCACCTTGAGACGCTGGCGTAGAATGCTTGTTGGCGTATTCCACCAACAGCTGGACCAATTCCTCATCAGTCATGTAAAAGATGTCTTTGGGACTGGTCCAGCTGGCATTGACCAACATCTGTCCCAATCTCTGGCTGGGAAACTTTTCCCAAACTGCCAGAATCTTCTCCATCTGTTTCCTGCGAAGAGAACCGGCATCCGGTTTCTTTTGCAGTGGCTTGGTGTGACTGCTCTTGAGCTTGGGGCGTTTCACTGGAACTCCCTGGTATAATCAGGGCATTGACGAGCAAGACCCAACCTGATCCAATGACCGGAAGGATCTTTGTGCCAACACCACAAGGCATCACGGTAGTAGTTGGCGGGACGCTCGTAGGGATCATGCAGGCATCCGCACACGAGCATGGCAATGAGGAGAATCTTTTTCATGGCGTCTTGTTTTGGTAAAGGTTCTTGAGCCTGACCACGTTGATTGCCAAGAACGCTACGTCCCACACTGTGGCAGCATACAGGTGCCATGCCAAGTAGTATGGAATCAGAAGAATCAATCCGATGGTGCTAAGCCATCGGAGTGTCTTGACATTCTTGACCGAGTAGCAGGCCAACCACACGATGTTAGCAATGTGAATTATGCCATACTGAAACATGGCTTGTAGTACCTTAGTAGGGGTAGGGAACTTGGTTGGCGTTTGTTGTGAAGCCAACTTGAATTGGGGTACGCCAATACATGTTGTGCTTGCTCCAATCCTTGCGAGAACGGAAGCCCCTGCGGTCTTTGCAGCGGAAACCGAAGTAGGCAGTCCTGCCACCAATGTAGCCAGCACCTGGTCCCCACTGGAACATGACCACGAAACGCCTCGGCTTGGGATTGTCCTGGCCAGGAGTTGGAGTATGGAGAATGAACTCGAAGCCCCTGTTGGCCCATGGCTGCTCATGCCAGCGCAGACCAATGGACTTCCACCCCTTCTCATTACGCTTGACGATCTTGAGCATGGTTGTTACCACAAGTTTTCTGAGAAGAGCATGTTCAGAAGAATCTTGCCCTTGATCTCTTGTTCGCACGCTTGAGCGTGAGCTAGCGCTTGCTTACGATTGTAGAAGCGCCCTGTTTCGTCCAAGAAGCCCTGGTCTTCATCTTGATCCGGGTTTCGGTTGGTGCCGTACTCCAAGCCAGTCTCTTCCCAGATTTTGAAGATGACGTCATGGTGGCGTTTTGGAGCTGGTAGGGAATAAACTACTCCCTGAAACTTGATGGCCACATGAGTAATCATGTTAGTTGGCCTTGTTGTCAGGATTGATGTCGCAACGCTTGTGCTTACAATTCTTGCATTCAGTACGCTGAACGCCGTTGTAAACACGACACACGCAACATCCCCATCCTGGAGCGATGTTCTGATGTTCGATCTTGACGCAGATTGGTTTCTTCTCGTCGCTCATGTTTCACTCCGAACCGTAGTCATAGGCGACCCATAGCCCATTGGCTAATTTGCCAACCTGCTCGCAATCAACGCTCCATTGTGGCATCTCCCAGGAGGGAGTTTCACATCTGACGCCAAAGAACTCTCTAGCTCTTTCGCAACCAATAGTGTCGCCGTATGGTTCCACTACCGTACGCATCATTAGGATGACACGCTTGAACATGCGACAGGGAGCGTACATAACACCGTAGTGTCCTGGCCTCCATTGGAATTGAGACCAGAGGTGAGCTTCACGCATGTTGTCTGACAGCCCAGCCGCGTTACGAGGGAACTTGAGAACGAACCTTTTGTGAGGAGCTAGGAAGGTTAGACGGCCACGGCATACCCAGGAAAGGCCAGCCGACTTCTTCCATGTTGTCCCTGATGTGAGCGATCCTTTCGTGATCTTCGATGCTCCAATCGACAACTTTTGCTAGGTCGATCATCTTGCAATCCGTTTGCCGTGGTGGACGAATGGGAACGTACAACGGCCCCACTAACTAGACACGTCGATTAGCGGGTCCTCTAGTTAGTTAGGGGCCTGTCTATCGGAGAACGCAGTACCAGTATAGGCACACCTCTGTCACTAGCAAGATCGGCTGTCCTACTAAGAAGGCTAGTAGGATGGTCACGTTCCTTGTGTGTGACTGTTTCTCCTGAATCTTTGAGGCTCGATTGTTTCGTCGAGTCTCTTTTCTTTCTACCCTTCTAGACTTTCTAGCATAGAAGGGCTCGCGATAAGGCGACATGTTTCACCTATGGTATGTGCAACGTTCTTTCGGAATGCCACATACACACTCACCAGGTACGTTGTGACGCCATGTCTTCCAATCACTAACGTCAACTTCCTTTGGTTCAGTGCGGGCTATCGAAACTTTAGAAGTGGCCACTGCACTGATAGGAGTGAATTGTCCTTGACTTCCGCGTGGGATGGCTTCGTACCCGTTGGGATCTGGACAGTTCCAGTTGGTCATGATTCCGTGAGCATAGCTCACCAATGGCACATGATGAAGACCGAAGCTTCTACCACAGATACATTTTCTTTGTAGTTCTTCGTCAGACCACTTGGGATAGGGCATTGAAGCCTCCTATCGACAGACTGTTCCGTATCCGTACAGCTTGCAGTAGCAAACAGCGCCGAGCTTGTCAGCCTTGTCCAAGTCGCAACGCTTGGCATTACGATCATCACAACAGGAACCACCGTATCCTGCTGGCATTGGAGATTGACCATGCGCTCGTGAGATGATGAGCATGCAGGCAATGACGATGATGAGCGTCACGATTCTGAGAGCCAAGAGATACATCCCGCGTCTCCTGGCTTTGGCATCGATATCTGCCAATGTGGCCTGCACTTCTGCATCCACTCGTGCTCTACGCTCCGGTGACATCCTCGCTTTGATGTCGCTCCACTTGTGGTGACTCATCGTGCTCTTCTCTTGGTTGAAGTCTGTCAAGCTCTTTTTGGACAGCGGCAGTAGCTGCACGCCTGATGTGCGTCTGCATGTTGCTAAAGCCTAGATTGTCTCCGAAGAAACCAGACAGGGCAGCTCTCGCTAACCTCTCTGCTAACTTGGGATCATTCATGGCTGTCATCTCATTCTGCAACGATCTTGGTTGCGTATTCGTCGTCCTTGACTTTGGCCCAATTCTCACTGGGCTCCCAAGCAGACTCACCAAGAGCAAGGGCGCAAGCACGCATGGCGCTGTTTGCCTTTACCTCTATGGTAATGGTCTCTTGAACGGTACGAGTCACTTCGACTTTGTAGGTTTGCATGATTCACCCTGGCCAATACTTCCACGCCCATCGCAGGATGCCGTAGAGTATGGAGATGCTCCACGATATCACCGCCAGCAACCAGAACAGGAATGCTGGCATGTGATGTACATCTCCTATCATCAATGCGATGATCATGAAAGACCATCCGATGGCTAGGAGAATCCAGTTGATTGGAGCGTTCATGGCGAACAGGAAGTTCCGCCATTGGTACAGACAGTACCCGCTGGGCAGAACTTGTGATTGCCGCAACAGTCTGCACCAATCGGGGCACAGTCTTCCGTACCATCCGAGTTGGCACAAGTCTCCTCACCCTGCGAGAGACAGCTGCTACCACCAGCGGGGTAACAGAGATTGCCAACGCAAACGTCGTTGCTTGGGCAGTAGTCTCCGTTGCCGTAACCACAGCACACATCACCCACTGGCATGCAGCTGTTGTCACAGACCGCTTGGCCTGGACATGGATCAACCAAGGCATCGCAGCCGGTTGACGTGACCGCTGCAATGGCAACGATGGTTGTGATTGCGATGAAGGCTTTCATGAGTGCTCCTTTAGCATGTTGGAGATGGCCTTGAATCCGAAGTAGACGGCCAGAACAATGAAGCCGAGCGCCGTGAAGACACCGCTGGCACTGGCATGGTTCTCTGGAAGATTCCTGCTGAGATACTCTCCGCTGAATCCCGTCAGAGACAGGCAGATGGCACTAGCCATCACGTACCCGAGTGTGTAACTCCTCTTCGCTTTCGCTTTGTCGGTGTTCATGGTGTCCTTGTTATGCTGCAATGGGAAGCCTGTTTAGCATCCCTCGCGCTCTCAGTCGAATCAGTGCTCGCCATTGGAGCTGCTGATAGCTATCCGAATGGCTGAACTCTTGGGTCTTGTATCTGAGATACCCATCCCAATCCACAACATCCCAAGATCCTTCTCGCTCACTCGGAAGCACCACTGAGATACCATATGCCCGTCCCCACAGAACGCAGAGAAATTGGCACATGAATTCTTGTGTGTCGCCTTCCGATAGGGGAAGCTTTCGGGTGTGAAGATACTTGACACCTTCCCAGGAATTATAGACAGAACCCAGGTTGAATTCTGGCTTGCCCTTCTGACGTCGTTTGGAAACAACGTAGTGAGCAATCTCGTGCATGACTCGATGGTCACCTAGATAGCCACTCTTGCAGTTGGTGGCGATGGTTCTACCATCGTAGACAGCGCCATCTTCACACGATCTCTCTGACAGCTTTACGCCAAAGTGAGCTGCTAGCTCGGGTATCTTGGGGTGCATGGTTTTGAGTGTGTTAGGTTGAAGGTGACTGACGTACACTTATAGAGCTACCAACACGTCATAGGCTCAAAGCGGAGCTAACCTGGTTTGATCCTGATGGATGAGATAACCGTTGTAAGCGGCTTATAGATCGCCCATGCAATGGGAACGTATCGTGCGCCTGGTTGTCTATAGACGTACTGGTCTTCGGGATGTTTCTCAACTGCTTTCGCCCATCCCCAAAGGAAGGCACGGTTGCAACGCCCTTCCTATATAGTCAGTCGCTTACGCCTGACCTTCCACGAACAGACCTCGCATATAGCCCGTAGCATCGACAGTCGGTCAAGCTGCCGAGTTATGCCGTGGCATCGCCACATGAAGTATCCACGGCCTATGCGAAGAGTTGTGGTGGGCGGACGGAGCTATTGTTACCTTGCTGTTCGGCCGCCCCTTACTGGCAACTACAGCCCACCACTATCACTTCACGCCTTGGTCGAGAACGCCTGGTCGGCCTTGCGAGAGAAGCCGCCGTTCTTGCCCTTGCGCATCGAGTAGGGCTTGCTCTCGTCCTCACCCGTCAAGGAATGGAGAACGTCCTCCACTCGCTTGGCCAGCGTGATGTACAGGCTGGGTTCCTTGAGAGACGGGTTGTGGATGCCGAGCCGCTGAACGGTCTGGCTCTTGACGAAGTCCAGGTTGAGACTGGCACCACGGTACGTGTCGAAGACTTCCGACATGCACTGAGTGACCAGAGACTCTTCCGCTTCCTGGCTGGCCAGATAACCGAGTGCCGCCTGGCGGTACTTGGCCGTGCTGGCTTCCAGATCGATCTTGCTGCCCGCGTCCAACACGAAGAACGCCTTGACCGCATCCTTCTGACTGACTTTCTTTTCCCACGCCATGATTCTGTTTCCTTGTGATGCTAGCTATGCTAGCTTGTTTGATCGGCCATGTTGCCGACATCCTACGTAACGCTTGTCCCACGAATGGGAACGATGGGGAGCTAGGCTCCCGGTACAACTAGCAGGGATCGAACCTACATACTGAGTAGCTAATTCAGTACCTCGCCCGCCCCTACTACACGGTTCGCTTTCATCTCACTTTTACATGAGCCTATTAGGTGTAGTATATTGGTGCGAGAGTTGCCATCTACAACACATCTTTTTATACGGTTGAGGCTAATACTTGTAGAACGTATTATCAACCGTGTGGGATACCCACTAATGCAGGGGGCGTTTATAGCCCACTATCAGCCGTCACCCGACTAAAGGTGATGGTTTCGCCTGTTACTCAGTTAGTCGTCTGTGCTCATCAGTGAGCGCACCACGCTCAGACGGATAGAGGTGAGCCATGAACCTTCTACCCGTTTCGGCCTCGGTCTTCCCACGAAAGGAGCGAATGGGAAGGGGCCAATGCACACAACGTGTCGTCTTACTTGGCGGGCTTGGCAACCGGCGTGAAGACGTTGAGGCCGACCTTGATCTCGGGGTACTCGTCGAGCGAGATGTTGCCCTCGGTCGAGGCAACACGAACCGTCTTGCCCGTGCTCGAAACCTCACCACGCTTGCTGAGATCCACCTCGATCGTGAGCTTCGTGCCCGCGACCGTCATCTTGACGTTTTCCATGATTCCGTTTTCCTTGTTGTTGAATGGGAAGTTTTAGCTTCCCCCTAGTAACACCTAAAGCCCGCCCCACAACCATTGTGGGAGCGGGCCTATATAGTGTTAGTTGGTCTCTGGTATGATGTGGATGGCGCAACTAAACTGAATGGGTTGACCATCACTTCCACGTACGTTAGTCAGCGCCACCATAGCGTGGTGTGGAGACTGGAAACGTTCCGCCTTCTGCATGGTGGTTACCCAGCTCTGTAGCTCTTGGCTCCAGTAGTAACCACCTTCACTCTGTGCAAGCCACCTGTTCATTCTGGCGCAGTGACAGAAGCCTCAGCAACAGCTGGTACTTCTTCCTGTTGAGCTTGAGCAGCTTGGGCAGCCAGAATGGCTCGCTTCATGGCCATGCGAAAAGAAGTCTTTTGCTTGCGCTTGTCGTGCTTCTTTGCCCACGTCTTGCCGTAACGTCCTTTGACCTTCATGACAGCTCCTTCACTTGTTGTACCAAGCTACGTGTGTGGCATCTTCGGCAGGTGTCGAGAACACTTCATCCTCGCTCTCATTGCCATCCTTGGCCCAATAGCCCGATCCATCCCAATCGTTGAATGAGCCACGAGCAACCGCTGCCTGCCACTCTTCCACCGTGAAGGTGTCAGCGTAGTCGGGAACACGCCTCTTGTATTCCCTCAAGGGCTCTTTGCACTCTCTGACGATGTGAGTGCACCTTGCCATTGCGTCATGCAGTCTCTCACGAGCGCTGGCAATGTCTTTGCGCTCCAGTGCAGCCATGGCAAGTAGAATCTGCCCTTCTGCAATGGTGGCTTCTCCCTTGATCGTTTCCAGCTTTTCTGCGAGCTTCATTGTCAACCCCGTGAGAAGTAGAATCGATTCTCTTTGGCCTTGTGCTCGAAGCCCAATGTCTTCGTGCTCTTGCCACGCACTTGCACCGTTGGACCCTTTGCCTTTTTCAAAATGCGAGCAATCGCATCCTGCCGTTCGATTCGGGTGTGAATGGGAAGCGACGCATGATCGATCTCCCCATACCAATCCGATGCACCCTCGAACAATCGACGATCAACCCAACGATCCGCTTCCGAGGCATGGTCGAATCCCTTGACCAACTCTTCCTCTTCTCCGTCTTCTTTGACGCGAGTGCAGATGTTGCCCGCTGCATCCAAGATGGTTGCGATCCAAGGCTTCTTGGTTCCCGTCTTGGGAGACTGAGCCTCTTCCAACTTCTCTTCCATCTTGGCATGGTCGCTCTCGATGATGTGAACCATGACAGCATGCGCAATCTCTTTGAGACTGGCTTGGGCGATCTTGTTGGTGTCTTGCATCTTGGCCAATGCTTGTGCCTTGTCGGCATCATACTTGGCGAGGATGGGACTGGTACGCTCAGCCAGCTCACCCGTGGTCAGATACTCACGGTACTGATCCAGGAAGGCATGGGCCGACAGTGCAGCCTTGGTTGTCGTCTTGTGCAGGAACCCTTTGGGAGTCATGTTCCTGGGCTTTTTGGTGTCGCTCATGTTCAATGCTCCTTTTGGTTCGTGAATGGGAACTACGTTTTCGGGTTTGCCGCTACCCACTTGACCCCAACCTGCGAGAGCTTGTATCGCTCCTCACGTGGGCCGAAGTACAATCGCGGTACTAGTGTGATGAGACCCTTTCTCAAAAGGGCTCTGATGGTCACGGTGTGGCAATCCTCGGCTCGACGATCGCCCATCCTATGAATCTCGTGTAGCGTTTCCGATTGGACCCGCGTTACGAATGGGAATCGAAACGGCTTGGGATTGTTCCGTTCACGCAATTGCTCGTTCTGTTGTTCACGCACATGCTTGAACATGTCAGAGCAATGGTTGATGAAGTCTTCTGTCACCGTGACATTGACGCCATCACGAAACGAGACGACGATTGAGGAGTGCTCGGGTTTGGTATCCACGTAGGGACTGCAAGCATTCCACCCTTCTTCGGTCAGTCGCACACCGTTTTTGGTGAAGTAGATCATTAGGTGTCCTTGTGGTAGGAGCAGACTTGCTTGGGAATCCCGCACACACATTCCCCTGGTGCCTTGTGTCGCCAAACCTTCCAATCGCTTATGTCAACCTCTTTGCTTGGCGCAATGCCAGATCGTAGCGTTGGGGGATCGGAATCGGAATCGCTTTCCAAGGTCCAGTGCGAGTCCCAGTTTAGGGGATGTCCATGTGGGTCGGTAGATCCGAACCTTACGGAGCGATTGGAAAACTTTGTGCCAGTTGCATGATGAGGTGCAGGCCCAATGGCAGGAAACCCTATCACGTCATAGCCTTCATTGTTTGGTGTGAGGCTATGAATCTTCCACTTGTCTAAGATCCTACCATCAACAATCAACGACCACACTTGACCTGGCTTGACTTTGGTGTTGTGAACCCTAGCCATGGCTCGCTCTCCGATGAATGGGAACCTATCGCCAATTCTTATCGGCCTCGTTCCCTAGTTTGCGAATGCTACACTCTATAGCACTCTTTAGTTTGGCCCTGTCTCCCCTGTGTGTGGTCTTCACCCCCAAGTAAGCAGCCCGCCTTTGAATGCCACCGTAGAACCTATGCGGTAGGTACTTGTGCACTCCAGGTGCACCATGCTCAGGATAGTAGAGACGTATGATGTCATCTTCCTGAGTGGTCCAGGCCGGTGCTCGTGAAACTTGTTTCATGTTCCTAGAGGGCTAGCTTACGGATACCGCTTGCTGACTCGAAGACTTCATAGTCCGAGTCATGGGCAATCAGTCTGTCAACAGACACATCGAAGACTTCTTCCGTCAAGAGAGCCGTGTTGTCGTTCCAGCTTTCGTGAGCATAGGCCATGGGCCGTGCCACCTTGACTGAGGAGCTGACTTGATTGAGAAAGATGACGGTTGCCATGCAGTAGCCACCATCTTCCATGATGGAACGAATCCGAATGATGACACCTCGCTCAATGTCATCCTCTTGAATCTTGCGCCAACCCATTGCCTTGCTCCTTTGAATGGGAATCTTAGTTGCGGAAAAACGCCTGGTGACTAACCCACCACAAGGCCATCAGAAAGACAGCGTAGAAGACAATGGCCCACACTGCCCCCATGTCCGTCAAGTACCAGCGCCCATTGCGCTTCTCGAAGAGAGACATGCTCAATCGCCACGGAAGATGCTGACAGCCGTAGTGACTCCGCTGGCAATGGCTAAACCAATTGCAAGCCCATGTCCGTCTGCAATGGCATAACCAAGGGAGGCTCCGAAGAACCAAAGGCCAAGGGCAACTGGATTGAGCCTGTCCATCTTACTTGCCCTTGATGACCTTGTACATCGTGAAGCCGACCACACCACCCACCACCATGAACCAAGACACGTTCCAGCCAAGGCTCGTGATGTGGAATGCCGTGTTGAACAGACTGCCCCCGAAGAAGAGCAGGATGATGAACATGGCCGCACACGTTGCAAGAACAATCGCAATCCACTTCATGGCGTTTCCTCGTTTTTGGTTTTCGTTGGTTGACGAATGAGAACCTTTTAGGCGTAACCCTTGAATTCCAAGTCGTGAGACTTAGCAAGATTACGAAGAGCCTGCTCCCAATTCTCCACTTCGTATTCGTCATGCACCTCTTGCAAGTCCAAGAGTAGACCACGGTTTCCCTCCAGCTTTTCTCTAAGCGTGAGAGGGAGATCCATGTCGAACAACCAATCCACCGGGTTGCCTTCCATCCAGGGGGCATACTCCGTGTCATCGATGAGACAGCCAACAGCGCAGCTCTTGCCATCTTCCCCACGATAGGCGCATCGGGGCTCATACCCCATCACCCGCATTGCCTTTGCCTTCTGAGTCAGAAGATGCTTTGCCACCTTGTCGAATAGCTCTTGCGCTTCCATGCTTTCCTCGATGCTTGCGCCGTGAATGGGAACGACGTTTTTCAATCGTCCAGTGCGTCTCTCTCAGCCTCTTCTTTTACCAAGTCTGGATTGCTCCAAGCCCTTGTATCACTCCACCGAGAGACGGCTGCACCCTTGACACGAATGTCGAGACGCAGACCAGGAGTAGTGTGCCAGTAGATCGAAGGCTCCATCAGCTTGCCCACCTCAATCCGCCATAGCTCAGAAGTCTTCTTCTTGTTGTATGGATTGATCCCTGGCCAGAAGTGCAGCTCTAGCGCTGCTTTGATGCAAGCCTCTACTTGGCTCTCGTGCATGAAGTGCTCGGTTGGATGGGCATTGGGATGCGCCCGAAAGAACAACTGCACTCTACGCAATTCGGAAACTTGCATGACACTTTTCCTCGCTTGCTTGCGAATGGGAACCCGCTCCCCTTATTCATGGGGATAATGTTTCATATGAGGCAAGGAGCCCCATGAATACGAAACAGATTATTGGTCTTGCCAGCGGCATTATTAGCGCCCTTACTTTGGGAGCTACAGACGTGCTTTCGTCTAATATCACTCTACCTAGTTCAGTGACACTCGCCCTCCACATTGCCATAGGAATGCTAGCCGTGGCTTCGGGTGTGCTTGGCGCCGTTACTCAATTAGAGTCAGCTGCTACTACCCCACCTTCATCCTAACGTGTGACTGCCGTTGCGGCAATCGTTTTCGAGCGGTCGCGAATGGGAACGCGGTCGATGGCATCGGTTTCGCATATTGCAAACATTATGCCAACCTTCAAAAACACGCGAGCGAGACTCCCCCAAACATGCTGCGGTATAACGGGGCTAAGTGCGGTCGGGTTAGAAATTGGGCGTGGCCGCTGGGGCAACCACACACAATTTATAACTTTCCCGTGGGGTGCAACCTGAATGGGAACCCTATCGCCTGCTTGCGAAGAAGAGAGCGACAATCCCAATCAAGGCAAAGAGCCCCCAGAAGAACAGCGACAGGCCCACGCTGATCCACAAGGGCGACAAGACCCACACCCACGACCAAGCAATGACCTTGCAGAGCTTGAGGATGATGAAAACGATTGTCAACATCCCGCAAAAGCCAATGCCACTTGAACTCGTGCTATTCGATTCCGACATGACTGTTTTCCTTTTACCCTTGAATGGGATGGCCGCACTTCCAACATGACGGCTCATTGGTGTTGCACTTGGGATTACCACACGACACACACGTATGGTTATTGATTGCCTTGGCCGATGCAATCGCATTATCGATCTGGTTGATCCTGCGATTGTCTTGCTCACTCCCACGTTCGGCAGGAGTCTGAATCCGAGAGATGCCACCCAACCTACCTTTGGTGATCGTCAGGTAAGGAATGGGATCGTTGGCCAGCTCGTGAATGTAGTCCTTGACCCCTTGGTTGTACATCTGAAACTCAGTAACCCCGTAACCGAGTTTCACAACGACCATGGTTGATAGCGCTGGCATGTTGATTCTTGCGCCAGGATACTCGTCAAAGACAGCATCGATGGCTTCTTTCCACAACTTCTTTTGCTCCTGCAATGGGAGTATGGCAGGTGAAGGTGGCGGCGGTGGCAGTGGCGGATTGACACGAAGCGGTTGATTAGGACCAGTCTCCTCATCATCCCCATAATCCTCGGAATAGGGATCTTCCTCGTCTTCGTCTTCGTAGTGGTCCCGACAATCACAACCACATTCTTGGCAGCTCATCAGAACAGCTCCGTCTTTTCGAGAGAGTGAGCAGGACGAGTGCCCGCATACAACTCTACCAGCTTGAGTTGATGTTGGGCGCAGTATTGCTCCAAGGGTAGGGGAGTGACGATTGACCCGTACAACTCTTCCCAGCGTGTCCGCCTTGGTACCAAGGTAACGATATGCTCACGCATGACTCGCACTTGGTAGCGAATGGGAGCTGCCTTTGCCTCCTCTGTCGGAGAGCGTTCGGCCAGCTTCGCCTTGATCAATTCTCCGATGGTGGGCATGATGCAACTCCTTTTTAGTTGCTTGGCTGAATCAGATAACTGACCAGCGGTTTGGAGGGATCGTAATCCCCTTGTTTGCTTTCCAGGCTGTCACGCAACGCCTTGGCTTTCCCCTCGGTCAGCCGGTTGCGAATGGGAACGTAAGCAGCTTCCTGTCCTGCCTGGATGGTAACCTGCACGACCTTGAATAGTTGCTTGCTCATGGTTTCCCTTCAGTTGGCGGTTGGGCAGAAGTCTTGATGCTTGCCATCCCTGTTAGGATTGCAGTAAGGGCACCGATGCTTCTTTGCCGTGATCCGGTTGATCCGTGGAGCAATCTCCACCTTCCCACAATCCCTTTCCCAAATCACACCTTGGTACAGAGGACACTTCCCCATGACTTCTCGAATCAAGTCCCAGCGCCAAGAACTATCATTGAGCTTGTCACGTTCGATGTTGCGGTTAGTGATTCCCACGATGACTCCGTGAATGGGAACTCGCTATTGCGAGAACAGTAGTTGCGTGATGTGTAGGATGACCAGAATCATCCCAATGCCCCCAAGAACTTCCTTGATCAGAATGACCCTGGGATTGTTGTACTCGTCCACGATATCACCTGCACTTGATGATGACCTTTGACTGACACTAACGAAAGTGACCCGATGCGCTTCGATGAGTACCTTTGGACAGTTGATCCCGCTTTGCGGGACACTCAAAGCCATACTGTTATCGTATGGGGCGGTGGGGTGTATCGTCAATCGTTTACGATATCACCAAAACTTGGCGATGAAGTGAATCACGACTACGAGCAGGAGAACGAGAATTGTCAGGAAGGACAGGCTGATGATCAGCTCGTACAGGGTATAACCCCACTGCTCGTTCTTCCAGCTCTTGCGAGCATCCTTGGACCGACGGTTGCGACGATCCCTCATGGCTCCACCCTTGGGCGTTACCACCTGGACACGTGCCTTGGGCGCTTTGCCCTTGATGTGAATGGTCATGGCTTTTTATTCCTTGCCGAAGAGTTGCTCCCACTCCTCTTTGGTGGTGCCGCTGATGAGAAACTCCCTGTCATCGGCTGACAGATGAGGACACACGTTCTGGAGCATCTCGCCAGCCTTCCAGCGATCCCACTGCTCCTGAGTGATGTCGATCTCCAACGTGTGCTCGTTACCGAAGACAGAACGTTTGGTGACTTGCATGTGCTTTTCCTTGGCCACGTTGCGAATGGGAATCCAGTGGGCTTTCGCTTGATCTGACTTACTGCTACTCACCCGCAAACACAACCTACAAGCATACGAGGATATCTTGTAGCACTGCCTGGGCTTTAGGACCAGGACAATTATCAGATTGTGCCTCGTCTTACCACCTTCGCATGCGCTGAAGGGCTCGCTCGTATTGCAGACTGGCCCAACAGTAAGCAGCTGTCGCTCCACCCACTGCCCCCAATGAAACAGGGCCAGCTACCTTCATGGCGTCACACCATATACAGAACAGATGTTCTATTCCGTCTTGCATGGTTGTCAGCATGCTATGTAGTTCTGCCGCTGTCATGGGCGTTGCTCCGTGAATGGGAATGAGTTATCCGATGACGATCTGAAGCTTGGCGTCGGGCTCCGAGATGGCGGCAAAAGTCAATGCCTTGGCCAATCCCACCCTGAGCTTGCCATCCATCATGGCAGCCAACTCCATGACGACCAATCGACCGCCATGCTTGTGAACCAGCTCGTGCAAGGTTGCTTGCAGGGCTTTGGCTTGCTCGTGTCTCTTGTCCATGATCTTGACCTCCGGATAACCCTCAGTGTCGAGGGCCAGGTTGCGTTGCATCAGAAGTCCCTATGAGGAGCGGGTTGCGGATCGTTGGGGTCACGGGGTTTGGTGTTGGTGAAGTCTTGGCACCCCACGATGACCAGACACACGATGAACAGGATGCGTTTCATGGCTTTGCCTTTCGATGGTTGTTGAATGGGAACGTTTGCTCTTGGCACGTTGTTGGCAATATGCAAACAGGTTGCCAGGCTTTAGAAGACTCCACCCCAAAGGCACAGCCCACCATCAAAGCCGTGCCTTGGGGCAGAGGGGAACCAGTTGGAGGAGGTTGGGTTCCCTGAATTGTTTTAGTTACACTTCCCCCGGTGTCCCTCGTGTTTGGTGCAGCTCTTGTCACTAAACCGATGTGTCATCTTGTCACATCGGGGCAGACAAGCTTCCCGAAACCGCTTCTCATTGAACTTGGGATTATCCTCCCTAAAGAATTCAACCAAGAAGTCTTCGACCTCAAAGTCACCAATCGTATGAGGCAGCTGCCCATACCCTGCCGTACCAACGGCATTCATCCTCCGCTCGTATTCCTTGCGAAGCATCAGAGCAGCTCGCTCGTAGTCTTTTCGGTTCATGGTCAACCTCCGAGACTTGTCACGAATGGGAACCTTTATCGTTTGGGCTCCCAATGGTAGTTGGGATCATTCTGGTGGTAATACCACTCGGGCAACCGATCCCTGTCTTCTTCCATGCCCAGCAGGAGCAAGGTCATTCCAAAGAGAATGATGTACAGGATGGCAAGGGATAGATTGATCTCACCCCATGCCAGATCGTCAGGACGTTGGGACATTGGCATCCACCATGGCAACCAATGCCGCATCTTGCGCCTTGGCCTTGGGAGCGAACGGCACCCAACGAAGGTTGTAGATGGTGTAGTGATCCGAGAACTTCACATCCTCGGGCAACTCCCTCTGAAACCTCTCGTTCAAAACGATGGCCACATCCTTGCTGGCCTTGGTTCGGTCTTCCGCAATGACCCGAATGGTAGACACTTGCGCCTTTTTGCGCGTGCCAGGGATCACGATTGCTCCAGACACATCCCAGATTGCAACCTTCGACATGACATCCTCCGATGTTTGATGGTGAATGGGAACTAGATCCGCGCCCTCTCCCACCTGTCATCGCATTAGCTCGGATGAGAGAAGGCACTTCCAGGCGCTCTGAACGTTACAGGTTTCCTGGCATTGTGTTAGAACTTGGTTGTCTGACGTCCCTTGTCCTTTTGAGAACAGGAGGGATTGCAGCATAGACCACCTTGCAGACAATCGCCGCAATCCTTGCAGTGTGGCCTTTGGAACATTCCTTGGGGACACGTATCCCCATGTAGAGGGCAGTTGTTGGGAAGTTTCATGTTATCCCCGCTTGACGAAGCGAAACCCCACGTTGCCACCAGGAGCATCCCCGAAGTCCAGGGGAGATCCATCCTCGTGGTCTGACTCATCGGGCAGCATCCCGATGAAGGGAGCAGTCTCCTCGCAGTCATCGTCACATGGCCCATCGCTCATCTCACGGTGAGCAGTGGGTAGACCATCATCGAATAGATCCAACCAGTTCATGTTTTCATCCTCCGATGCTTTGGTTTGACGATTGGTCGTGAATGGGAACCGACGTTCTTGGCACTTGGATTGCAGAGTGCAATCAGCGTGCTAGGAGCTGGCCTACGACCCAACCGAGCGAACAGAGTGTCAGAATGACGAATGTCCAGAACAGGGCTTTCATGGTCACACCTCCGTGTAGGCAACCGTCACCCCAAGAGGATGGGCTGCAGCCTCTTGGGGATACTTGGCTTTAGCTTTCTTCTCGGCGGCATTGTGGCTGGCAGCCTTGATGGTGCCCTTCTCTTCGCCATTGACGTAGACGATGTAGGTTTTCATGTGTCTCTCCTCAGAATGGAAGGTTTGCCGATCTTTCTCGGCAGTCACATACTTGTACGTCTGGGAGTTCGGGCAGAATGAACGAGCCCTACACTCTTGCACGTTTGGGAGGCAATGTTGGCCCGAAGGAGGTAGGCTCCATCTCGGAGGTAAGAGCGAAGCCTAGCTCTGTTTAGAAAGGAATCTCGTCATCCGGCATCAAAGTTGCCTGCAAGTCAGCTGGCAACATCTCTCGAAGGCTCTCTCGCCATGTGGGCTCAACCCAGGGATCTGGAGACCATCCCTCGTAGATGGCCAGGAGCACCTCTTGATCCTCCTTGGGCATCTCAGAGAGCTTGCCAGCAAGCTCGTAGGCACGGTCCCAAACACGAGAGCGGAAGTAGTCGGAGCTTGTCATGCCATGCTCAGCGGCACACAAGTCGTAGCCATCCCCATCAGGATCGTCGTTGCATGCCTGACGGTATTCGCTTTCTTCCAGACGGCCCAGAAACTCGGCAGCTGCAAAGAGACGGTCATGGAAGTCCATCTCCTCATCCACCTTCCCCGTGGTGGCGCAGTGGTAACAGGCATCCCTCACCTGACGCCCATCTTCCTCGTACTCCTCGTAACCTTCACCCCGACAGCTTCTGCATTGCGGCATGACACTACCTTAGGTTGGTTTTTGAATGGGATTGGTTTCGCCCGTTTCCATGAAGGCTCGACCCGCCTCGGTTATCTCACCATGAGAGTCGATGAAGCCGAGACGGAATAGCTCCTTCTCGTAGCTGAAGTCTCGCTGCTCTTCTTGCGAGTCCAGGACCCAGAGACGATGAGAGTAACCATCCCTGACCCAAGACAGTGCTCTGCGTATGTCCATGGATGTGCTCCTCCGAAAAAACTTGCGATCCGAGTTGATACAGCGTGGTCCCGAGGGACCGTTTCTTTCTTTGCGTAGAAGGGTGCGTGTATGCTGAATCAGAGTGGATCGCAAAAACTTTGGTGTGCCTCTAGTCGTGGTGCAGAAGAGTGCCGACAGGGAAGCCCTGGTCCTTGACGATAGCCTCCTCGCAGAACCACTTGATGACACTGACACGATTGGCATCGTCAGTGGTGGCGAACGTCTCGAAGCCGAAGGTGCCTTCCTTGACGTCTTGAATGGGAACCTTCCGTTCCTCGGCAGCCGCTCGTGCATCTTGGGGCGTGCCTTTGATGATTAGGCGAATCATGTTCTTCCTCCGTTGCTGAATGGGATCTGCTTGACCCCGTTCTCCGTCATCATCATCTCACCTGGGAAGTGAGTCTTGAGAATCTCCCACAAGGCCGCACGAGCTTGAGTGGTGGCGGGCACCAGCCATGCCTTCTCTTCCCTGTTCCACCTACGTCCAGGCACACGAGCCTTGATGGCATCCACCACGCTCATGTTGAATGGGAACCGAACCGCCAGGGTAGAGCTGTCGTGACCTTCCACCCTAACCGAGCACTTGCGATCTTCCAGGGTTGCGGCCAAGAGGCTAAACCCCATCTCTCGCAATTCCTTGATGGCTTCCCCCAGGTACTCGCCAGGGAGACCACTGGCGATGGAGTAGATGATGCGATTGGCCTTGACCCGATCCTGGTCAGAGACTTGTGGGGCGTTCTTCCCCAGGAAGCCATGCTTGCTTCGACAGTGCGGACCCATGCCATACTCGACTGACTTGGCGTCCAAGAGATCCTCCCCGCAGATGGCGCAGGTGACCTTGAGCAGCTTGGTAGCAGGTGCGTCGTGATAATCCACTGTGTCCTCCGACTTTGGATTATGATGGTTAGTGAATGGGAACTATTAGCTTTTACTCTAGTAGCTAACTTGGCAACCTCTCGACTGAAGCGTTTTGCCTAGCGCCAGGCTCAGCTACAAGTAGTTGCTCAATCCCAAGTTTTGCTTCCGTTGGTTGGTGAATGGGAACCTACGGTTTATCCAGACAGCCCCACATGATATCCATGTATGATGGGCACTTGTCGTTGCTCAGCATAGGCTTGAGCGTGAATGGGAGCGGTGCAGGTTCAGCGACCGTTGGAGCTTGTCTGATGACAGGCGCATGGTGGGCGCATCCTGTCAGCATGACGACCATTAGCATGCGTCTCATTGACTTGCTCCGTGTGGTGTGTTGCGGTGCCTTGGGTTTTGCACGGTTCGTGAATGGGAACGTTTCGGCTTTGGCATCGCGATTGCAACATGCAAAAACCGTGCCAACACTTTTCAAACAAAAACCCAAGAGGGATCACTCCCTCCTGGGCTATACCTACAATCCGAGTCTTTCGACGTGACCTAGTTTTCGTCCTAGGCGTAGGCATATCACTTGCAGAGTGCAGACTTCGGGCCAGGCACACAAAAGGATTCCTCCTCGCCTAGACGCCTCAAACATCCAGCCGCAATCAAGGGTCTAGATGAAGGCATCAGCAGGCGAGGAGGTTTCCACTCATCCAGCTAACTCTTGTCCTTGGAGGCAAAAAACAGTCAACGCGTTAGAGCTTCATGTGTGGACCTCTTTCAATACCTCAAGCCCGACCCAGCTTGCGCTAGGAACGGGCTAAAGGTACGCTGCTTTCGTTTCTAAGGGTATCAGGCAACTTCTCCCAAACCTGGGCACCAGTGAATGGGAGCTTAGGTGCTGCTCACTTGGCGGCGGGCGCAGCCTTGGGAAGCGGGCAGTAGATGTTCAGGCCCACCTTGACCTCGGGCATGTCGTCGAGAGCCACGTTGCCCTCCGTGCTGGCGATGCGCTGGGTCTTCTCCGTGCACTTGCCACGATGGGCGAGATCGACTTCGATGGTGAGCTTGCTGCCGCTGCGAGTGAACTTGACGTTTTCCATGTGAATGCTCCTTGTGTGACGTGACGTTGCGGTTTTCGTTTCGATGGTTGTGCGAATGGGAACTTTTTTTACTGCTGGTTGGGGTCGTACGGATAACCCTCATCCACGATGTCCTTGGCCTCTTTGAGACCATAGGGGCCAATCTCACGAACGGCCTTGATGGCGGCGATGCGCTTGGTGTTGCCCGTACGAATGCAACGGATCAACTCGACCAGTGCCCTGGCCATGACAGGATCGTTGACACGCTGGAGCGTCTGCGCAACTGCCCTGTCACGGTCAGCCGTCAACAGCACGACCGTGGCAGCCATGCGCTCAGACTCGGCCTTCAGAGCACGGTTCTCCTGACGAAGAGTCTCGTTCTCACCCAGGTAGGTAGTGACCCTGCGCTCTGACAAAGCAGAGTCAACCTTGGCGTTGGTGTACTGGCGCAGCAATTCGCCCGCCTCGAAACTGTCGAGCTTGACTTCCATGTTGTCATCCTTGGGTTGATGGTGAATGGGAACGGCTAGGCCGCTTGGACGGTGTGGATCTCGCATATGACGGTGCTGACGTACGCCCGCTCATCGTCACCGAAAACACCGTCCTCCAACTCGACCAGGTAGACGGAGCGTGTGCCAGCACGGTCACGCACGACACCATAGCCGATCACTTCTCCCGTGCGCCACTCCAAGGAATTCTTGATGTCCTTGCTGACATTATCCTTGACCAGCACGATCTTCTGACCGATAGGAAACATGACAGTGCCTCCAATGCCTCAAGCCCACGCCTCCTCGAATGGGAAGCAGTGGGCTTGGGAATGGGGTTCAGTCGTACCCCATCTCTTCGTTGTAGCCCTGGCAGCCAAAGGCCATGCCAGCTTGCATCGCCCGTTCGCGCTGCCACTCCGAGTCATCATCCCTGGAAGGACGATAGTTAGGGTTCTTGCGAACCTGGTTGACGTCTGGACCGTCAAGCTCGATGTACATGACAGAGCTATCCGGATCTTTGCGAAAGCACTGCTCGGCACTGTCCAGGGTATCGAAGTCCCAACCAGTGAAGCAGTCGTCGTTTTCGTCATCAGGGTGCGATCCCCAATGATTGACACTGTATTCTCCCATCATTGTCCTCCGTAGTTGAATGGGAACGGATGTGACTAGCTTTCATGCCTTTAGCTAGTGTGTTCGCTTTCACGCAATGGGGCATGCCTATACTCGGTGCCCCATATCGAATCACTCCGTTGCTGCACGTTCCGCACTCGCTTGTTAGTGAATGGGAATCATTCGGTTCGACTTGCGGTGCATGTTGCCCGCCACGCATATAGCGTCTGCTGCCGTACCGTGTTTCGTGTTGCACCAATTGCACTCGACCGTCAGTGAATGGGAACCTTTGCATATGCAGTTTGCCCGCTTGGTATATCGCTTGCACTCTGCAAACCGCATGCCAACGAAAACGCAAAAACAAAAAAGCCCTGACACCTTTTACAGTGTCAGGGCTTGGAGGGTTTTGGTTTGGGTTTAGAAACCCATCGCTGCGATATCGGCTCGAATCTGCGTAAGCCGCTCGCGCTCGACTTCCGCCAGACCAGCGGACAGGATGCGCTCAGCTTCGCCACGCTCGACGTTGGCGGCATCCTTCTCGTGCTGTAGCATCGCCTCGACCGCTGCCACCTCTCGCGCCCTGAGATTGGCCAAGGTCCGCTTGTTGTCATCGGGCAAGCCAGCCACGAAGCCCGTCATGCTCCGTGCCGCTGCTCTCGACTCAGATCGAGTCATGCCCTGAATGGGACGGCCCGACAGCTCGCGTTGCGCTTTGGTTCGCGCTGCCGCCTCTTGCGTGCCAAAGTCGCCGGCCATGTCGTAGCCAACGAAGGCATGGATCGCCTTGATCTGCTCGTTGCGATCGTTCGCCTTGCGCAACGTGATGATGAAGGACCGAGCGTCCAACGAACCAACCTGCGGGAGTTGCATGCTGGACCGCTTGGGCTGCTTCTGAATGGGAACGGGTTTCGATTCCTTGACCTTGGCGACGACCATGACAGGCTCGTTAGCCTTTTGCTCTGCGTTGTGAACCTGGACCATGAAGAGAATCGCGGCATCCTGAGCGGCTGACATGTTGATTACCTCCGCAACTGATACTAGGTGGTCAGTGAATGGGAACCGTGCATCACTCTTGTATGTAGTGTGTGGCACGATCTGTTTGCATATTGCAAGGGCTATGCCAAGTGCAATCGATATAAAAGAATTCCGCCCTAACTGTAAGGGGTTGCCCTACGACCCAAACTTCTCGACCAGCATCATTAGCAGTCCGCCGATCAAGGCTCCTAGCGCCAACCACCCTACCGTTGCCTTGACTGACGGCAATCCCTCGTCCTTCATGACCGCCATACCCCTTGTTATCGTTGGATATTGGGTAAGTTAGGGTCTTGAATGGGAGCTAACTATCCTTTTATGGCTCGACTCAGGCTTTACAATTGCTTTTTGCAAAACCTATGCCGATATTGAAAGGGTTTACAATATTACCGTGATACTTCAATAACAATTATAATATAACTGTAACAAAGTAAGTAGACTGTGATTGGAATGACTATTGCAGCTAGCAAGTAGTAGGCCAAACCACCCCATTACAGGCAGGCTAGAAAAGTGTGGGGATTACTGGCTCGGGCACGATTCTTGCCTCCCCAAAGGGGGTCTGACTGCCAATCTCATAACCAATAGGCCATCTTTAATGCCACTCCCACTCCTATTAGCCCTAATAGACCGTCCTATTAGCCTGTATAGGCGCTAATAGGACGAACTAAAACAAAATAATATCAATAAAAAACCCAAAGCATCTTATCGCATTATAAACATATGAATTACAGGCTGACCACCAAATATCAACCACTTAGCCCCTGCCCAGCATCAACCAGAGACAGCTGGGCGGCAACCAGAGCAGAATACCAACACCAGGCCACCCATTTAATCCTATAAATAACCAACAGACTCTGGCTAAGGTCCAGGCAGCCTTGGCCCATACAAACTCTCAAATCTAAATCACAATTAATAATGCATAATGCAACAACTAAGTGACAATAGATAGATGATAATACTGCATTCTTCTTTTGAGGCTTCGAACATCAGCTTTAAGAACAGAGGTCGAATGAAACGTCTCTTAGGAATTCTATTAATTATTGGTTTGGTTCTTGGATTAACATCTTGTGTTGGCGTGACGAAGCTAACACCCCAGCAAATAGTCAAGCACGAAGGCAACTCCAGCGTAGCTTTAGTCTACTACGATGAAACCAACGTAGACCTAGACATAAAGCACAGCAACATTCAGCCTTACTGCACTGGCGTCTGGATCGACAACACTCACATCATAACTGCCTATCATTGCGCTGTAGTAGCCTGGAAAGAACAGCAACGCAAGCAGAACTGGAAAGAAAAGAACCAACCAAAGTGCGAAGGAATTATGCAACTCTTCGGAGCTTGCGATGATGACGACGACAAGAAAGAAGTTCCTCATACCGTCATTCCAATGAGAAATCTACCGGTTCATTTCATTCAACAGAACGAAGTTAGCGAAGTAGAACAAGAGCCAACTGCCTGGCACGTTAGCAGACTAGTAGGCTGGGACAGAGAGCATGACTTAGCGTTACTAGAAGTCAAAGGCAAAGCTGTACCACCACATGAAATAGCAGTTCTAGCTGACAAAGCTCCTGAGGTAGGAGAAGCTGTTCATTTTGTGGGGCATCCATCAGGTTTTTACTGGACCTACGTTAATGGAACAGTGGCAGCATATCGAGACGAGATACTAGGCGACAAAACTTTGGGACCTTACATGCAAGTATCAGCTCCAGTCTATCACGGCAACAGTGGAGGAGGAGCCTTCGATGACAGTGGCAAGTTAGTAGGCATTGCAGATGCTATTATCAATGGAGTACCTAACTCTGGATTGTACATGCCTGTTAGTACGATAAGAATTTTTTTAGAGGACCAGGGCATCTTACCGGCACCAAAGCCAGTCGAGCACTCAAAGCCATTTACGATACCGCCAGCCTAATGATTAGGAGACACCCTATGAGAGTTGCTTTAGCAATTGTATTATTGATTGTAAGCGTTATCCTTGGAACCATTGGATGTGCTCACATATGGGGAAACCCTACCGATCCACCGATGGGTCACTACTATTACACAGAGCGACCTGTCAGTCCAGATCCACCTAAGAGGGTTATTCACATATGGGTAGACAAGAACTTTCCTGATTACGATCAGAAGAGTATTGCTGAAGCCGTTGACAACTGGAATATCGCTTTGAACGGTCGAATCAAGCTACAGATAGTAGACACTCAATTCGACATGGAAGTTGACAAAATCGTTACTCAGGTCAAGGAGAATGGCTGGTTATTTATGAAGATAGATAGCAGCAATCCGATTATACCAGCTGAGAAGGAACCGGGCTTTGTGACCATAGGTTTTGCTGACAGGATAGGTGGAACCCACATGTACTTGATAAGAGATAGGTTAAACTATTGGGATGTCAAGGGGATTACCATGCACGAGATTGGTCATTTATTGGGGTCGGATCATACAGGCAAGCGATTGATGTTTCCGCATTACACGCAGGCCAGGTTTCAGTGTGTGGATTGGGATACCATTTCACAGGTAGCCAAGTATCAGGGGTTAGACGTTGACCAGTTGAACTTCTGCCTTGACAGAGACGACACAGAGTCACAGATACCAGTTCACGATGCTGGTGTAGAGAGCAAGACTGTGGTGATAACTTGTGGACCTTACAGCGGTCATTAATTCACGAGAAAACTAGGAGAGTTTTGATTCTATCGGTCGAGTGTTGCAGGTTATTCCAGTCAACAGGAAATTGACCATCCAGTGTGAAGACATAATCGTAGCAGTCAGAATTTTTCTCGTGGACTTTATAAACCTGGGTTTTGTCATAAGCATATTTGAGATGAAAGCCAGGAATGTCTACTTGCATTTTGACAGTGGAATCATCTTTTGGGTTTATCTCGACGAAATAGTGACTGCGATGAGTTTTGTCCTGTGACTCTCCGGGTCCATTGAGGAAGCGATGCTGACCAGGCGGATTAGGACCATGTTGTTGCTTTGAGCCAATATTTTGAGTTGGACATTGGTAGAAGGCGTAGGTATCACCTTTACCAACAGATTTTAATTGTTTTTGACAGATTGGGCAGTTCATGAGAATAGTATTAGGGTTTTGATTTTTTCTTCAGTGGTATTTTGGGGAGTTAGTTTGGGGTGGTAATCGAGTCCGAAGATAGGGCCAAGGTCACCGTTGCACAGTTGGAACCTAGCTGGTTTGATCATAAAGTACAGTTTGTAGGGACCGATCCAGAAGAGGTAGTGTAGCGCCTTGCCGGAAGATCCGAAATATTGTGTAGCGCGGCACGGTTGGCATTTGAACTCGTAGTACACCTGATTATCGTTGACGAAATGGTCGGTCAGGGATCTGAGTGGTGGGCCGAATTGTCTGTTGCAAAAACGGCAGGTTGGTTGGATAGTAATCATTAGGAAAAGGCAATTAGGTTTTTGAAGCGTTTATAGAGTTGGGGCAATTCTTCTCTGGGAACATCTTTGAATGTGTAGATCTGTTCGTGTTCGCTATGAGTACGGACCACCACCATTTTGTCGTTGGCATGCCAGACGATAATAAAAGGCAGCACCAGAGCCGTCAGCTGTTCTATATAGCCATCAGTTTTGTGGTGCAATTGTTTTCTGAAATAGTGAGACTGTGATAGCGAATAGTTTCCTCCTGCATGACCGGTCAAAACGACTTTGGTGGGGCAGTGGAAGTTTTTCATATCATCCGGCATGGGGAGCAGAGCATACTCGCTGGGTGTGGCTTCTGTCAGGAGTTCTTTTTGGCACAGATAGCATTTCACAGGAAAGCTCTTAGGGCCTTGAGTTTGTGCAACATCCGAATAGCTTGTTGCTCGGACATTACTGGTTGTTTCAGGATGATATCCCAGTCACGGCCCAGTTGTTTAGCTCGTTGTTTAGGGATATACAGATGAAAGTTTGTTATACCGGCATCACCTTCGATCACGATACGATAAGGGTAGATTATGATGTAAGTTGTATCGGTCAGTCCGTAGGTTTCATAATGAAAGAAGCTCTGGCCGTTCTCCAAGTTTACTTTAGTGATGGGGCAATAGTAATCTAGAGTGTCACCGTCACGCCATTCGGTGACAGTGGTTCTTAGAGGACCGTTGCAGATTGGGCAGGTTTTCATGAGCGAATTAACCGGGAAAGATCGGATTGTTATGTCGTCACAGGAACATCAATAATGTTTTTAATTTTTGTTCTAAGTTATCTGGATTAACATTTAATAATGTATCGAGATCTAATAAGACTCGTGGTAAATCGGGTTCCACACCACCGAACCAGGGACCAGCATAAGGCTCCCAATATATCAATCTAGTTTTGTTATCAAGTGGTTTCATGATAAGTTCATAATGCTTATCACCAAGAGTAATATCAAAATTGATTAGATGAGTTTTACCTTCATCAACTCGAAAATATATTTTACAAGATCCACAACGCCAGTTATAACCGTGCCTGGCAGCTTCTTTGGTGGGAGTGTTGCAGTATGGGCAGTTCATAAGAAGGCTTTCAGGTTTTCCAATCTCTCAGCCAGGTGGAGAGCGTCTTTGGGAAGAATGTCGGGGAAGACGTTGGGAATGATAATTGATTGCCTGGGCTGGAATGAATAAAAACGGACAAACTGAATGATGGTTTCATTGCTTCGAAAGTCCATAACAACAGAGGCGTATCTATACCTGGGATCCTCTAGTATATAAGTTTGTCTGACGAGCTGTCCATTTTTATCAGCCAAATATACCATTTTACAAGTCGTGCAGGCAAATGACCATTCATTACAGGGAAATGTTTGTCGGCAATAATGACAAAACCCGAGACCGTCGTTCATCTGAATACCTTTAAGCCTTGCAGGCGTTCTGTTAGCTTGATAGCGTCTTCCAAAGTAGCATCTTCTCTGCATTCAGTAATTAGTTCATTGGGAAGCGAGTAAGCTTGCAAGACTCTTTCTCTTTGCAACCAAATCACAATGAATGGTGGAATCAATAAAGATATTTGCATGGATTGACGGCGATAGTGAGATGTGCTCCAAGGATAGACAGACATTACACTGGTGGGGCATGCAAAATCACAAATCTCTAGCTGTTCTCTTAGTTTTTCAGGTGACCAGGAAAGTGATTCCCTGTCATCTCGGATATTAGGGAAGTGAGGTACTACAGTTTTTTGACACAATGGACACATCATAGGAATGCTTTCAAGGCTTCCAAGCGGGCAGGAGTAATGTCAGGAATGTAACTTAGTTTAAGGCAGTAAGTTGAATCACCATAACGGTGCAGTAAAAACTTCCCCAATCCATGACAATCAGTTGGGAAGAAAAGACAGCGCAGAGGTCCGAAGACAAAGCTATATTCAAATAATGTACCGTCCAGCAACGTCCAGTATTCTACCTTACAATCATAACATTTATAAAAATTATAGACATCACTCTCATTGATTAAATCAATGGTTCGTTTGCAAAATACGCAGTTCATGAGAAAAGCAAGATCAATTTTAGTTTATCGACAAGGTTTTGTGGGGTGATCTGGAGGCAGCTATTTATTTGTAGTTGGAAGCTTCCACCGGCTTTGGGGATTCTTTCATTGGGGCCATACTGGCGAAATCCTAAAACAAAACTCTTGTGCATATCAGGAAACAGACAGACATGGTACAACCAGTTTTTGATCTGCACGCATTTGAACTGGATACAAAGGCCAGCAACATCATCAGCTGAATAGTTAATGTCACAGCCCTCACAGACCATAGTTCCTTTCAAACCTGGTTCCAAGTCTATGCAGGGCTGATGACAGAAAAGACAATTCACAGAAAGGCTTTCATATCGAGCAATCTGTCCACCCAATGCCTAGCGTTACTGGGAGTGATTGGAGCTAAATAATCGAAATGAATCATAACGTGTACTTTGGGATCACCAGCCGGATGTTTGCGCAAAGTTGTGCATTTTGCAACCGGATTGAGAAAGATTGACCAATAATCCATTGGTATCTGAGATACTGGTTCCTTTAAAATATAAATTATAGTTTCCCATATTTTTCCTTGGTCCATTGTGAAGGTGACTGGTTCTACACAATTCCTACAATCAATCGACACGCACACCATACTAGAAGACCTGGGCACATTCAGTGGATTGTGGCAAAATGGGCAATTCATAGGAAAGCTTTTAGATTGAGGATTCTAGCCAACCACTCTCTGGAGTTGGATGGGGTAACAGGTATCAAATAGTTCAGTGTTATTATTTCTGTTGGAAAAGTCTGAGCAATGCCTCCGGGAGGCTTATGCGTAACATGTTTCCGGAGGCAGGTCGTTTCTCTTAGTGTGTTGAGATAAAAAGACCAATCCCAGTTATCATCTTGAGATTTACTAATATAAATTACAATCTCATCCATGACATTGTCTTCGAATCCAAAATAGGCTGGACAATGGCTACAGTCGACAGAGCCATACTCCAGGTCGCTACTATCCATATTTAATGGGTTATGGCAAAATGGGCAATACACGGGGGCCTCACATTTAGGCGCATCTAATCTAGAGATCATAGGAATGTTAGATATAGTTGAGTTTTCTCTGCAATGTTCTTCAAGTTAATTGGAAGTAGTTGAGGAATCTTTAGAACGTTTTTAAGAAGAGCTGGAGAGTAAAGTACGCTTTTGTATTGGTGGAAATACAGAATCCACTGCCATTCCTTATCTTTCAAACGGAAACGAACTATGGCTCTGTTATCGTAAGTTGTTACAGTAACCAAATCGGGAGACGTTGTTCTGCAAACCAAGCAGCTGTTGGCTAGGTCTGGTATTTCCTCTTTGCAAAAGTAACATATCATGAGAATAACAGTATTGTTGGTAGTTTACCTAAGGCATTCTCCGGAGTAATACTTTGAGTGAAAGGCAGGATGATGTTGCCAGGTTCGCCTACCTTAGGTCTATACCGACTATGCCAAACCTGTATCTTATCTTTGGTTCCGTTTATATCGAAACTGAAGTGCCAGTCCTTCCCACGATAGGGAATTACAAACTCATATGTGACGGGACCATCAAACTTAACATCGGTGAAGAAGTAATGAGTAACAAGATATGGGTGACGCTTGCACACCACCGTGCCAATCCTGTCGGTACGGTACGGATGAGACTTATGTTCACAAGGTTGATTGCAGAATTTACAGTTCATGAGAAAGCTATTAACGATATTATAGTTGAAACTTTATTGGTAATATTCTCTGGAGTTAGACCCGGTTCAGAATCGAATTTCATTAGCTTTGTATCTTTGCCATTCTTTAGGAGCGGACCATCGGAGCATGAATCATAAAACAGGAAAGAAATTTCAGCGGATACCTTTTCCCCGCATCTTTCGAAAACTGCCTTCATCTTGCGCCCTTTAAAAAGGAAATAGAAAGTGAAGACACCGGTACTGAAGTAGTTGACGCGGCACGGATGATTTTCACATACTTCTCTTTTAATGGTAGCGTAAGCAAACTGGTTTGCTGGTTTACAAGGTTGTTTGCAAAAATAGCAGTTCATGATAGCAGAATCAGTAACTTGATACGATCCAGTAGGCGCTTTTCCTTGTCAGCATGAACAGCTGGAATGGTCATCATGGTTTTGAAATAAGGCGCACCGCTTCGATATTTTGATAGCATGCTAATTTGAGACTTATCGTGCTTGGTAATGATACGATATGGCAGTGCTATGATGCGAGTGATCAGTGGCTGTCCAGTATTATTATGATTTACTCTATAGTGATTGTAAATCTTGCCACTGGGTAATTTGACGATCTGAGGGCAGAAGATATCAGGAGTCTGGCCATGAGTGTCTTCCAGACTTTGAGTAACTAGTTCATGTTCGGTGCAGATAGGACATTTCATGAGAATAACAGGAATATTTTGATTTTACGATCCACATTCCGTGGTGTAACGTTTGGTGGCAACTGATTAAGCTTTATAACAGGTCTCCAATAAGCAAAATTATGGCTCGGCAGATTGCGATATTTTCCAACAGACATTTTTTGGATTTCGCAGGTATCGTCAAACAAATTGAATGCCATTCGATAGCCATTGCTTCTCAGTGAGTAATCAGTAATCCGCTTATTGTCTTCGTACATTGTATACTCGGCTTGGCACATTTCACAGCTGTAGTCACCAAAAATTCGTGGATCATTTCCTTCTGACGTAGACATCAGCTGTTTCTGGCAGAACAAGCATGTTGGAATAGTTTCATCCGTCATGCGAACACCACCAGATTCTTAAGACGCTTGAATGCTCTCCAACCATAGGTGTCTAAAGTGTGAGGAGGAATTGAAATAAAATCTACCATTAGCATTGGTTTAGGATTCTTTGCAGTCCTCAACAATGTCCCGGAAAACGCTTCTTGTTTACCAATTAGATGGTACCATTCACCATTTTCTTTAAAGGGCAGATGATACTCATAACAGTCTTGAAACCTAGAAAATAGATCGTCATCCACTTCCAAGATGCACATGTGGGTGATGTAATTGATCTCTAAACGTGCTGAACATTTTTGATTTGCACAGTGATAATGTATGAGAGTATAGAAAAGAGATGCTTTAATTCTTTCCGTTTCGGACATTTCCTTAGTGCAAATTGGACATTTCATGAGAATAATATGTATAGCTTTATCTTTTCAACTAACTTATCTACACTAAGGGGCAACCTTGGTAGATTCATTACCCATTTCATCACACCGTTGTTCCACTTATATACTTCTGAAATATCAGAGTTCAAATTATTATGAATGGTAAAGGGTAATACATGAATAACTTGCGTCTGAGTATTATTGCCCACCGATATACAGTAATGTGAAATCTTAGTCTTTCCAATATGAGTACTACAAATGTAGCGTTTAACACCACTAAAGTCACCTGGTTTAGGCATACGTACCGCTAGTGGTTTGTTACATATTGGACAAGTTTTGAGATCAAAAGACGCAACCATTCTTCTATATCTAGTGATTCATAGGAACAGCAGCATAAACCTTATTTTTTCTTGGACATTTTCCGGAGTGATGTTAGGATAGATTTTAAGTTCTAACAGATTAGTGACAGATCCATTAGGTCTTTCTCCAGGTATTCCTGGCTTACCTATGTGGGATAAAACTCCAGCGATAGTTCCCTTGAAGGTTGTCCATCTATACATACGATCATTGATTACTGTGTAGAGGCTATGGCTGAAATAATTACCATCATCCGCAAAAGAAACTGTCTCTGCTCGACAAGCATCACAAAAATAGACATACAACATTCGCTCGGGCGGTATCTGAAAATGAGCGGGTCTAGCGTCCTTTTTGCAATATCGGCACATCATACAGTTGGATATGGAATTTCTGATTGTAAATGAGCCAGAAGCACATTCTGGTTTGTTGGAACTATGCGGGGAACTTCCTTAACAAACTTCCAACGCGTATCATTCCATGTATAAACACGGGACTTGATTGAGTTAACAAAATTGTCAACCGCATATGGAAAAGCATAGATATGTTGAATGGTTTCTTTGCCATCCGTCTCTACCTCATAGTGTGTCTTAGTTTCAGCGGGGCAATAATAAACTGTAACACCATAGGAAGTTCGGAAGTTCAGAACCTTACCACACAACGGACATTCATTGACTTGAAATTTCATGATTGGACCTGTACCTGGACCTAACTAAATATAGCGATTAATTTGAGCTTGTCAAGCGTCTCGGCCATATTTGTAAAATTGAGCCAGAACGGACGAGGCAGACTCACGCCATCCACCAACATGTAGCCCTTCAGCAAATAGATAGTGCTTCCGGTGGTATCAACCTTGACGTAGAAAGTGCCAAGTCCATATTCCTGGTTGTACATTTTATCTGGACCAATCGAACATTTGTATCTGGGAAAATCATTATTGATCATGCAACTGATAGAGTTGCAGGAATAATCAAATTGCCAACCAGCGATTCCAAGCTTCTGGTAACCATCCTGCCAGAGCTTTTCTTGACAAAATGGACACTTCATAAAAATGGCACCAAAACATTCATCTTGTTTTTGATCTTTTCCAGGTTAGGATAATCTAGTTCCAATATCTTATTCTTGAATTCTAATCTTTCCACTTTTGCGGGTGGACTCAGGGGTGTGGGCTGAGTGATACAGTGGATGTCAGCTTTTGGATAATAAGCAAATTCACTACAACTCATTAGGTAATTAACTCCCACCCATCGATCTGATTCTAGAAACTGTACGCTCTCAAATAGGAGTTGGCCATAGAGCGAGGTGACTTGAAAAAAGAGGTGCCCGCTCTGACCCGGAACAGGTTCAGCTGGTACGTTATTGCAGACGGATTCCATGAAGGACATAACTTTGCCGCCAGCTATCTTGCATGGCTTGGCAAGATACTTAATGTGCTTCAGCTCATTGGAGCAGATGGGGCATACCTCATGAGAAGACGACATAGAGACTTACTCGTTCTTTTAACTTTTCGAGGTCAGGGAAATCCGGCTCAATCATCTTAGGAATTTCGATGTTCTGAATCTCACCCTCTTTGGTACAGATTATACGACACTTCTGGTTGACATAGTCAATCTCTAGAAAGCGGGAGTATTTAGGGTTGAGCGAGAACTTAAGTAAATCCACCTTTTTGCTTGCCTTATCGGTCCAGATGGCCAGGATGTGGTTAGGCCACTCAGAACAAATACGTTCCGCATAGTCAACTGTCTTTCCGGTGGGGTGAAGTAACTTATTGGTGTGGTGATTAGTTTTGAGCTTGTTGCCGCATATTGGGCAATGCAGGACATCATCCATACAAAAGTATATAACCCTGCGAAAAGCAAGTAATAATGCCACATATCTTTTAGCCTCTTTTGCGGGGCAGGGCAGGTAAAAATGGATTTGTTCGAAAAAATCGATTTGTTCGAAAAAATGGCAACTCAGCTTTCCCAAGGCCAAAGTAATGATCTTGGATCGGAAACTAGCGAAAACATTGACGAATTACCTGAGCGTAAGGATACAATTAAAGTTCGTACTGCACTATTAAAATCTCTATTAGACGATTAACATTACGAGAATACAGTATAGGTTCTTAGTTTTGCCTTGATAGCTTCTGGATCATGGAACGGCAAATCTATTATTGTATTAATGTCTACAACCTTTTTGCTCGCGGAAAAGTGACCAGTGGCGCTTTTGTGAATGACAGTATATCTTTCTCTATTAGTGGTGAGATTGAATTTGTAATTGATGATTACAAAAAACTCATCGATACGAACTGTTTCGGCTAGTAACTCTTCTCTTCCTTTATAATAAACCTGACGAAACCGAGTGGCAAAGTTGGGCTTTAAACAATTTTCGCAGAGGAAAATATCAAACACATCTTGATTGGTATGATCTATCCGTTGAAGCTGCTGATTACAGAACTTACAAATCACGAGAACACCATATAGGTCTTTAGTTTATCTAATAGTTTAGGATAATTGGATAAGTCAGGCTCAAAGTATGGAAGAGCCACTCCCAGCGTATCGATGATACCCTCACCTGACCTGTGTATTCTAAGCTCCTCACTCAGGACATGCCAGATAGCCCACGAAGCAACTGGTCCTCTGGATGTTAGACAGACAGATATCCGGAATATCTCATCATCTAGCTCATTGGCTTTGATTTCAATTTGATGATTCAAATGCTTAAAACATCTCTTAACTATACTATAGACGCCTTTGTATTCTGTCATCATAAAATCGTTACAGGCAGGACATTTAATAGGTAGTTTCATTTTATCCAAATACTAGCAGGGTTCGGATTTTATTCTTAAGTTTTTCCAAATCAGTAAAGTCTGGAACCACTATCTGATTGATTCTTATTCTGTTGGCAGTATTTATTTTGGACCAAACTTCCGAATAACCCTCATCGTAATGTATCTTAAGGCATAGTCTTTCTTGGCCGGTCATAAACCGAATTCTGAGCTTAGCTAAATTATTATGTCTAATTCTCCAGGAGAAGTTATGATCCTTCTGGGTGTTGCAGAAATGATCTTCGTACATGTTGAGATGCTTTGATTCCATCTCTCTATTACAAACCAGACAATTATATTTTTCCATGATCTTTCATCAAATATATCGGTAATGTGGCATACAAGTACAGGAAGAAATGACAGCCATCAGGATTGAAGAACAGCCAAGAACTATTTTAGATTTCAGCAGTTTCAGGTGTTCTAAGAACAGCATCAAACAAGCACTTAAACGGTGCCCAATTACTAACATCATCGAAGATGAAAGCTCGGGAGAACTCACAGTTTTCCTCAACGAGATAAAAATTGGTATGTACACGATTGCTCTACAGCTACCTCCCGATACACCATTCAACTGCACTAAAAATCTTAAAGACTACGGAGATTTTGAAATCTCCATCACTGATTCAAACTCAGGATCACGTATCAACTTAAAGAAAGACGTCAGATTCAAAAATCAATATTGGGTACCATTCAACTTCTTCGGCAAACTACGTGTCAAACACTTGATTGACATTATCGCACATTGTAAAAGATTAGACAAGTTAAAAGCCTTCTTATGAGAAGAGGCTATATAGCCTCATTTTATCCAGATATTGATTGGCGTTCTCAATCTTGTCTATATTAAATTGTGGCACCTTTAAAATGATTAAGCTGTTCAGGATTTCATCAACCTTACGATTTTTGTCGCAGGAACCTATCGTACAGTGACCCACTTTGGTTTGTAAGTCTACTCCCAAGTGATAGAACGTACCATCGACATTGTGTCTGACCATCTCTATTTCTGTATCGACAGTAAACTTGTTTTTACCAATATCTCTAATCCTAAAAGTGTAATAAGATTGAATGTCTCCAAGGTTGTCCAGAGTTGTGGGCGAGACTACACCTGAACTAGCAGAGAGTGGAAGTTTGGCACACTTATCACACACCATGTGAACAAGTATGGACTCGTTAGTCATAGTCAACAGGTTTATAGGACAGTCGTTAGTTTTGATAAACGTGCCATTGAAGCTAAATCTAAGTGCGTCGAAATCAGACTTAACGAAGTTCTGGCCTTTGTACCCAAAGCGATTGCGAACCTTAAGATTCAAACTGTTCTCTGATATCTCAAACTTATAGAGCGTGCCAGCTAAGTTTGGTTTGAGCGGCTCGCCGTGTATAATACATTTTTTTCTGTGATTTAGAGCTTCTTGTAGGTTCATGAAAATGTAATATATGTCTTTATCTTTTCGATAAAATGTTTTCTATTCTTGAACCTGAATTTTGGAAGTAGGGGCAGCCTCAAAACTAAGGGGCCAAGCGGTTTGGCCTTGTCAAGCCTATAGACCACCAAATCACTTTTATCTTCAGTGAAGGAAGAATCTAGTTGATACATTGAGCTATCTTCCGTAACCAGTAACCTTTCATTGTTTAGTGGCACGGCCTTAATTACTTCTTTCTCTACGTTGAAATCAAGATATTGGCTATCTATCTGCGTCAAACAATGCGAACAGGTAGAAGACAAAAACAGCTTATGTCTGCTTAGGTACTTTGTCAAGTCCTGGCTGTTATTTGTCAGAATTTTATTTGTTTTATGTAGTATGTATAGCTTGAGGAAATTAGAGTAAGTTATCAACAGGTCAATTTCGGTATAATTTGGAGTTATAGTGGGCCTCAGATAAGAGGGAGTATTGTTGGTTTCTAGATCTAGAAAACCAATCTGAAAGTTGATTTTATTACCGCAGCTAAAACATGGGTTATTGTATGCAATAAAGTCCTTGACCGTGAACTTCTTCATACATATTATGCAATTTTATCCTGAAGATAAGAAGTCATAAACCCTTGAATATCGCCATCTAAAACAGCATCCGCATCATTGGTTTCGAAATCTGTGCGGTGGTCTTTAACCAACTTGTAAGGCATCAGGGTGTAAGTTCGGATTTGGCTGCCGAAAGAAGCGTCCGAGATGGCAGCTATGCGCTTGTCCTTCTCCTCCTGCTTTTTCTGCATCTCCATCTCGTACAGTTTGGCTTTTAACATTTTCATAGCCAGCCTACGATTGGTATGCTGATCCCTCTCAGATCGAGAATTTATAACAATTCCTGAGGGCAAGTGCTTCATTCTGACAGCGCTTTCAACTTTGTTAACGTTCTGACCACCAGCTCCTGAAGCTCTCATGGTAGTAACTTCTAAATCTTTTTCATCAATCCGAATATCAATGGTATCTTCAATATCCGGAGTAACGTAAACGGCGGCAAAAGAAGTCTGTCGAGCATCAGCGGCATTGAATGGAGAATTGCGGATGAGACGGTGAACACCAGATTCGCCCTTGAAGAATCCGAAGGCGTAAGGACCTTCAACCCGAATTGAAACGGAATCAGTACAGATGGCGCTATGTTCTTCAGAAAGCTTCTCATCAATCTTTTCGTAATTGAAACCTTTACTTTCTGCATAGCGCAAATACATACGCTCTAGCATAGTCACCCAATTGGCAGCTTCTAAACCACCAGCACCTGCACTGATAGTGATGATGGCTGCTGTCTCATCTACTGGATCTTGCATCATCTGTTTAAAAACAGTTGCTTGAAGTTTGGCATTTAGATTGAATAGCTGTGCGAAATCTTTATCACATAAATCATCTGATTTAATAAACTCGTGATAGAGTTGTAGATCGTCATTGGCCTGCTTCAAAAGCTCCAAAAATTCTGATGCGTTCTTTCTTTCTTTCATCAGATTGGCGGCAGTTCGCGGATCATTCCACAGGGTTGGACTGCTCAAGAGAGCATCTAGTTCATCCATGCGAACCTGTAGTTGCGCAACGGAAACCATTTTTTCCAAAGCTTTTAAATGTCCCTGACTGGACTCTAGGATTTCTAAATGTATTGTGTTCATGAGAATACCATGTAGGTTTTTATCTTATTAATTATGTTGTCTTTACCCCTGATCGTATACAAGTACATAAAGGGAAGTTGTGTAACAAATTTTTCATTCTCACATGAATAGATGACCGTTTTGCCATAATCCAAGGAAGACGTTAGCATATAATTTTTACCATTTATTTCCGCCGTATAAGCTTCTAGACTAATATCCAACGGAAAAATTGTTCCACCCTTTCTTTCTAAATAGATGGGTGTACTTTCATTGACATAACCGTATTTACAGTCCTTCGACATACAAACTGAAGAAACGGCTAATTTGTGATCCCAAATTACTTTTTGTACTCTATCAGCACTGCCTATAACTTTATTGTTATCGATATTGATTGAGAGTATTGGATGTTTATTGCCATCGATGGAATAGTAAAAGTTAATGAGGTTATCGGTTACATCAGAAACATATGTGATTTTATCCTTAGCATCTCCCATAATATCTAGGAGATCCTCACTTATATCTGCCATATCATATCCGAAGGATGTTCTATTAAAATCCATACGATACGCCTGAGCAAAATCGGGAGTATTTCTGCCTTCTAACTGAGTTCCAATGGGCGCCCCACAGAAATCACAAACCGGCAACAGGTTCATAAATTCTCGGATGTTTTTGAATCTCATGAAAATGTCACTATTGTCTGTATCCTATTGATTAGTCTCTCTTTGTTCATAGATTTAAAATCAATCATTGGGAACACAATCAACGGATCAGTTTCTCGTTCAGCAGAATAAATCATAGTTTCTCCACGAACCATATCGTTTTGAATAACCGACGACTTAGTTTTAAATCCTTCTATTAGGACATGAAAATCACCAATCTTCCAGATTTTCTCAACCGTAGATAGACACCACGGTAACTTTAAAGCGTTACTACATAAATAGTAACCCATTCCACATTCTTGACTAGTGCATTCAGAAACCAAAAGTGGATTCAGATCTTCAAATCTTTCTTTAACTTCATATTCGCCTATCGCAACATCCACTTTATCGCCCTTTGTGTCTGGTTTGTAGTCAAACAACAAAGTGCTTTGATCGGCATCGATGTTTACAGCAACTTTTGTTTTATAGTTTGTGTAACGACTAGAGTATTCCATGGTGAAATTGAAATACCTACCAACCAAAACAGAATCGATGCTCGTAACACCATCAATGCCAAGAAAATTGTTCAGGGACACCCTCAAAGGGCGTTGACAAAATATGCAATTTTTCCTGAAGTTAACAAACTCCGTTATTGATTGGAACTCTACCACGTTACCTCACAGAAAGGGAACTAAGTTACGAATACGTTCCAAGGTCTTTTCCGGGTGCTTTGCATCTATCGTCATGAGCGGGAATACTATTTTGCTCTTGAGCGGCTTATCACCATTTCTGGAAGGTATGGTAAAATAAAAATACTCAGTTTCACCAAAAGTATACACGTTTTTAATTTCATGAGTTATTCCGTCACCCATTTCAAATGTGAGAGTTTCTGAATTCAAAACTATGTCGCATATTTTCTGTGAAGATGTATCAACTATCACCTGTACAAGATATGAGTACTTGCAACATTCATCACAACCAACACCCAACCGATGGTATATTCTGCCTTCCCAGGACATAGCAGAACCACTTGCATAATTGGCTGTGGAAGAAATTCCGAAAGTTATTCCTGGTATCGATGAGAGGCTATCCATCTTTTTGAAAGACAGTATCTTGTCAGAATCAAGATCAACTACCATTTCATCCGAGGCAGAATTCCAAATCAAGTGTCTTTTAGCACGTAAGTAGACATCGCAGCTTTGTTCGAGCTGGACGTTGTACCTGCCATCTACCACCGTTTCACTGTGACACATTGGACATTTTGGTTGGTAATTTAAAGCGTCTAATAGGCTATGGAATTTTATCATCATGATGAGGAATCTTCGTAATATTCATCGAAGATATCCCTGGTCAATCCAGCATCAATCAGAATCGGGCAACCATCTTTTTCGCCCCAAGAAGAAATTCTTGCTATATCACCAGGAAGAAGCTTGAACTTCTCACCGATATCTTTCAGTTCCTTATATATGTCAGACTCGGCAACCTTGTCAAAGTTCTTCGGCTTTTTAATATCAGAATTATCTGAGACCTTCCTGAGTCCGTAACGAATGGATTCTCCAAAATCTTCAAACTCAAGCCCCGTCATCTCCTTAAAATCCTTTTCGGATATCTTTTCCAAATAACAGGTTTCTAACCAAGAATGGTTACCGGCACAACCCAGAATTTTGTTCAAATACTTAGACTTCATCTTTGGATTAGACTCAGCCTCGTTTTGAGCAATACCTTTATCGTTCTTGGCTAATTTAACAATCGTTTTTTCTGGTGTCAAGTAGACAATACGGCTGCTACCGCTGCTCAAATGTTTAAGATTGCGTTCAGCGTATTTCTTGCGGGCTGCGTAGGTTTCCAGCTTCTCTAAATTAGACAAAACTGTCTTCAGATTGTCTGAATCTTCTGGAAGTTCTTCGCCAGCTGCCCAGGAATGGAACATTGTAGCAAATCTTAAAAGCTTATTCGGGTTCATGCCTTAATACAAATTTATTAATACTATGGTATATTTATGATATGAGTTCTTTTACCAATAAAGAGTATCTTGATCTACTTCAGAGACTCGTTGAACAACAATATAGTGATGCAGTCGATGACTATGATGTTGAGAGTATGGAATGGATTCCGTCAGAGCCCGAGATTAAACAGAAGATTCACCAGGCCAGTTCCTCTGGAATGATTGACCTAACCAACGTTAAGTCCAGCAAGATTAAAGAAGAACTACTAAAATGCACCAATCTGAGAGTTGGAGCCTTCAAGATTAGAATTAAGAGATACAATGGGGTGCCTAGCCAGAAGGGCGCTCAGATGACAGTGGATATGGAAATTTGGGAAACTCGCACTAGAACCCCGGCAGGCAATCCTTGCAATATTGATTATCCAATGAAGTTTGCTAAGGACTCTAGATTTAGCAACAGGCCCTGGCTTAAGTATTTTGACCAAGGCAATTTTGCCATCAACGTTCCAATTGATACGGCCGTCGAGATTGTTCGCTGGATGCAGGGCATTCACAAACTAACAGCATTCCTTTAAGCAAAGGTTATTAGCTTATTCAGGCGCTCGGTAGTTTCCTCTTTAGAAATGAAAGGGATGATAGTAGATATCTTCTTTTCGCTATACTTGAACGAATACGCAGTATTGAGAACAACATCATCAGATTGGGAACGCCACCATCGTATAGTGCTATATAAAGGTGGGTGATTGGCTAACGTAATGATTTTATAGCCATCATCAGTTGGTATACTCATAGCATACATCTCGAAACTTATCTTGAGATCTTCAACCAAACAAGTCTCATAGTTGAGATCAAAGAAATTAGATGACATCACGTATCTATGGCAAAAGGAACACTTCCTAGTTATACAATGCCGACCTCCCCTGTTGGCACTGTAGCTATCAAATTTGTCAAGTAAATGTTTGGGCACCATGTTGTTAGTGTCCCACTCAGTATAAAACTCGATACAAAAAGAATTGTCTTTCAAACTGAATGAGTACCCTACCCTATAGTCTGGTTGAGAATTTTTCATGGCTTTCATAGTATAAATGGCCACGAGTTTATCATCCGACAACCTGATGGTATTTCTGCCACCATTGAAGGAGGTTATCAGGGGCGTGTCGCAGAACGGACAATTTTTGCGAGACTCTAAGAATTCCTTCACATTCATGGAATGTCCTTACAGCACCTACCACCAATCTCGTAGAAGACGCACATTTCATTGTGGGCCAGAGTTTCTGGTCTGCATCTGTTTCTGGCACCAACAATCCAGTGACCACCCATCAGCGCACTCTTATACGGAACCCCAGCTGAGTTAACTACCCATTCATCCACGTTACCAGTCATATCATGAACACCATAAGGTGAAACACAACCAGACATAGAACCAGATGTAACTCTCTGATCTAACCTTGATACCACATCAGGAGTCATTGGAGATGTTGAAGCATTGAACCAAGGTCTTTGAAGATGGTCTATATTGCAGGCACTGCCATCTCGTTTGTAACCATAGGGGTATGGAAGAATTTCATTTCCTTCACAGGCCATTGACCATTCATGATCAACACATAATCTTTTACCCTTAGCTTCACAATTTTTCTTCATGTCATACCATGAAATCATGATGGTTGGCTTCTCACCCTCTTTATTTGGCCATTCAAATTTATCCATGCAGAAATGCATCTTAATCCTTTGATCCTCAGGAGTTAAACATCTTGTCTTATCAAATTGCAAACATCTGACGTATCCATTCACGTTATGAACACTCATATCGAGGTTAAGACAGTTCTGTACAACATTGGGGCAGAAGCTTCCGGAAATTTCGATCATATCGGCGGGACAAGCGGGCGCGACAATAATGGATGTCGGTGCTTGCACATTTTGTGCCACCTGCCCGTCTCCTTTATTTTCTTCAATACTATTGTCAAGGTTTTGAGAGCGTGGCGCTGCACAGGTAATTGTTAAAAAAGAAACTCCTAAAATTGAGAGCCAGTGGCGTACGGTCATGGACTCTAGTATAACCACGCAGTTATCCTGCGCAACTACAATTTGATCAAACTTTGAGATCATCAACTTCGATCATAAAAAGATCTGATCCCCCTATGATCCCCCTTACGTTTGTCGAGATCAAGTTGGTTATAAATGCTCTAAATAATATGCATAAATCGTCATTAATTGGGTAATGAAGTTTTATGCTAGGAATTAACAATGACAAGAATACTATCAGAACAACAAAAAGAAAAGAATAGACAAAGAGCCAAGCTGTACTACCAAAATCATAAAGAAGAATTAAAATCATACGGAAGAAAAAGACGTAAAAAGTTCAAAGAAATTATCAACAAAAGACAGAGAGAAGCTAGGGCAAGTGATCCTAATAAAATTGAGAAACAGAGAAGGGCAAGACAATTGCCGCGCCAACGATGGCATCAAGCCAAGAGGTCAGCAGCCCGCAGGCAAAAAACTTTTAACATTCCTTACGAAGATTTTATAAAGCTAATTGAAATGCCGTGCCATTACTGTGGAAATAAACTTGGCAAAAAATCGGAAACTGGGAGTGGATTAGATAGACTTAATAATAACATGGGTTATGAAGTTGGCAATGTAGTGAGCTGCTGTGCATTTTGTAATTGGTTAAAAGGATCCATTTTCAACGAGACAGAAATGAAATTGATTTCAGGTATAGTACTTATTATTAAAAAAGATGGTATCAGTGATGATTTTATTCAGCAGGTAGATAAAGTGGTGAGAATAATTAAAAATGCCATTGACGATTAATCGTCAATGGCATTAAGTCTAAGCATTTAAGGAATGCGTGTGTATTCTACCGAACTTATACTAACCTGGTAGTGGTGCTTACGTAACTACCAAACACTCGGATTATTTGAAAGATGGAGTTTTTGCTTCGAACCCCGGATGTACTACTTTCCAATAAACTTCATTAATATTTTCTGGTGTTCCCGGTTTACCGTATGTTTGTTCGAATGCCTTTAGGGCTCCTTGGGTTAGCGGACCTAAACTGTTATCCAGTTTGAGTGGAACTCCTATTTTACCATATGGTATGAGAATCTGATTTAGCTGATCTTGTGTTTTGCTTGGAAAGTAAGGATATTTCGATTTTTCTTCTGTAACTCTTGTTCCGGTTCCAGTTCCCATTGCTTCCTCTTGAGAAAGTGGTGGTGCTTCTTGGGGATCTTTTAGTGCTGCAATAAGATTTTGAATGTTTTGTAATTGCGGAGCAGCTTCTCTGGTTTTAGGATATTTCGCAGCGGCTTGTGATAAAGCAGCAATCAAAGTGTATCTGTTGAAAGGTGTGGAAGAATCGCTCATATCAGAAATTTGATTGATTAGAGACGGATCTACTCTCATTGCTCCCATGTCACCGATGACACTATTTAGCTGAGATTTTATCTGCGGACCAAACTTCTGTGTTAAGTAGCTCTGTTGTGCGATGGCTTGCAAAAATGCCTTGCGATCTGAATACAATGCCAGTTTTTCATAAAAAACGGCTCTTTTTAATAATGCATCGGCCTTTGACATTCGGATACCCCTTCAAAAATACTACTGAATTATGCATTAATATGCCAAGGAATTATTTCCTATGGATAAATCTTCTATTATGGTATTCATTATCACAGTTTGGTGCGTAAATGATGCCCTGTCTGATACCTTGCTGATCTACTATGCCACAGTCACATCCACACTTGCATTCACCATCACACCCGCTACAAATACGTATACCAGAGAAAGTGTGGCATCTATCACAGAAGAATGGATAGTTACAAGAATCACAATGTGGTAGGGTAGAGAAAGGCAAGGTAACAACCGCGTGAGAGTCTGCCGCCCTCAGTATAGAGTACATGGTAATTCTTTGAATATCATAGTTCTGTCCAGGTGGACCAAAATGATTCTTCTCGATATCCGCTAAGCCCTGGTGTAAGAACATAACTACATCAGCTAATTCTATATTTGGTATGTCTATATGGCGATGGTAGCCGTCATTGTAGGAAGGAACAATAACCAAAATCCTCAATCCCTGTAAATGAACTATAGTTGGATAGTTGGGATCAGCTTCCACACGAGCATCGAATTCCGCCTTGGTCATAGTATCGTTAATAAATAATTGTGACTGTAGATTCGTTAGTTCACTGCTACCAGCATCTGAATTAGGCGCAGTTGGATTAGCACCAATAAAGTATGGTGGAGTTGGTGGCGGAACAGCAGGATAAGTGATATCGCCATTAATGAAAAAGATTGCTGGAGGCAGACTGCTCATATATTTATGATATTTTATCCACTTGACAATCAAAGACAAATAATTAGATTCCTGTCCAAATAGTATGAAGCCACTTACTCACTGTCCGCATTGCCAAGCGCCACTCGTCAAAAAAACTATTCCGGAACATTTAAATCATATGAAATATGAGAACTGTAGTAAGCGCTGTGTCGTGGATTATTTCCAGTACTACAAGCAGTCATATGATGAGGTGGAGATAGATTACATCTCCTTCAATGTGCCCAACCAGAAATTCGGTGTTTACATATATTTTGATCATCCTATACGGCTTGATGATGGTGTACATACAAATATAGCGCTTGTTTATTCTCAGGATACATTGAAGAAATATGGCCGAGCAATGCCAATACTTAGGTTGCCGTTGCGTGAATATCCCTTGGATGTAACAAAAATGGACCAGCTTTATGAGAAAATTTCAACCCTATCTTTATTTGTGTGAGGATTAATGAGCGAAATTCCAGTTTTTAAATTTGCAATAAATTCAGAACTTACCAACCCGACACAATTCTCTCCAAAATGTGGAACTGACAGATCAACTGGTTGGGATGTCTGTGCAGCAATCAAAGATAATATCAGATTGCGTGCGGGTCAATACGCTAAAATACCCTTAGGATTTCGAGTTTTTGCACCACCTGGCTGGTGGTTGGAGCTAAGGCCGCGCTCCTCGACATTCGCTAAAAAACACTTACATTGTCTGTACGGCGTTATAGATGAAGACTACGAAGGTGAATGTTTATTTGCTTGTCAATATATTCCCGATCTTTCTTCTCTCGCTCGCGATATTACGATCATGCCAGGCGACGCAATTGGCCAGATAATCCCAGTTAGAAGACAAGAAATGAAAGTAGAGATAGTAACCAATGAAGAATACGAGAAGCTCTGCAAAGAAAGAAACGCAGACAGAGGTACAGGTGGTTTCGGTTCCACGACCCAAGGAAAATGATGGTAAAACCGTTATAATCGATCCTTTCGATTGTAGTTTATTGGGATCGGGCATTCCAAACTACGCTCTGGATCCCGGAAGTTTCAAGGAAGCTTTACCGCCACTCGCTACAGATGCGGAAATGGAAGCGATTAATAAACTGTACACGGAGAATCCTGTACTGCGTGGTGAGAGAGATCCATTCCAAGGTGAGGGAATTAGTTCAGGATTTGATCCAAATGAGGCTTGGATTCAAACTCATTCGGGAAGAAGATTCAATCCAACCAAGCCTTATCCAGACGCTATTGTCATTCAGGATATAGCACACTCTCTTTCAATGCAATGCCGCTTCACAGGACATTGTAGGAAATTCTATTCAGTCGCCCAACACAGTGTCCTAGTTAGTTACATTTGTGACTCGCAGGATGCCCTGTGGGGCCTTTTGCACGATGCCTCTGAGGCTTACCTGGTGGATGTACCCAGGCCGATTAAAAGGTCAGGAAAGATACAGGGTTACATAGAGTTCGAGAAAGCAATGCAAGAAGCTGTCTGCGTAAGGTTCGGTCTTTCTATTTTTGAACCTCCTTCCGTTAAAAGAGCTGACACGATGCTATTAGCTACAGAGGCTAGAGATTTGATGTCTCCCCTCCATCCTGATTGGGTAAATATGGTGGAACCATTGCCATTCAAGATTGAAGCCTGGGACCAGCAACATGCTAAAGATATGTTCATGAAAAGATTCTTTGAATTGAATAATACGCCTAGTGGGTATGAACATTATCTGAAGTATAAAGATCAGCTTTGATATAGTATAGTATTATGACTGATGAGAAAAAAGAAAAAACTTACGAATTACTGTCCGACTCACCACCAAAAGAGCCAAAAGTTAAGTTAAAGATAGCTGCCGCTCCTCCTATCAAGCCTAAACTATACTACGATGTAAAGGTGGAGTGTTTATTGCCAGCCGTTTTAACCTACCGAGTTCTGGCAGAAGACCCACAACAAGCGGCCGATTTGATTAGGGGCATGTCTCCAATTGGGGTTAAGCATAGATTAATAGGCAGAAAAGAAATCAAACTCAGTGTATATGAGGCTGGTAGTTCTATGCTGAAATGGATGAAGAATCTAATAGGAGTCTAATGTACCAACAGTATTTAAAAGTCCAACCATCTAAAATGGGGACAGGGCAGGGTACTTTCACCACGGTAAAAATACCGGCTAACGTTGCTGTTTTGGAAATTACAGGGCCAATTTTACTGGATAGGGAAGTTCCAGATATGAACGATCCTGCACTATTGCAGGTAGGCCCAAATACATTCATCGGGGCTTCGGGTGACGTTGATGATTTTCTAAATCACAGTTGTGACCCAAACTGCAAGATGCATGTTGTAGGAAACAGGGCCTTCCTATATTCTTTGTACGTAATACCAGCTGGCAGCGAATTAACTTTTGATTATTCCACTACTTCCACTGATACTCTTGACAGTTGGAAGATGAATTGCAAGTGCGGTTCCAACAAGTGCAGAAAACTAATCAGTGGAGCCCAGTACCTACCTGGTCCACTCACAGATACTTATAAGAGCAAGGGCATGCTTCCACTTTATATACTGGAGCCTAACCTGATTCAAAAGAGATAATATGGACGACGAACAAGATATCAGTCTTTTTAGTGCGGAGGACAGAGAGAGCAAAATCTACAAATTCTTCGATATTTTCTTGACTGACGATCAGAAAGAAAGTATCGTAATGAGCCTGCTCCTTCACGGTATAAGGTTCATTTCTCTTCTCAGGCCATGGCGTAAAAAATTGATTGGGGATATTGATGTAGCCGTAGTGCGAACCGACACACATATTTTTACGATTGGTTTTGAGCCGCCCACCAAAATTAGCGGGATTATATACAAGACGCGAAAAGGTTTCTTTTCCAAGTGGAAATCTTTAAAATTGCCGGATGATATATGGAAGATGCTGAATTCAGCCAAATCTAAAAAAGAATACGAAAAGATTTTGGTTAGGCTCATGCGAGCTAAAGCATTTTGGTAAGGTGAAAATGTCAGGACTTCATTACTACGTAATAGACACAGAAACAACAGGTTTGAAAAGTGGTTACCACGAGATGACAGAAATCGGTATAATTCGTTGCACCGACCGAGTACAGCTCTGGCGACAGATTAAGTGTACCTATCCAGAAAGAGCTAACTTCGATGCTCTGGCCATTACCAAAAAGACAATGGCTGATTTGGAAAAAGGCCACGAAAGAGATTACGTAGTTGCGGAGTGTGAAAAGTTTTTCAATGAAGATGGACTGACGCCAGCACATCGCTGCATTGTAGCTCACAATGCTCCCTTTGATAGAAAGTTCCTGCATGCCTTGTGGGAATCATGCGGCAAAGAGTTCCCAGCCCATCTATGGTTGGACACCATGAGTTTAACTCGTGAGTTTCTAAAGCAAGCTGGCATTGAAGCAGAGCACAAGGCTAAAGGTCTCAAAAAGCCATCAGTCAATTTACATGCTTCCTGCGATTGGGTGGGAATCAAGAAGATTTCAGACGCCCACAATGCCAAGGTAGATAGTAGAAACACTTATTTGCTCCACAGGCATCTAATCGAAGAGAAGAAAATAGATCACTTGCCATTCATTAAGACTGCGGTTCATAGCATTGCACCGCCAGCTGACGATGAAGGTTTGGATCCATCGTTACTAGATTTATGAAACATCTCTGTCACTATTGTAAGCAAGAACTTGGCGATAAAAAAGCCCTGGTTACCTTCTATTTCAAAGAGTGCGCCAACTGTAGTGCTACTTATCATTTCAACTGGAGTGATAAGGTTACTATGATATCTCTCGATCTCAAAATTAGGGACAAAAGATATTCGGTATCACATGATGTAGAGGAAAATAGGGTTAGAGTTTTATTTTGGCCCGAGCGCGAAATAGAGTGGAATGGTAATAGCGGTACCATGAAAATACTGCCTGACAGATTATTGGAATTTGATGGAGATCATCACTCTATTACGCCAACTAATATTCGTGAGAAGCTAGAAACAGTCCTAACATTTTTATGAAAAGTCCAAGTATAGAATGGTTACACGCCAAACTTGAAAAACAAATACGAATGGCTCGGTCTTACACTGAGATAAAAGAGCTAGAATTCATCGTCAAAGGTTGTCGTCTCAAGTCGTACGATTACATATTTAAAAATCGTGATAGCAGAATTGTGCTGAAGAGACATTGGTTCGATGAGTTTGGTAACTCCTTGAAAATACTCAAGAAAAAGCAAATTCAAATTATATACAACGATCTAAATCTGGATAGATCTCAGATAATTTGTACAGACTTATACTACGGATTATCGCTTGACAAAATAGCTAAGATGAGTAAGTTAGTACATTTGGTCGCGGGCAAGGATGAAGACTTGCAAGAGGATTGTTTCCTGCTGACATTCCTTGGAATAGACAATCACTTACGCTCGTATTTGTATTTGTATGGTGAATGGCAAACTGTTTCACCATTAATAATGGGTTTGAAGGCTCTAAAGGTTTTAGAAAATAACAAAGACATTAAGTATTTTCGCGGAATAGAAAACAAAGAAAATTCAGCAATCCCTTGCATTTCGGGGCAGACGTGGATATCTTACCTTCCGCCCAGCTCAGGGTTTCTAGATATTGTGAGAAAAAACTACGAAATGTTATTACCCATTTTTGAATCATGAAACTACCAGGAACAGTTGGTTCAGCAGGTCTCGAAAGGATAGTAGAGGCTTGGGAGCGGGCAGCTTTAGACATGAGCATCAAATACGGGATTTTTGTTGAATCTAAAAAGGTAATGCATTCTACACACTACTATGTGACAGAACTATTATTTGAAGTTGAGGGACATTCCTTTGAGTGTTTAGAAGAGTTAGAGCGAGCTTTGAAGCAGAAAGCCTTCCTATGAAAATACCGGCAAGTGTTGACCGTTCTGATGGCGATTTCGCCAAGTGGTTTTCGGTAGCTGAAGAACTGTCTATAAAATACGGTATCTTTGTGGAAGTCATACTAACACGACGTGAATACTCAATTTGGATAGATCGAGTTCAGTTCAAAGTGATGGAGCACCACTTCGAAAGTTTGAATGCCCTACAAAAAGCTCTAGATAACAAAATATTTTTATGAAAAGGTAAATGATAAATGAGTGATCGAGATAGATTAGAATTTGAAGGAACTGTGATTGATGCCAACAAGGGACAATTTAAGGTCGAAGTAGCCGATAATTACGTTGTTCTCTGTACATTGAGCGGTAAGATTAGGACCAACTCTGTTAGGATATTACTAGGAGACCGAGTAAAAATCGAAGTCTCTGAATATGATACCACTAGGGGCAGGATCGTCTACCGTATCAAGGGCGCTTAAGTACAACATTTACTCCCGGAATCCTGGATAAAAATTCGACTTGAGCATTGATTTTCTGAATCAACGCGTCAACATCGCTCCAGTCGGCACCACGAAAGTCTGGGAAAGTTATCTCGAATTGTCGGGGCCAGAAGATCTCTGAGTCAATATGCAGATCTAATTTTTGAATAAAGCCAATTGGTTCGTCATCGCGATAAACTGTGACTTTTCCAATAGGGCCATCACTATCATCATCAATACCCTCTTCAGTGTATTCCATGATTATTTTTAATTCACGTTTCATACATATTAATATAACAATTCTGTTTAGGTTATAGGTGGGCTGGGTTCTTGGAGGTGCAAATGATTCATGAAGGCTTAACGTTTGACGATGTGTTACTAGTTCCACAACATTCTACAGTAGAAAGTCGCTCCGAAGTAGATATTTCGGTAAAATGGGGCGGATATCGATACGAACATCCAATCATTCCGGCCAACATGAAAACCGTTACTGGTGAGGAGATGACTCGTGCCATTATCAAGAGTGGTGGGTTAGCCATTCTCCATCGTTTCATGGAGCCTAACGAACAGGTTGCCATAGTTAGAAAGATATTTGACGATCACGGCAACGAACAATTTGCCGTTTCTGTTGGGATCAAGCCACACGATCGAGAGATGGTGGAAAGATTTTGGCATGAAGGCGTACGAATAATCTGCATTGATGTGGCTCATGGCGATTCTAAGCAAACAGTCGAGATGACCAGCTGGATCAAGAAGACTAGACCAGATATGTTTGTCATCGCAGGCAATGTGGCTACAGGCCCTGCTGCTGAAAGGCTGTGGAGAGCTGGCGCTGATGCTGTCAAAGTCGGTGTGGGACCAGGAAGTTTATGTACAACTCGCATTGAAACTGGTAATGGAGTTCCACAGCTTACAGCTTTAATGAATGTCTCAATCAGAAGGCTGGCAATGAGTATGACTCATAGCGAACATGCAGATGGTCCCACTCTAAATAAACCAATGTATATCATTGCTGATGGTGGAATCAAAGATGCTGGCGATATAGTGAAAGCTCTTTGCTTTGCTGATATGGTTATGATAGGTAATATGTTTGCAGGCTGTGAAGAAACTCCCGGCAAGAGATTGCTGATTGATGGAACTTCATACAAAGAGTACGTTGGCAGTTCCACCCATAAGACTAATCATATCGAAGGTGTAGCCGCTTTAGTCCCCACCAAGGGTAGCTACAATTCCGTACTCACTAAGCTCTTGGAAGGATTGCGCTCCGGATGTTCATATCAAGGAGCACATAATTTGCAACAACTTAAGGATAATCCGGAATTTGTTAGGATAACAAATGCTGGCTTAAGAGAGTCTCATCCGCATGATGTTCTAATCAAATAAGGTAATCATGGCATATACAGATCTAGTTGCAAAAATCAAAACATACTTCCCAACTTTTCAAGTTGAATACAAAGATCAAAGTCAATTGATGGGCGTGTTGGGCAAGATATTATTCTTCAATCCACAGTTCATGACCGATTACACAACTACGCTGGGAGATACCGTCTACGCACCCAATGAGCAATTTGTCGCTGATAATCAGCAAGATTTTAGCACTATTTTGATACATGAATCTGTTCACATGTATGATAACAAGAGGCTAAGTATATTATTTGCACTAGGGTACATGTTTCCTCAAATACTGAGTGTGCTGGCTCTACTATTATTCTTGGTGACTTGGAAAATTGCTCTGCCGTTGCTGGTGATATCACTACTGCCACTGCCAGCCCCGTGGAGAACTTACTTCGAACAGCGAGCCTATTTCGCAGGTATGTATGCTAGACAGCAAGTTTTTGGTGCTGATCCAAATGCTGATGGTGCATACTATGCAGCATTTTTCAAGGATGGAAGCTATTATTGGATGTGGCCATTCGGCAAGGAAGCTGCCTTTGCTCAAGAAGCTGCTAACATCATTGCTGGAAAACCATCCTGTGCTTCAGAGCCGGAGCTATTTCAAATGGTCAATAGTTTAATTGCAGCAGCTAAACAATAAGGTATGTTATGGAAGAACACAAGAATAAAGTAGAACTGGTCGGAATTTATGGGTCAGATGAAACGCATGCGCTTTCAGCTTGGACTTCTACTTCCAGAGAATTGACTGATGATAAGCGTGGCAGGATGGGCAGTTTGCTCACCATGCTTGCCACCAATGCACATCACACACCATTTGAAAAGTCTTCTCAACACTTTTTAGTAACAACAGATATCGCTTCTCACATTCATATGATCAAACATCGTATTGGCGTATCATTCAATGGAGAGTCAGCTAGGTATAAAGAGCTTGGTGCAGCACCTAAGAAGGATAAATCTAAGGAAGTACCAGACAAGTTTTACATTCCAGGAGATTGGCCGGAAGAAGAGAAGTTGAAATTACTGGTTCACTGTCAAGAGTCCAATGCTAAGTATCATCAAACTTTGGACAGACTAGTCAAGGGTGGCATGGACAAGAAACGCGCTAAGGAAAGTGCTCGCTTTTATCTACCATACGCCAATCAGTTAACAGCGGATATCATGTTCAACTTCAGGTCGTTCATGCATTTCATGGGGCTGCGTAATAGCGAACACGCCCAAAAGGAAATTCGTGATATAGCTCAGCAGATGTTGGTTCTGGTTGATGAAACTGGACAGTTCAAATTATCACTGGAAGCTTTTGGTTGGACCAAGGAAAAGATTTATGGCTAATATTCCTGGGTGGTATAGTTCGTTGCCAGGTGGCGATCTGCCCATACCAATGACATTCGGTAGGCAAGGTGGTAAACTGGATACTAATGATTATGGTGGTAAATTTGATATTGAAGGGGAACTAGAGCCAATTGCTGTTGATGTGGTGGAATACGTATTGGCCGTCAAAAAAGGGGGCGCCCTTGGCATAAGTTTCAGTAGATTCACATTCAGCTTTGAGAATGGAATCATTGAAGTAGAACCGCGTGACAAACGATTTGAATCAGATCCAATAGTACAGGAATTGATAGAAAAAATTCGTAGGGTTATAGAAATGAAAGTATTCTTATGAAACGCAAAGGGCCACCGAGAGGATCAACCGTGAAAGCCGTACCACGCATATACTTGTCTTCTGAGACTGGATCTATAGAAATCCGTCAATATTCCTTTACTATTAGAGGTTCAGTAGAAGGGGCTGCCTTGGCAATGGCAGAGGATATCCTAAAGAAGAAGAAAGAGAACCCACAGGCACAGTCCCATTATTATATGGCTATAGATGTTTTCAATAGAGATAATGAGATTATCTTAGGCATCAATAGCGTTCCTTACGACAAAGAAGTTTGGGATACTTTCAAGAAAAATGTAGAGAAGATATGTAATAATTTGACAGCTTTTATATGAAGCCTGCTCCATACTCTCCAATAGCATCATCCGGACAAATTTTATCGTATCCAGTTATCCTTGAATCAAAAGATCACTATTGCATCGGCCACAGGGACGCAACCTGGATTTTCCCACCTTTCATCGGGACGCCGAAAGAAATAGCGCGTAACATTTTCATCAGATGCGTCGAATACAAATTCCTCTACGAACCAGCCAGGAAGATAGGCGACTTTAGCATAATGCCATTCGTTGTTAATTTCAATGGCGAAACGGATTTGTATTTTGTCTATGGTGCGGTTACACAAGGAGTAGACATAGATGATCTACGTGCTCAGCTCATTGAAGAGCTAGATAAATTCAGACACCTGCTTTGGTTCTGGTGATCAGTGGTATGGGTTGCCACGACATGAAAAGCAGATAAGAGATCCGTCCCTTTGATTAGGTTCGGAATATGGATAGAACTCTTTGCAGATCTTGCAGAACATACCGTCAAGTTTGGTTTGAACGGCAGCGACCAAGTTTTCTTTGATGTAGACCATATTCTCGTTCAAGAATTTGCTATCTATTTTCAGAGTCTTGCAGCGATAACTATCGGCTATTCCGGTGCCCTTTAGGTAGTAGTAATGAGGCACATACAAATAGTAGCCATTATCATCGGTTGCGATGATCTCGAAAGTCTTAATCTCATCATAGCTATTGTACGGGCTGACTATGGTGGCAGACTTCACACGACAGTCGATCCTGTCCCCAGGCTTCAATCGTGTCATGCATACATGCAGAATTATGGCGTCACGTTAATCTTCGCCATGCTGAGTATCCCAAAAGGACTCAGCAGCATCAATCAGCTCTTCATCAGTCATGATCATGATGCCTTCAGCATGCTTAGAACGTATAGATTTTACAAAGTAGACCAAATCCGCGATACGAGGATCGACCTTCACTTTAACGGTAACGGTCTTCTCTAGCGGTTCCATTAGGCTTTTGGCTCTTCATAGAAGTAAACTGAAACACCATTCTCTACTAACTCTGAAGTTAGGAGGCCGGTCAATTCTGGCACATCGTCAGTTAACATGGTGGAAACGTGGACAGTAGCCTTCTCAGACTTAGCCATCTTGCAGACTTCCTTCAAGCAAGTCTTAACTGCATCAGCACTAGTCTCAAACTTATCGTCCTGACATAGCATGTTGAGCACCCAAGTGTCGCTCTGGACGGCAGTGGTGTTAACAGCGCCCAACTTATAAGCTCCAGTACGGGTATTGAACCAACCCTTAACTTCTCTCTTGACAGTTGGCCACTTCTTTTCAAAAAGTGGATATAGCGGGCTCTTAACTTCGCCTTTCATATTGGCTACGTTTAGCACAAATCTCAGGCCAGCATTTTCAGGAGCTAGAATGCTTCCTTGAACAACTTTTACTCTGCCTTGTGGTTGAAACTTATTCTTGGTATCAGTATCGGTCATATTATTTCCTTTATGTCCAGCTCTATTACCAATATATCAGTGCCAACGGCCGTTTTATTCGACTTCACCTATAATTAGCTTCTCAATTTGTGGCAGTTCTTCCTCAGTATTCATTGTGTCAAGTGCTAAATGGTATGGTTGAAAACCGAATCTCTTGCCTGTCGCTAAATTTTCGATTACATCATCCACATACACACAACCGTGGAACTCTGGATGTTCTAGTAGGAAACTTTGATAAAATAATGAAGTTGGCTTACGAGCACCCACTTCACAACTAAAATGCTTAATAGCGCTTTGGAAGAATCCATTATGGGCCAATAAACTTTCCATCAACGCGCCATGCTCAATTCCAATATTGGACAGTAACGCAACTTGTAATGAATGTTTTTCCGTCAAACTATTGAACATATCTAATACTTTATAATCTGGAGATATACATTCATTCCAGTGCCCCAATAATTTTTCTATGATTGCTGGAGATTTAATATGAAAGTGATCTTTCAATTCATCTTTCATTACGGTTATGCCCAAGTCATGCAGCTTCTGAGTACGATTCATAAAGTATGTGGCGTCTTCAATTGTGATATTGAGTGCCTCAGATAAATTACCTAAAAATTGTGAGAAGTTAACATGACAAAGCACATTACCTATGTCTAACGCAACGTATTTCATAGTTCCTCTATATATTCGTGCAAGTACTTAATAGTGTCTAAATATGTTGGACGCACTTTAGCACTTGTACACGAATTAATGTCTGTTGAATAAGACATGATGTTTGCTAATCCTAACTTCTGAGAAATTTGACTATTGGTCACTGCCTCGGCATCGCTGTAGTTAGGGTAAATTAGTGAGTACCTTTCATTATAAAAAGCGTCAGCTAAGAAACTGGTCTGCCCCTGGCAAACGAAGAAACTAGAATTTCTAAGATTGCAGTAGTACTCGTCCTCGATCCTTATATCCTTGACCAACGGGTTCTGATATCGTTCTGCACAACGTTCCATGAAAACCACACAGTCAGGATATTTTTTCAAAGAATTGAATAATCGTTTGTCGTTGTCAGAAAGTCCAGCAGTTATGAAGTGTTGGCAAGGAACATGATTCCTAGAAACTTGATGATAGGGTCGTACCCACTCGAAACCTTTTTGCAAATTGGGGGGAGCCTCGGCGTCACCATAATGAGAATAAATTAAATTGCGATCGGCATTATCCATTATGTTAACCGTTCTCTGAGTATGGACTGGATCTTTACCTACAACATGGGCAAAGTTTTTGAACAATCCCAAATTGTACTTCTCTTTTCTACTCAGCGCAAAGTTGATCATTGAGGAGCTACATTGCCAGAGAGGTATATTCAATTCACGAGCAACTACACTGGTGAAGTGTTCCAAATCACTTATTATCAAATCAGGAGCAAAACTTTTGACCTGTTCTGTGTAGATAGATAAGTTATCATTATCTGTAGAAAATAGATCTGGTCTATAAATATTGAGTAAAGCGTCCAGAGTCCAATCCACATTGGTGTACTGGGGAGATGAAATTTTGTACGCAGCTATCTTAATCTGATGAGTTCCATGAGCAAACTTCAGGAAGCGAGAAAGCTGGATTCCAGCATTCTGATTATTAGCTGCTGCATACAGTATTTTCATTAGCCTCTGGCTATTGATCTAACCCGCACTTCTACACGTGCACCTTGTACGAATTTTGGAACCTTTGGCTTAGATTTGATTCCTATCCAATAAAGGAACCTATTCCATCTATTAGCTTGAATTACTAAAGTCACCAACGGATTTCCTTCCTCATCTGGTCCGACCATAAATCCATTCCATGGATAAATGTTCTCCAGATAAGGGGCCACTCTTTCTGCTATTGCTTTACACTCTTTGTAATTCATACACCCAATGCTTTCTTGAAAAACTCTACTTGCTTTTCAAAGACTTCCTTGGTAGCTTTAACGTCAGCCGCAGCGGTGTGAGCCTTTTCGTTCTTGATACCATATTTCTTGACGAAACTGTTAAGACTATAGCCTTCAGCAAACTGTCCTTTGCAGAAATCGACAAACAATTCAATAACCATGGTGTCGAGATAACGACGTCCCAAAGGGAAAGAATCTCTGGAGTTACACTTGGTCCAGAGTTGCTCTAATCTCTCCAAGTCGAAAGCTACGTTCTGACCAATCAGAAATCTATTGGCTGCGGGAAGACCATCTTCAGCAATCCAGTTTTCAACATCTACCAAAGCAGTGCTGGGATCTAGATATCTTTCTCTTCCCTCTTTGGTCTTGTGAAGCAAATCCTCTAGTTTGTGGCCGTTGATTCTTAAAGCGGCAGCTTCAATAGTGTCTGGTTTCAATGGTTTGAAACACCAAGTCTTTTGGGCAACTTCGTCATCAGCGCCCATGCGCCATAGTGATAGTTCGATCACATCATGGAGATGCGAGTCTAATCCAGTTGTTTCAATGTCTGTTACGTAAAAAGCATAATTCATTAAATATTCCTAGCGGCTGATGCTTGTAATGTAATGATGAATAATAATGAGTCAAGTCTGCTTATTTAAGTTTTTTCTTGATCTCAGCCTTGAGAGCGCTAAACGATTTAATACCCTGCTTGTATTGTTCAATTAGAAAATTTACTCCATCAACCGTTCGAAGAAAATCTTTTTCTTTCTTATTGAGTTTAGCGCCTTCAACAACAAACATAACTTTGCTGTCTTCAAGTATTTTCCAGCGTTCACCTTTATTTGGTAGGGAGACTCGTTTAACTCTAATTATCTTTTCAGTCTTATCATCTTCTTCATGATATAAATCATATTCAAATTTGCTAAGGCTGTATTTAAGATTACCATCTTTGGTTTCCTCCATGACAGGAGGTGGGGTGACGGGTGTATTTGGTTCGGTACTATTCTTAGTTGGCATGATATTTTCAATCTCGTATCACTTACAGACGCTATCTGCTGCAATAACTCCCATGATACCAGCAGATAATATACCGTGAATTCCGGCACTTTCGCCTGCTACAAACATTCCATCAATTTCTGTCTCTAAATTGTCCCCTATATTGATCTTAGGCGCCATAGGAGTAATAGTAGGAACATGGAAATAAGCCTTAGTTGTTATCTCGGGAATAATAGCACTCAGCTCTGGTATTACTGTTTTGAGCCAGTTGTATTCTGGAATAACAGATATTTTACTTTTGCCAGCTAGAATAGAAGATACTCTTTCTTTAATTATTCTATCGTTAGATAAAACGAATGTTAGATTGCCGATTCTATCAGTTTGTTCGAATCCCGTAGACGGAAATGGTCTATTTCCAATTAATGAAAAAGATACCTTGTCGCTTTTCCATCTATTCTCATTAGAACGGAAAGCAGAAATAGCCATATCTAAATGGTCTTCAGGAATAATGGTTCCATACCAAGAGAACGGACCAATCTCTAATTCGTCACCTTTAGTTATTGTCAGGTTGGAACGATTGAAGTCTTTTAAGACACTAGAGTTCGTTTCTACACGAATACCGAATCTAGCAATATCGTTATTGTCAACGATACCAAAGTTAGAATAGAGAGTCTTAGCCCATCTCCAACCACTCCTACCGACAGCGATGATCAGTTTCTTGCAGCGATATTCTTGGTCTTCTGTGGAGACAACAAACATATTCTTTTGCTTGGAAACGCGCATAACTTCACTATCGAAATGAAACGTAATGTTCTTATCTTTCTCAATAGTCTCAGCCATTAATTTGGATAGGGCGTGTATCTCTTTCGGATAGATCTGTACATAGTCATTGAGCGTGATATCGTAGCCCAATCTCTTAATTTTCTTTTCTAAGGCGACATTTGGACTGCGATCCTTGATAATTTTGTAACTATCAACTTCTTCCATGACATGGCGAAACCAAGTATGAGCAGACTTTGCCTTGCGAAGACCTGTTAAGTCAGCAACTTTAGACATATCAGTTTGGTATAGTTTTCCGTCGCTGTTGGGGAAACAACCCAACCAACCCTCTAACTGTCTCCTACGTTTCATAGGAGGTCTACCTAAATCAAAAAGAACAACTTTAACGTTTTTGTGGTCTTTTGCTAGTTTCAGGGTTGCGAATGCTCCAGCGACACCTGCCCCTATAATACCCACATCGAAATCTTTCATGCAAATCCTAGAAGTTGGCGTGTAACAGGGTTTATTATATCAGGAGAATCAGACTTTAGCAGCTAAATGCTCTAGTATATTGAATACTGGGTCTTCAAATGGCCTTTTACCTAATTTGGCCATCTCTATCGCTTCATCAAACCGTTTATTGATATCATGAAATGGCCACATGAAATAATACGATGATCCATGAAAATGTTCTAAAAATACATTCTCTTGCTCTTTCAAATGCGGATTGAAATGTAGTTTGTCACCCATCAATTTTAGAATGTAGATGGAGGATAAGTAAGCTCGCTTTTCCCAGTATGTTCTAAATACAGCGGGCATTGGAGCCAAGAAAAGAATAGTTAGCGGTAGCATTATCTTCCAACTTACTAGCCAGAACAGCAACAAACAAATAGGAACCATTATCTGTGGAAATAGATAAGAAATTATAAATGTTAATGTTCCCACTCTCTTTTGATCGTATAAGTGTACTAATTCATGTAGAAGAATCACTTCACAGGAAGCTGGATGACATTTGACAAATTTCTCACTTGGAAAATAAATAGTATAACCAACTGTCGTGGTATCCTTTGTCATGAAGTTGGGATTGAAGAAGAGAAATATGCTCATTATTTTCATGAGCAGAGATTGGTCTTTATACTTGATTTGTAATTTAGGAAAAAATTGTCGGGAGGCGCTCACTAAACTCTGAAATGCCATTTCTTAACCTCCCGTGTATTTTAGATGATCTACATCTGGTTTTGATTCCTTAGAATGTTGCTATGTTAATGAACATTGGTTGAGCAGGGCCCACATTAGCAGCCTTTAAAGCATTCTGCATTTTAGTAGCATAAGCTCTGTTGAGTACACCAGTCAATGCTGGATGTGGAGGCGTTACATCGAATGTAACGCTCTGATTTGGATTCACTTTGAGACGAATGTTAAAATGTGCAGAGGCAGGAATATTAGCCTGATCTAGATATGGACTGATATCTTCAGCCTCAAGTCTCAAACCAGCTGTTCTTAGCACCACTTCCAACTCACTAGGCTGTGCCGTTGCTGGCAGTCTAGGTATGTTTGAAAGCTGAGCCAAAGATAGTTTACGTTCAAATCTTCCGGCCAGATTAGGCATTTTCTTTAAGGAATTCATAGACTCTCCAAAAGGTATGTCTGGAAAGTAATAGTTTATTGCTGACAAAAGACTAAATTATCAATGATTCTGGGTCGCGTGTATTCTGGTAGGTTTGGATTGGCCAGCAACTTCTTGTTAATCTCAGCTGCTTCGGCACGCTTTCCCAACCAATAACCAGCAACGGCAAGTTCATCCCAAATTCTCCAGTCGTAACAATCAGGCTCCAGAAACAATGCATCGACCGGTTTCGGAATTTCCGAACCTAACTTTGCGAACAGATAGCTTGCTCCTAGTAGATTAATTTTTCTATAATAAGCCGCCAGATAAAATAAGCTCTCTACTCTGTTAGGATTACATTCATAAGCTTTCAAGTATGTGATCGTAATATTTTGAATGTTGACTGGATTTACTTTCTCCATTATCTTACCAGCTTCTAGAAAAGAACAATACTTCTCTTCATCATAACCTATCATCTCTGTTCTTTTCATATAGTAACTAAGAGCTTTATCTAGATTGCCAGCATCACGATAGCTTTGGGCACAGTAGAAAACATATCTAGAATTATTTGGTTCGTTTTTCAGTGCTTTTTCGAGTACCTCAGCATCTTTTATATATTTTGCAGGATCCATACTACGGTGTCCAACTGGTCTAATAGCAATATGACAATTTGGCAGAATGGTTTGTGGTATGTGTGGAGGTAATTCTAGATATTCGTGAACAACGCCCACGTATCTGTAATTAACTGAATTACTAATAAGTTGTGGCCTGTAATGATCTAAGTTGCCATGGAGTATTTTAATTCTGTATGCCAATTCATTTAAATTGGAAAAAGTAGAAGGATCATCAACCACCAAATAATCATCCGCATCTAACATTAAAGTATAATCTGCTTTACTCTTGGATAGTGTAATGGCCATGTTACGATTGGTTGAAAAGTCATACCATTTGTGTTTATAGTATTCGCCAGGGATACCTTTTAAACATTCCTTAACAACCTTTTCTGTGTTATCTGTGGAGCCCGTATCACAGATGACCCAATAGTTTATGTGCGGTTTAACTGACTCCAAGCATGTGGCAATGCAGTGAGCCTCATTTTTGACAATCATAGATAGACAGATGTTCATATTGATATAATATAGCAGCATGCCAAAATTTTTGTATAGTCTGTATTACGAGGTTTTATGACTAATTATCCTGATCAGATAGACAACACGATATCATTGCCACCTGTCATTGATAATTTTACACCAGTAACAGGCTCAGTGTTTAACAACTTACGTGCTGCTATCATTGCAGTAGAGGAAGCATTGGGCATTAATCCAAACGGATTCAGTAGTACAGTCGCAAATAGATTGAACATGATTGAATCCTCAATTTCTAATTTACAATTCATACAATTGGATGGAGACTTAGGAAATACCACAACCACTCCCTTCGTTATTGGTATCTGGGGACGACCAATCTCCTCGGCCCCACCTAGTGTCGGTAATGTACTAACCTGGAATGGCATAGTTTGGGAGCCTAGCTCTACACCGGATGTAACTACCGTTATTATGGCTAACGGAACTATTTCTCAATTTCAACTTGTAAAGTACTCTGTGCTAGGTGGTAATATCGCTGCTGCCGCATGTTCAACTACAGATACAATTGGTTTTGTACTAGCCCCCTCACTAGACGCTGCTACGAGTGGACAAAATATAAGAATTGCATTGCGTGGAACACAGGCCACGGTACTTAACGATGGAACGGGGCCTCTACAAGTAGGACAGACTGTTACGATTAGCTCAACACAGCCAGGATGCGTGGTTAGAACTACTGCACCCGCAATTACTGGAACACTAGGCTATGTCGTAAGTAATTGTAATGCAACACTAAATGCACCGGTCAACATAATATTTCAACCCGTTATTGGATCGAACGGTTGGTGATAATGTGGTTCATGACGCGTTTAAATAACCACCAGCTTCCGATACATAAAATAGTATTTTGTTGAGACATTATGACGAATTACCCTGCTCAAATAGACAATACCGTAAGTTTGCCCACCGCAGTTGATAATTTAACTCCGGTACAGGGAATTGTTGTAAATAGACTGAGAGACGCTATAATAGCTATAGAAGCTACATTAGGCATTCAGCCTAATGGCGTTTATTCTAATGTTGGTGCTCGCGTATCCAATCTTGAGACGGTGGTAGGCAATTTACAAATCATAGAATTAGCTCAAGACCTTGGTGGCACGTTAGAAAATCCATTGGTTATTGGTTTGCAGGGAAGACCTGTTTCGTCAGTACAACCTCAAGTAGGAAACGTTCTAACCTGGGGAGGAATAGCTTGGCAGCCTCTTCCATCATCTGGTGGCGGTGGAGGTGGTCCTCCAACTGGTCCAGCTGGCGGCGATCTCTCTGGACTCTATCCTAATCCAAGTGTTGTTGCCCTACAAGGTAATTCAGTCAACGCTGATCATTTATCCGCATCAACCGATGGTTATTTATTAACTTGGGTTAATTCCATCA
>Ga0326728_10001087_pt1 | contig 98887 bp, 97 predicted proteins | sample MB3enrmetagenome_FD_207602 | JGI IMG/M metagenome (GOLD analysis project Ga0326728, IMG submission 207602) | Lab enriched peat soil microbial communities from McLean, Ithaca, NY, United States - MB31MN | ecosystem: Environmental > Terrestrial > Soil > Wetlands > Peat | place: USA: New York...
CGCGAAGAGAGCTATGATTATTGGGCCGCCGGCGCGGCCGGTGTCGCAGTGCCGGCTCCGGGGCGGAAGGTGCTTTCGTCACCGAGCGGGCGCTGGCCGAGTTCATGGGCGCCAACATCCTGGCCGAGGTGAACCGGCAGCCGCGGGGGGGCATTCCAGATTTTTGGGTTTTCTTTCTTAATCGTAATCTTAATCTTGCTCTTAATCCGAATGCAGGAGGGCGATGAGATTAAGATTAAGATTAGGAGTAAGATTAAGAGGGGAACCCAAAAATGTGAAAGGCACCCCAGCGGCGGTGGAGAAACAGATTCCAAGCAGCAAATCCCTGCTTGCCATTGGCCACTGCCAGCGCTTAAGTTCGAACGACCCGGAAAATACCTGTGTGATGAAAAAGTATGAGAACGACAACTCTTGCCACAACATTGTTGGTCAGCCTGGCGGTCATCTGCGGCTGCGAATCAACACGAGAGAACTCGCCGAGCCAGTCAACCCTGCCTCCAAGAAGCGATTCGAAATTAGAGCAAGCCGACGAACGATTATGGGCCGATGCGCGCGCTCAAGACAACATCAGCCGCTTAAATCAACAACAGGAATGGCTGCGAGCGGCGGAGCGGCATGAGCGGGCCGGTTGGATTTATATTCATGTCGAGGGCGGGCGGCGCGAGCGCGGTTTCCAGCACGGCTATCTGCTGGCGAAAGAAATCGCCGAATGCCTCCGGGTGGCCCGGGTGGACTGGAAGCACGGAAGCAGCATGGAATGGTCCTGGCTCATCGCCAGCACCAAGAGGTTCATCGAGCCGGGCATCGACCCGGAGAACCGCGCCGAGCTGCAGGGCATTGCGGACGGGATGACTGCCGCTGGCATCCCGATGAGTTACGACGAGATTGTCACCTACAACGCCCAGATCGAACTGTCGTCGTATTGGTGGCCGCTCGCCTCCAAAACGCTGACCGACGGAATGGACGCGGTGAAGAAGCCGAAGGAATCCTGCTCCTCTTTCATCGCCACGGGCCACATGACCAAGGACGGCGCCATCGTTCTCGGCCATAACACGATGTCCGACTATATCGAAGCGCTGGCCAACGTGGTCATTGACATCAAGCCCGTTAAAGGCCACCGCATTCTCATGCAGACGCAGCCGGGATGGATCCACAGCGGCACCGATTTCTTCATCACTGACGCCGGTCTGGTTGGCTCCGAAACCACCATTGGAGATTTCGAGCATTTTTCGGAAAAGGGCGTCCCGGAGTTTGTCCGCATGCGCCGGGCGACGCAGGATGCGACCAACATGGACCAATGGTGCGCGATCATGAAGAAAGGCAACAACGGCGGTTACGCCAACGCCTGGCTCATCGGTGATGTCAATAGCGGAGAGATCGCCCGTCTGGAACTGGGTCTCAAATACATCGCCTTCCAGCGCACCAACGATGGATTCTTCATTGGTTCTAACGTCGCGGAGGATCCGCAGATCCTGCGCCTGGAAACCACCACCAAGGATGAGGATATCCGCAATTCCGGCGTGGCCCGCCGGGTCCGCTGGAAGCAATTGATGCGAGAGAACGCCGGCAAGATTGATCTGGAGTTGGGCGAAAAAATGGAAGGTGACTGCTACGACACCTGGCTGAACCAGGCAAGACCGGGCGAACGGACGCTGGCAGGCCACGCCGAACTCGAACCTCAATTGACGGCCGCAAGCGGTTCCATTCCGTTTGCTCCGTGGGGATCGTTTGACGCCAAAGTGGTGGATTCGGGCATGGCCAAAGCCATGAGTTTCGCGGCGCGCTGGGGTTCCGCCGACGGGACTTCGTTCGACGCGCCGGCCTTTCTGGCCGCGCACCCGCAATTCGATTGGCTGGAAGGATGCCTCAAAAGCCGTCCGGTCGAACCCTGGGTCGAATTCAAGTCCGGTGAAGGCCGTTAGCTTCTGTAACGAACGAGTCGGCCAAAATGGCAAGCAGGAGAAGAATTGTAATTGAAAAATGCCTTGCTGTCAGCTATTTCGGAAGGGTAATTGGCCAGCCGTTCCGAACCTGCACGAGTGCAGGGGTTAACCCTTCCCGAAGCGTTTTCGTTTTTGCCGGGCCTTTTCGTTTTCGCTTGCTTTGGCCCCGGCCGGCGGTATCTTACTCATATTATGAGTAAGAATGAACTCCAGCGCCTCTCCACCCCGAGCCCTGCGCCGGCGCAAAGCTCGTCTCCTGCAAACCCTCACCCTGCCCCCGGACGCCATTCACGCCTCCTTTCTGGAACGCTTCCTCAAATGCGGCCGTCCCAATTGCCATTGCGGCAAGGGTGAAAAGCACGGCCCTTTCTTCTACTTAAGCCGCTGCCTGCCCAAACGGGAGATGCGAACTCTCCTGCTCAAAGAACCCCCACAGATCCTGCAGGGCCGCCGCAGCGTGGCGGCCTGGCAACAGCTCTTGGAAAACCTCGACCAACTCTCGTGGATAAACTGGGAACTGCTCCGCCGCGGCAATCTCCTCCCCACCCAGTGAACTGGCTCGCCGGCTTTCTCCAGTACGCGCAGAAGGTCTTTCAACTCCCAAGGCTCTTGCGCCGTGTGCGCGAGGGCCGCCCCGATCCTCAGATTGCGCTCCAGGCGGTCAACCTGCGCCTGATGCTGGGCGGCTCAACCCAAATATGAACCACCCGCCGAAAATGCTGTTTTCTGCCGATTCTGCTTGCATCAAGCACCGCATTTGTTTAAACTGATGATAATAGTGTATTAAACCTTAACGACGGAAAATTATGTTGAACCTGATTTATTTTCGCCCAAACGCAAACCTCAAGAGGCGGGGGGGGGCCTTCACGCTGATTGAATTGCTCGTTGTCATCATTATCATCGCCCTGCTGGCGGCCATGTTGCTGCCGGTGCTGGCCAAAGCCAAGGAGTCGGCCTACAAGACGGAGTGCGTGAACAACTTCAAGCAGTTGCAACTCTGCTGGCAGATGTACGCCGACGACTACAAGGGGTTCCTGACGATAAATGATATTGACGACAAAGCAGATTCCTGGGTTTCGGGAGACATGGCCACGGCGGCGGGCGCCACCAATGTGACGGATATACTGGATGGAAAGTTTTATGCCTATAATAAATCAGCCGCCATTTACCATTGTCCTTCCGCCAAAGGCATTAATCCCCGGCCACAAAGCGGTCTGGACGCGGCGCTGCTCGTCAGGACGGTGTCCATGACGCCCCGGATGGGTAACTACACGGATCACGACCACCTGACGGACGATGCCTCGGGCAACCCCCAGATTATAACGAAGTTGACTCAAATCTACAGCCCCGGACCGGCTCAGGCGACAGTTCTTGCGGACGAATCGGTGGTAACCATTGACGACAGCTTCCTGGCCATTGACAGTTTCTACAGCAAAAGTTCGACGGATCCGGAAGGGTTCCAAAACTCGCCCTCCATCCGCCATGGTGGCGGCTGTTTGTTCTCATTCGCCGATGGACATGCGGGGTTGATTATGTTCCCTCACATTACGTCGGAACCATTCCCGACCGGGGGCCTCACCGCCGCTCAGTGGCCTGACTGGCTCAACTTCTACAAAACGATCTATCCGCCCCCGTATCCGACTGCGCCGTGAGGTTTTTTGGCCGGAGCAGCATTCCGTTCATCACGATTGGGTGTTATCAGGGCAATCCGCGGTCGTTCTTCCGGCCGTCATCCCCACCCAATTAAACTTCGGGTAGACGCCGCCAGTGCCGCCCAAACCGCCGCAAGCGCCGCCGCGCATCACGCAGAAAGGTCAACTACTGCCGGAGTGAGTTTGGTGCAGACCTCTTTGGGCCGACCGCGTATTTTCAACCACTTACGCACTCACCCACCCTCCAGTCGCGAAAGTCGGGCTATTGAAGAACATGCCCTGGAATGCTGCACGTCGGGCGCTCCCCAATCTTGCCAAGCGTGTACACGCCGCCATCGGGGCAAACCGGAACTTCTCCGCTGACTCCCCGGCCCACGTAAGGCCGGATATCGTCCATCGTTGGCGTGTCGCTGTTTTGTTTGTGATTTTCCAGCGCCCATTGCCCTTTGGCCGCGTCAATTATCCGGAGATTGCTGATGCAGGCGTTTTGGTTCGCAGTGGCCCGGTCCTGCGGCCCTGCCGGCGCGGCGTTTCCGGCTGCGACGAAGTCCGGGCTGGTATGAAGGCGCGGATTTTGGCCGACGGCACCGATGATGTCTTCCCCCTCCGGGGCATTTGTAAAGTCCTTCAAGTCCCCCAGATAGGGTTGAAGCTCCTCCCAGGTTGGCTGTTCGCCATTCTGCTTCCGATGTTCCAACGCCCATTGTATCTTGGCTATTTCTATCAACCTGAGTTTGGCGGAGAACACGGCTGGAAGGCCGGAAGTCTCCACGCCTCTGGCAGGCTTCAGGCCTGGAGCATCCGAACGATCCAGCTTAATGGCGAAGCCCGCTCCATTTGTGGCGCTCAAACCGGCAAGGACATTTGTGCTTGTGGTGAAGGTGCCATCCTGCTCTACCACGATATTTATTTCTTTATTTGGCCCGGTTTCCTTGACGTAATTTTGCTCCAAGCCAGTGAAAGGCCCGTCGAATGGGATGAGTTGCAGGCCCAGTTCGTTGTGAAGTATCCCCGTTACTCTTTCAACCCTCGTGTCAACCGCGCCTCCGCGGGGCGGCGTCATTTCAATGTCGTAAGTCCCCTTCAACCCGGTTTGATCGGCGACCGGGGCCTGTAGAACTCCCGCGATAAAATTGGCAAGCTCCACCATGGTAATATGGTGGAAAACCCTCTTGCCGCTTGCGGCGGCTCCGCCGCGCCGGCCGCCCGCAATATTCACGCTGCCGTTAAGGCGGTTTTCCGCCAGTTCTTTTGCCACCTCGTTGCTTTGCAGGCGAAGTCTTCCCACCTCGTTCCGCAAACTGGCCAGCTCGAGCAACTGACTTTGCGAAAGCGCCGGGGTGGCGGCGGACTGGAGGACGCTGTTGGAAAGCCGTTGGTTATCAGCCTGGAGCGGGGCCGCTTGGGCCGCCTGCTGCCGCAGCGTTTGATTCTCCTCGCGCAATTTGGCCAGGGATTGATGTTGCACCACCACCGGCACCGCCAGGGCGGTGACGGCGATGGCGCTCCCCACGGCGATTTTTAATTTCGTTATAGTCATAAATTTTACGAGGCCGGCCGTGGCGCCGCCCGAGGCCGTGCCGGCGAGGGCCGTCCCGGCGACGGTGGCGGCCAGACCCAGAGGGGCTGCGGAGACGAACCCGGCGGCCAGCGCCGATCCCAGCGCCGCGGCGGAAAACGCCACGCCGCGATTTTTGAGCAGCGTGTGCAACTTGTCCAAGGCGCGGGAGACTCTCATGCGCGCGGCGTCCTCGTTGCTCCCCATCCTTTCTCCCACAGCGCGAAATTCAAGCTGGTCAAAAAAACGCAGCAGGATGGCCGTGCGGTCCTCCGGCTCCAATTGGTTGATGGCCTCATCCAAAATGGGCGCCACCAGACCGAGGTTGGCTGCCGTATGATCCTCCGGGATGTTCATTGCTACCGCCTGCCTTTCTCTGAAGTGACGCCGCCGTTCGCCACGCATGGTTTTTCCGGCGACGAAACAGGCGTCGCGATGCAGCCATCCGCCGGGCATGACTTCCGGCGGAAGGGTGCGGGCCTTACGGGCCAGGTCCGCAAACACCGTTTGCGTCACATCCTCCGCCATCTGGGCATCGCCATTGACCAGCCGGAGCGCGGTTGAATGAACGGAGTTGATGTAACGGGCCACCAGCCCCCGAAAGGCAGATTCCGAGCCGTCTTTCACATAATCGGCGAGCAATTGTTGGCTGTCATCCATCTTCATCTACTACTAAAACCCGCCCAAGCCGGATTCCGAACAAAAAAGTGCAATTTTGAATCCGTCCGCTCAAGGACCGGGATAGGCTCATGAAGCCGCCGATCCATCAGGAGGGTGGACGAGTTAAAAGTGGGGTTGGGGATTCTGTCCCGGAGGGACATTTGATAATAGCCCGGCCCCGTAGTGCCGGGTCAATGCGGCAGAACACCGCAAATCCCGAAGGGACGGCTGTACTTTTCGGGGCCAGGATTTGGCTTGCTCAGTTCTGCGCGATGCAGTAGGTTTTATGCGTGATAATGTTGCATCCGTGTTGCAAAATGCCAAGTGTTTGCACGATTAGGCGCTAGGCAATCAGCACGTAAGTCGTTTTAAATGTGGGAGTTGGAGAGGTGGCTGAGTGGCTTAAAGCACCGGTTTGCTAAACCGTTGTACGGGTTACACTGTACCGGGGGTTCGAATCCCCCCCTCTCCGCCATCCTCATTATCAACGACTTACGTAAATCAGAATGGAAGCAACCATGCCTGGCAACAACAAGTTTGCTGATGTTTGAGGATGTTTGCCGATGTTGCGGCAGACTTTTTTCAGGATTTCTGATCATCGAATCCGCATGGGGGCGGATTCATTTTACGTATCAGTTATCTTTCCAAACTAATGCCGGGGCAGTTTGCCAAGTCCGGCAACTGGCTCGATTCTTAACCGCTTTTGCGGCAATGGCTTAAGCAAGACGGACTGGCCAATGTCAGTGAAAGTGTCAATGAATTCTTGCTTGAGAACTCCAAGCCGGCACCGAGCGCATCATTTACCGCCTGTCCTCCATCCTGTCCGCCGTAGCTTTGGCGAAGCAGGACGCGGTTCAATTCGCTTTGTTGTGGTTGGACGCTGGTCTCACTTCCCGATCTTCCCGTTTTCCCAAGCGGCAGGTGTTGCCGGCCAGTGACGCCCCAATACCGCCCCGGCTTTCCCGCAAGCATGAATGAAACCGGCGGCGAGGAGTTAGCGAGCAGTGGGAGAGTTAAGCCGAATTCGGACGGAATAGTGAGAGGAGAGCCGATTGCAAAAATGCCATTCGCAAAAGCGGCATGGTTCTGGTATGTTTTGGGCAAATGAATAGTGTCAATGAAACTCTGAAGCTCTTGATCAGGACGCTTATCCAGGAGATTCAGACGGCGCCGGAAGCCGTGCAGCGGCAGGTCTTTGACTTCCTTGTCTTCCTAAAGGCCCGCCAGACCGCGCCCGCCGAAGGAGGAGAGAACCTGCTCCCGCTCGCCCAATCCGCTTGGGCCGCCGACTGGAGCACCCCAGAGGAGGAAGAGGCATGGCGCGATTTGTAAGCGGCGCGGTGGTCGTCTTACCTGAATCGGGGACACAGTCCATGCCCGGCTTGCATCGTGAACTTTTCCAAAAAGCGTTGGGCGCGCCGCGGCGGCGGGCTGCTGGTTGTGCTGCTTTGGGGGTTCCTCATGCTGCGATGGTTTGAACACCGGTGCGTCTTCCAGCCCTCGGCCGCCCTGGAGGCGGAGGCCGGCGAGTTGGGGGGCGCGGCGGAGGATGTTTATATTCCTGTTGACAAGAGCGGCCGGATCGAGGCCTGGTTCTTTCCGGCCGAAGCGGCCATCGCGCCGCCGGCCGGGCGGGTCATCCTCGTCTGCCACGGCAACGCCGGCAACATCAGCCACCGTCTCGAGCTGTGCCGCCTGTTGCTGGAAAGCGGCGCCAGCGTGATGGTCTTTGATTATCGCGGCTACGGGAGAAGTCCGGGCCGGCCCAGCGAGGAAAAGACTTATCGCGATGCCCAGGCGGCGTATCAATGGCTCCGGCAAAAGGGTTTCGCCGCCAGCAACATCGTCGCCTATGGAGAATCGCTCGGCGGCGGGGTGGCGGCGGAGCTCGCCTTAAGGGAAGAGTTGGGGGGAATCATCCTGCAAAGCACTTTCACCAGCGTGCCGGACCTGGCGGCGCAGTTGGTTCCCTGGCTCCCAGTCCGCCTGGCCGGCGCGATAAAATACGACACGCTCCACAAATTGCCCCGGCTGAAAATACCGGTCCTCGTCCTGCACAGCCGCCAGGACACGATGATCGGCTTTACCCATGCGGAAAAGAACTTCGCGGCGGCCCACCCGCCAAAATACCTTCGCGAAATGCGCGGAGACCACAATGACGGGATTTTCACCGGCCGGGCGGAGGTTCTTGCCGCTGTCAAGAAGTTTCTTGGCGCCCTTCCGCCGGCCGCGGCGCGGTGAGGCCCTTTGCGCGGCAACGACCGCTTCAAAGCCAGCCATTGACGCGATTGATCGTCATAATGATCTGCCTCTTGCGCTCGGCGCTGACGGCCCCACGCCGATGCACCAGATTCGCTTTTTGGATGGTGTAGAGCAGGTCACACTTGCACAGAGTCGGCCAATCAAGGCCATCGTTCGCATCGAGAATCGCCTCGTTGGGTTCCGGTTGCCGGGTGGCCCTCCGCGAAGCGCAGATTATCACCGTCACCTCCGGCTTGTTGGCAACCCGGTCGGGGTGAGAGACAATGACCGCCGGATGAGGCTCCGGCCACCCGGGAGCCTGCCAACTGAAGATGTCCCAGGCTTTCATTCCGCCTCCGGGGGCGGGGAGGGCAAGTTGGCGAGGTGATGTTCCAGCGCGTCAAATTCGCGGTTTGGTTGCTGGTAGCAGCGGCGCGACTCCGCTTTCGACAACGGCTTCAAGTCTTTTAGAGGATGGGGGGACAAATGATCGCGTAGTTTGGGCAAACCCAGCTTCATGCTCTGCCGCATGATGTCCGCCATGGACAAACCCAAATCCTGGGACGCCTGCCGCACCTCCCTGAGCAGATCGGGCGGCACGGCCAATGGATACGTATCGGTCTTCATGGAAGAATCCTACATCATTCTGTCACCCTGTCAACGTCCCTCCGGGACTTGCGCAATACAGAATTCTGATCCCGGCGTTGAAACGCCTGGATACATTCAACCGTCCCTCCGGGACTTGCGGTGTTTTGCCGCAGGTGCCCGGCACTGGCGTGCCGGGCTATTATCCGATGTCCCTCCGGGACAAAACAGCCCCTACTCTTATCTCGTTCACCGCGGTGATCCATGCTCCTCGCCGAGGGCGACAAGCCGGCATCTAAAGAGCGTTCGGCGAGACGCCGAACGCGGCGGTCGAGACGACCGCGCTCCCCGAAGACCTGTTTTTCGAGTTCAGTAGAAAAGGCACAAAAGAGGTGTCGGCGGGGCGCCGACACCCACGCGCGAGGGCGCACGCGCATCCCCGGAAGCTGGGATCATCTGGGAGTGGGCGTGGCAGGCGGGGGTCTGGCGCCGGTGGCGGGCAGTCGGGAAGTGTCGGCGGGCTTGTTGGTTTCGGGGGCGAGCGCGGGCGGGGCGGTGGAGTTGAGTTCCTTGATAAGCGCTTCGGTCAGGTCGTTGTCGCCGCTGGTGTAGAGAACCAGGGGATTGCCGGTCATGGTCAGGGCGGTGCGGTCGAGGACCATGGTGTAGCCCTGCTTTTTAGCCATGGAGGTCATGACATTGGTAATTTCGGCGGTGAGTTCGGTGACGTGCTGGACCATCCCGTCGCGCAGTTTGAGTTCGGTGCGGGCGCAGAAATTGGAAATGGTTTCGCTCTGGATCTGGATTTTAACACCGATGTCGTCCGCGGTTTTCTTGCTTTCGGCGCGCAGATCGGCGGGAACGGCCTGGTCGTTGGCTTTGCCCGCCTCCTGCCGCCAGTCGTCTTGGAGCTTTTTGATGGAGTCAATCAGCTCTTTGCGTTGCTTTTCGTACTCCACAAAGTTGCTGGAGTTGGCGATGTTGGCCTGGATGGTTTTGTAATAGGAGTCGAAGACTTTGCGCAAGTCCACGGTGGCGATTTTGAAGTCGGCGGCATGGCCGGCGGAGGAAAAGGCGAGCAAGGAAATGGCAAACAGACCGGATTGGATTTTCTTTTTCATAAAAGGTCAGAAGGGACGGTTAAAGTTGACGCCGATCTGGACGCGGCCGCCCGAACCGACGTTGGCATCGTGGGTGATGGGGATGCCGTAGTCAACGCGAAGGGGCACGCCTTGAGGCCCGCCGATGGGCAGGTTGATGATCAAGCCCATGCCCACGTTGTCGCTGAAAAAATGGGTCTGGCCCCGGGTGAGCTTGAAGCTGTAGGGGTCGGCAAAGACGTTGCCCATGTCGTAGAACCAGGCGAGGCGGATGAGTTTGTTGAGGGGAATGCTGTATTCGGCGCTGCCGAAGAAATAGGTGTCGCCGCCGAGGGGTTCTCCAAAGCCGTCCTGGGGCCCGATTTGGTGGTAGCGATAACCGCGGAGGGAACCGAGGCCGCCGAGGAACCAGCGTTCGAAGATGGGGACGTGTTGGGTGCCGTCGTAGGTGTCCACGACGCCGCCGCGCGTGTCCAGTTGGAGAATGTGGCCCGGGGCGAGGCCTTTGAAGTACCAAACGGAGCGCAGTTCGAGTTTGTAAAAGTCGGTGTCGCCGGGAGGGGTGGCGATTTGGGCGATGAACTCGGACTGCTGGCCGTGGTCGGGATTGCTATACTCGGACCGGGAGTCATAACCGAGGGTGAAGCCGAACTTGTTTTCGAAGTAGTTGCCGTGCTCGTCGAAGATGTTGGTGGAGGCATTTTGCTGACTCACGCTGTTGGTGGTGCCGCCGCCCGCGAGCACGACGACGTTGGTGAGGTTGTTGGTGTTGAAGCCCGAATTGATGGCGACGTGGACGAGTTGGGGGGTGTAACTGACGCTGCCCCTGAGATAGCGCCCGAGCGGTTTGGTCAGGCTGATGGTGCCGCCATCGTAGGTTTCGGTGTAGACGCTGTTCAAACTGTCGTAATCCACCTCTTTGTGGAAGAGGTCCACGCCCAGGGCGAGCCGCTGGCCCATAAAAAAAGGCTCGATGAAGTTAATCTCGTAATCTTGGTAGAGCGAGCCCAGGGAGGCAATGAGCTGGAGTTTCTGGCCGGCGCCGGTGAAGGTGGGGGGATTAAAGAGATCGAAGTTTTTCATTTTGACTTCGGCGAAACCGACGATGCTTTCGACCGAGCTGAAGCCCGCGCCGATGCTGGCGGTGCTCATGCTTTCTTCCTGCAAGGCGATGACCAGGTCCTTGCGGTTGGGCTGGGAGGTGTCCTCGGCGGAGACATCCACCTTGGAGAAGTACTCCATTTGTTCGAGGATCTGCTTGCTGATTTTGACGCCGACCATGTTATAGACTTCGCCGGGATAGACGGCGAGTTCGCGGCGGATGACGCGGTCCTTGGTTTTCTCGTTGCCTTTGATGAGAATTTTTTCGATGTAGTTGGTGTCGCCTTCATGGATATTGATGGCGATGTCCATGGTGCCGCCGGCGATGTTGGCGGAGCGGGTGGCCTGAACGAGGGTGTTGCCGTTTTGATAGGGGGAGAGCAGGCCCCTGGAACCGTACATGTCGCGAATGGTCTCGACATCGCCCGCGAAGGCGGCCGGCTTGAAAATGGCGCCGGGGATGTTGGTCAAGATCATCAACTTGCCGCCGATCGTCTTGCCCTTGATGAAATCGTTGGTGGTAAAGAGGGTGTTTCCCGTGATGTTGAGGGCGCCGACTTTGTATTGGCGTCCTTCCGAGACGACGATGTGGATGACCATGCGGTTGGGGGCGGTGTAGTCGAATTTCTTGTCGAGAATGGCAAAATCAATATAGCCGTCGCTTTGGTAATACTCGAAGAGGCGCTCCATGTCGTCGTCAAACTCGTCCTTTTTCAAGACGCCGGTGCCGGTGAGCCAGGAGAACATCCAATGGCGCCTGGTCTTGAGGACTTTGCGCAGTTGTTTTTGGGTTTTGGCGGTGGCGCCGTCGAAGACGACGTCGGTGATCCGGACTTTTTCGGTTTCGTGGATCTCGATGGTGACGGTGGCGCTCCCGGCGACTTCATCAATGGCGGGCGGGAGCACTTTGACGATGGTGTCCTGATAGCCGGCCTTTTGGTAAAGCTCCTGCATGTCCTGGGCGTTGTGGAAAAGTTTGATCTCGTCGAGGGGCTGGCTGGTTTTGGCGGTGAGCTTCTTTTGCAGTTTGCTGAGGCTGAGTTTTTTGTTGCCGATGATTTTGATGTCGGTGACGATGGGTTTGCCCTGCACGACATAGGTGAGGTCAATGCCCTCGGTGGTGTTGGTGTGGTAAACGCGGATATTGCCGGTGAAGAAGCCGGTGGCATAAAGGCTGGCCTGGTCTTCCTCGACGGTGGCGTCGAAGAGGCGCTCGCCTTCCTTGCTGCGGATATTGGCGCGAATGAAGGCGTCGCTGACGGCGGGGGGTCCGACGTGCTGGATGTAGATTTTGCGGATCAGTTCCGGCGATTGGGCGCGGGCCAGGAGGGGCAGGAGCAGGAGCAAGACCCCAAGGAGGAGGCGGGCGGGAACGGGCAGGTTCTTCAGGGTGTGGTTCATCTAGGAATCCGCGGGCACATCCTCGAGGGCGACCTTGGCGGCGCTTTCGAAGCGGGTATAGCTCTTGAGGAAAGTGAGATCCACTTCGCCGGTGGGACCGTTGCGTTGTTTCTCGATCAAAAGTTTCATTGGAATGGCGTCCTGATAGGTGGCGCCGCCGCTCTCGTCTTCCTCTTTAATTTTGTAAAGCAATCCCACCAAATCCGCGTCCTGTTCAATGGCCCCCGATTCGCGCAAATCCGACAAGCGTGGCTTGGCGTTATCCCCGCGTTTTTCCAGTTCACGGTTGAGCTGGCTGAGGACAATAATGGGCACAGCCAGTTCTTTGGCCAGGGCCTTGATGCCGCCGGAGATGTCCGCGATCTCCTGCTGGCGGTTGTCGGCCTTGCGCGAAGTAGAATGGAGCAATTGCAAGTAGTCAATGACAAACAGTTTGATGCCGTGCTGCTGTTTCATGCGCCTGGCCCTGGCGCGCAACTGCAAAATGGAGAGGGCGGAGGTGTCATCCACGATGAGAGGGGCGGCGGCCAGCTTGCCGGCGGCGCCGGTCAGCTTGGGAAAGTCGCGCTCGGCCAGGAAGCCGTCGCGGATGCTGCGGAGGTTGACGCGGGAGCGGGAGCAGAGCATGCGGAGGACGAGTTGGTCGGCGGTCATTTCCAGGCTGAAGACGCCGGTGGGGATTTTCAGCTCGAGGGCGACGTGCTCGGCGATGTTCATGGCGAGGGAAGTTTTGCCGACGGAGGGCCGGGCGGCGATGACGATCATTTCGCCCTCGTGCAGGCCGGTGGTCATTTTGTCGAAATCCACGAAACCGGTGCCGAGGCCGGTGAGCATGCCCTGGTTTTTGTGATATTCCTCGATGGTGGAAATGGCTTTGTGGACCAGGTCGCGGATGGAGGGGTTGGAGCCGGTGACCCGCTCCTCGCAGATGCGGAAGATGTCGCGCTCCACTTCATCCAGGAGGGCGTCCACTTCGCCTTCGTGCTCAAAAACCCGGCCGACAATGGAGGTGCAGGTCTGGATCATCTTGCGCAGGAGGTATTTTTCCAGGACGATGTCCAGGTAGTAGTCCAGTCCGGCGGCAGAGGGGACGGCGTCGGGGAGGGAGGCCAAATAGGCCAGGCCGCCCACGCTGTCCAATTGCTGGCGGTCTTTGAGGCGCTGCATGAGGGTGATGAGATCAATGCCGGCGCGCTGGTCGTACATTTCGGTGAGCGTTTGGAAAAGGGTCTGATGGCGGAGGTCGTAAAAGACCTCCGGGCCGGCCTTGAGTTTTTCGATGCACTCGCCCATGCAATCGTTGGGGGAGAGGAGGACGCAGCCGAGCACGCCTTGTTCGGCCTCGGTGGAACTGGGCGGGAGGCGGTCAATTTTTGGGGTGTTGGCGGTGGCGGAATTGCCGGGCTGGCGGGGCCGGGATTTTTGCAAATCCACCGCGCCCGGTTCCTGTTGGAGAATGGCTTCACTCATGGACTGCAAAGAAAACACCTTCCGCGGCGGCGCGTCACGCCCGGATTATTAAAAGATGCTGCCAGATTATTCACCGTCATCAGGGAAGATGGCGGCTTTTTGCCGAAAGCTACGTAGCGGCGGACGGCAGTCCGCCGCCTTTGCCATTCCGCCCTGAAGTGGGCGGCGGGCCTTGCCAGCTAAGCGAGGAAGGCGATATTGGCGGGCGTGACGTCCACCATGTGGATGCCCAGCCTTTTTAGGGCGAACAAGACCGTTTCCACCTCCGGCCAGCGGCGGCCAAACTGGTCTTGCTTTTGCGCATACCACTCGGCCCAAATTTCCTCCGAGAAATCGGGCGCTTTGTCCAGATACGCTCCCGCGAAATCCAAGACAAACGGACGCGCGACAAGGCTCATCTCGATGATGCGCAAATTGTCGTCGCTGGCAAGCAGAGCAGGAACATTAAAGCCAAGAATCTCTCTGATGCCTTCAGCGCTCAACCGTTGATACGCGGCAAGTTCCCGCAGAAATGGCTCCTCGTAGCGATGCGTCTTGAGCGCACTTCTTCCGACATTTAACTTGTTTTCCGCGACGAAAACAATACCGTGAATTCCGAAGCCTAAACGCTCAACCAGTTGAAGCTGATGCTGGAGAGCATAGGTGCGAGCGTTTTCGATGAGAAATTCATCCGCCATGATTTCAGAGATCAGTTGCGGCGGACATTCCGCCATGGTAAAGATGCAGTTGCTCTTCAATGGGATTGCCATCCCGATTGCGCAAATGGGACCGGACTACATCATAGTCAACTGCACCAGCGACCATCTTCCCTGCGATGCCAGCATTGTGCTGAAAGTGGATGACCATGAGCGGCGGTGGGATGTTCACCTGCCGCATGGCATTTCCGCCGGATCGAAGCGCGTGGCGCTGGCGGCGCCCCGCTCGCAGGCTGGTTGAAGTGGTTTCTGCCGGCATTCGAGTCCCCATTAACGCCTTTCGGCGGCTCCGCGTCACGCCCGGATTATTAAAAGAGGCTGCCGGATTATTCACCGCTGCTCACAATGATTTCCCGGTTCTTCGCCGACTTATTCACGCGCGGGGAGGGCGTGGGCGCCTCTCAGCTTTGTCGAGCCTTCCTTCTGGCGCAACGGTGTCTTGGACCAATAATCAAAACACTCAATTACCAATGACAAATTCTCAATGGCAAATGCTCGATTTCCGGCAGGGAGTGAAACCTCATGGGCTCTGAGGATTGGGAATTGGCAATTGAAAATTGGTCATTGGTTATCAAGACTCGCATCTCGACAAAGCTGAGATGCGTCCGTCCGGCCCGCCGCGGTTTGGTTACAGGCTGGTCACAGCTTGTTCCCAACGTATTCACCGCGGCCGGGTGATGGGAAAACGCCGCATCAGGGCGGCGGCCATTGCAAGGAGATGGAACCGCTGTTGGTTGGAGTGGCTTGTGGACCCACGATGAAAAACCCGCCGGCGAGAACGGGGCTGACATTGGTGTTTTGCAGGATGGCTCCCTTCCCGGTCACGGTGGCCTTGCTGTCGTTGGTGAAAGTAATGGTGAGCTGGCCGGTGTTGGTATTGACGGAGCCGGAGGCATGGTTGGTGGAACCGCCGGACTCGGTCAAGACCAGGTTGGTTCCATTGGTTCGGACGGAATAGGTCAAAGGCGCGGTCAGAGCGCCGCCCGACAGAATGAGTTGGTTGGTGGTGATGATGTCGCCCAGGGGCACCGAGTTTGACCACGGCGCGATGGGCACGACGGGGTAGATATTGGTAAAGCCGTTGGTGAACAAACCGAGGGAGGCGGCCTTTCGGATCCACGTCAGATTACCCGAGGGGAGGAATGGCGCGTTGGAAGCCAGATTGAGCAGGCCGAAGAGCAGGCCGGGTTGGGGGGTGTTGTAGTAATTGAGGTAAATCGGAATCGCATTGTCCTCCCTAATTCGCGCCACATACACGAGGCTGGCCCAGTCCGCCAGCAAACCGGTGAAGGTGACGGCTGCCGGGACGGCCGGGGTTCCCACCGTGTTGGTCAGCAGCGCGTAGCCGTAGCCGGAGGGCGAATTCGTGCCGTTGGAGGCCGCGACGGGCGGAATCAGCATGGTGTAGGCCCGGGCAAAATTACTGGTGTTAGTGAGACTGGCGATCAAGGCCACTTCGGAATTCCACCCTCGCTGACTGTTTCCGCCGACCACGATGGTGTTGGTGCCGCTGACGGAGCCGGTGATGGTGCGCGGCTGGCTGTTCGCGTTGACCTGCAATTCCACCGTGACATGCCCATCCAGGGCATTGGTGACCACGTTGGTCGCATAGCCGGAGGGCGTAAAGAAGCCCGTTATGCTAAAACCGGAACCGCCCAGCAAGACAACGCCGCTGTAATTGCCCCGGCTGTTCAAGGTCAAGTTGGCGATCATGCCGGCGGTTTCCGCCGTGGCCGCGCCCAGGCTGGCCGAAGAAAACAGCCCGGTGTAGGTTCCGGCCATCCGTATGAACATATTTGTGGTCTGGCCCTCGCCGGAAAAACATGGCAGGGCCAGCGCGGCCAACAGCGCCCAACGGCCGGGGCGGTCCCTGGCCGCAAAAAAATGGCGCAGCCGCCTGGACACAGGCTTCACGGCCAACAAGAGAGCAGAAGTTATTTTCATGCAAATTCAGCTAAGGCGATCATGGGCACAATTCTCCCTGGGAGTCAATCGCCGACATCGCCGACAGCATCTCTGGGGCGCATGACAAAAATCTTCGCTTTGATGGCAGGGCAGAGCTGCCGCTCTGCCCTGAACTCTTGGGCGGCGCAGCAGCGCCGCCCTACCGGGGACGTGGAGATTTTTGTCCTGCACCCGCATTTCTGATCTCAAAGCCACCGCAGGGCCGCGCGCACGGCGGCGGCGAGAGCGGCGACGCGGACGGGGAGGGGGAAATCCGACGGGGCTTCGAAGGTGTAGCCGAGGCGGGTTTTGTTTTGGCTGACCAGAAACAGGGATTCCGGCCAGCGGGGCCGGTCCAGCGGGTTGATGGCCGGGCGAATGACGCCGTTCTGCGCGGGCCATTTTTCAATGACGGGCGACCGGTCCACCGGACAAACCGCCGCCACTGAGTCAATTATAGTTTCTGCCGGCGAAGGGCGGTGATCGGGGTTCAACTCATAAAGATAAAAGCCGCCCGACTCCCAATCCTCGTGCAGGCAGAGCGAGAGGTCGAAATCCGGCTGCGGCCGGAGCCACTGGACATGGGCGCGAACTTCGGCGCTTTCCAGGTGGCGGTAGTCGCGGTTCAGATCAATCCCGGCGCTGTTCTCGCGGCGGTTGAGCGGAAAGCCGGACGGGTTGAGACAGGGGCAAAGCCAGAGGGCGGCGTCGCCGGGCCATGGATTGTCGCGCAACAATTGGAGGGCGGCGAGCGGTCCGGCGGGCTCGTCGCCGTGGATGCCGGTGGAAATATAGACGCGGCGGCGCGGCGAGGGAACCGGGCGGCGCCAGGCGAAGAATTCAACCGGGCCGGGAACCGGGTCGCGCGTCCAATTATTTGCCGCCGCAGCCTGCTCGATTTCCCGGAGAATTTGCTGGATTTCGATGGTTTCGCCGCGATAGCCGCCGATGTTTTTGCCGAGGCGCTGCATGCGAATGATTCAATTCATTTGCCACCCAACTTGTGCCACGCCGCCATGAAGGTCGCCGGAGAAACAACCAAGCAGCCCCGGCGCTTGTCGGGCGGGTAATGCGATAAATTTCCGGTGACAAGGAAATCAACCGATGCCGCCAGCGCAACCGCAAGAAATGGCTCATCGTCAGCATCCGGCAAATTCAAATCAGGTTGGCCTCTTGCGTCAACCGGCAGACCGTCGGTTTTGATCTTGGTCAAGACCTTGCTGACGTGATTGGCGTCGAAATGGAAATGCGGACGGGCCAGCACCTCGGCATACTCGGCGAGAATTTGATCGTCGTGGCAAATCTGAACAGCGCCGGCCAGCACCAGCGCAAGAACCTGGGCAGGATTCCCTTGAGAATTGAGCAGCCCCGACACGACAATGTTTGTGTCGAGCACGATTTTCATTTCCGGCGGCGTACGCGGCGCGCGGCGGCGATTTCGGCGTCAATGTCCGGCATGGAAAGACCGGAAGCGCCACTGGCAAGGGCGGTCTGTTGAAGAGCCGCTTGTGCTTGCAGGGCGCGGACGCTGCGCGCGATTGAGCGGGTGGACTCCACGGAGGCGGCTGCGATATGCAGCAAGAGGGCGACCGGCCGGCCTTTGGCGGTGATGATCAAATCATCCTTGCCCGCCGGCTTCAACCACTGGCTGGCCGGTCTTTTCTTCAACTCGCTGACCGAAATCGTGCTCATGCCGGAAGCATAGCCGTACTTGGCCGTCCGCGCAAGCGGAGCAAACCGGGTTGTGAGCAAACCGGGTCATCAAAGAAAATTGTCCAGCTTGCATTTCTCCCAGCAACAGCCGATAATATCGCCATGAGCAGCCGCGAAACAGTCATCGAATACGTCCGCAAACTGCCGGAAGAAATGTCTCTGGCCGAAATCGCGCGCGAAATTGACCTGCTGGCTGGGATCCAGACCGCCCGTGAGCAAGCGCGCCGCAACGGGGGAGTTCCGGCAGACGACGCCCGCAAGCTGGTTGACGTATGGGCGACAAAGCCCGTAGGGCTGGCATCTTTGTAGTTGGACATTCAAGAATGGGCCAAAGCTCCGTAGGAGCGGCATCTTCTGGAAAGGGACGGAATATGCCGCCCCGAAGGGGCTGGGGGATTCTTGGTTTGCGGTTCTACAAAGAGGCCGCGCCTACGGCGCTGGGAAATTCTAATCAAGCCGTCGGGTCACATTATACCAGTGTGCTTTGTATTCTGCAACCCTGAGCAAATCTCGCCCAGCGACATCCATGTGTTGTTGCTTGCCGCCAGGGCCCCAATCAACTGTGTAAAAATCGGTTGGCAGCAAAGACGCACTACAATAAAGCAGTCCTTCAATGTCATTTCCCCGGCCATACCAAGTGGGAAACAGAACAAGCAACCGTCCATCCGATTTTTTCTCGGCGTAAATCTCTCCTCGCGGCGCCAAGTTCGCAAATCGCGGCGGCAAGGCAATCGCGCCATTTGTGGTGAGCGTGATGACGCCTTTTTGAATGTCAGCAACTACAGGCTCGAATTTTGACGAACGCGAACTGCAACCGGATAATAACAACCCGAGAATGAAAAGCGCGGTGAAGTTGCCCATATTATCGTTGTCATTGGATTTTTAATTGACGGCGGCAACGTCAGCGGCGAGCTTTTTCGCCCACCGATTGGGCGCAGCCGCAGACATGCGCGAGGTGGAGGCCGGACTTTTCATGCGAGAATACTAATCATTAAGCAGCCGCTCGTCGAGGTGTTTAATCGGTTTTGGCACATCCCCAGCCTTGGGTGGTAGGGCGCGCATTCCGTGCGCGCCGCGGCGGGCAGCGGACTGCCCGCCCTACCTTCCCCGGCCCGCCCAAGAGTGGCCGGTTACCAGTTTCAAATGACCGCAGGCTCTGTCTCGCGACTTTCTGTTGCGCACCCGCAGCCGGTTTCTTCCTGGTCGCTGAAATCGTGTTTGTCCCAGTTGGGGTCGAGGCCGAGGTCTTGGAGCATTTGCAGGTCTTTTTCCACGGGCTGATTGAGGGTGGTGAGGTAGTTGCCCACCATGAGGGCGCTGGCGCCGGCGGCAAAAATCAGGCTTTGCAGGTCGCGCAAATTGACGGTGCGCCCGCCGGCGATCATGATTTCCTGGCGCGGCAGGATGAAACGGAAGCAAGCGATGGTTTTTAGAATTTCCAGGGGCGGCAGCGGCGGGTTTTGCTCGAAGGGCGTGCCTTTGATGGGGTTGAGGATGTTGATGGGGACGACGTTGGCGCCGGCTTCCTTGAGGGCGAAGGCCAGTTCGCAGCGGTCCTCGCGGGTCTCGCCCATGCCGATGATGCCGCCGGAACAGATTTTCAGGCCGGCGTTTTTGAGGAAGCGAATGGTGTTGAGCCGGTGCTGGTAGGTGTGGGTGGTGCAGTGTTTGGGGAAGAATCGGCGGGAGCTTTCCAGGTTGTGGCCGTAACATTCCAGGCCCGCCGCCTTCAGGCGGTCGGCCACGGCCTGGCTTTCGATGATGCCGAGGGAGGCGTCGGGGCGGGTCTGGCCGCTTTGGGCAAGGTCGCGAATGCGGTCACAAACTTCGTCGAGCATCGGCCCTTCCTTGAGGCCGCGCCAGGCGGCGACCAGGCCGACGGCGGTGACGTGGTTGCGGCCGGCCTCGTCGGCGGCTTGCCGGACCGGTTCCGGGTCCACGAATCCGTATTTGGGGGAATCGGTCTGGTGAAAGGAGGATTGGGCGCAGAAGCTGCAATTCTCGGAGCAGGCGCCGGCCTTGGCGTTGACGATGGAGCAGAGGTGAATTTTGTTGCCCTTGAAATGTTGGCGGAGGCGGTTGGCGCCGGCCATGAGATCGAAGATGTCGGCGGAGCTTTCCAGGCTGAAAAGCCAGGCGGCCTCGTCGCGGGTGATTTGGCCGCCGCGCAGGACACGGCGGGCGAGGGCGGAGATTCGTTCGGAAAAGGTTGCGTCAACCAAGCTGGCATTCATGGTTGACACAGTAATTGGAGCCAGAGGGAAGCACAAGTTTTTCCTTCGTCCCCGCCTCATGGAGACTCCGCGCCTTCGGTCAGGCGGCCGCGCACAAATTGGATGTGTTCGCGCAAGCCGTAGAATTGGTCGGCGAAGGAGGCCGGGACTTTCATGCGGTTGACTTCTTTTTCTATGTGATCGAGTTTGGCGATTGATTCGCGGCGCTTTTCCGAACCGGATACCCCCGAGGCGTTGCGTTCCAAGGCGAGCAAGGCGCGGTACCAGCGGTAGAGGCGCAGGCGGATGCGCAGCCGGTAGAGCGCCGGCAGGATGCGCAGACCTGGAATCAAAACCACGATGGCGGGAATGAAGGCCAGGAGGACGCGCCGGACGATGCTGGCCAGCCAAAAGGGCAGGGAACCATAGAGAAAACCCTTGCCGGATTTGTAGAAGCGGGCGGCGTCGGGGCTGATGGGATAGTCGAGTTCCAGAGGGGCGGGGAATTCGTCGCGGCGCTGGAGCAGGCTGGGGGGGCCATGGACTTGCCGCGCGGCGTCCAGCAACAAATCGGAAAGGGCGGGATGCAAATCGGGGCGGGCCAACAGTTCGATGGTGGGGCCGATGAGGCTGACATCATGCGCGGGGATGTTTTTTCCAAAGTCAACGGAGCCTTGGGGCAGGACCAGCTTGGTCAGGTAGCTGATGCGCCGGGTATAACCATCGGCCTGGGCAAAGTCAAAAAGGTGGATTTCGGGAGAGTGGAGGAGTTGGCGAATCAGGTCCCTGGAGGCGGAATCGCCCATTAAAAACACGGCATCCACCTGGCCGGCGAGAAGGGCTTTGGCCGCGTCGTCGGCATCCAAATCCGACAGTTGGGTGGGGCCGCCGGGTTCGATGCCGTTGAGCTGGAGGAGGGATAAAGCCAGGGCGTGGGTGCCGCTGCCCGCGGCGCCGATGGCCAGGCGTTTTCCTTCCAGTTCGGACAGGATGGACAGGGAGGCAGCGCCCCGATAGAAGACAAAAAGCGGTTCATAGGAGATGCTGCCCAAGGAAAGCAGAGGGCTGTCGCCGGGGACGTTGGTCAGGCCGCCTTGGACGAAACCAACGTCCACGCGGAACGACGGCGCCTTGAGGCGCCGGAGGTTTTCCAAAGCGCCCTGGGAGGGCAGGATTTTCAAGGTGACGCCGTTGCTGGCGAGGATGGCGCGGTATTGCTCGGCATTGGTTTGGAAGATGCTGCCGGGGGTGCCGGCGGTAATGGTAATGGTTTTTGGTGGAGCCGATGCAAAGAACCAGAAAACAGCCAGGAGGATGGCCGCGCCGAGGATTAGAATAGTGGCGAGGGCGGCGCCGCGGCTCAGGCCAAACGCATCCATGGAGGGCGCGAGCAGGCGGCCCAAAGTCAATTTGCGGTGTTTTTCGAGGGAGGATTTCGCCGGCGGCAAGGGTTCGTTGTCCATATCGCGATCCGATTCATTCGGATTAAGATTATGATTAAGATTATGATTAAGAACCGGAAACCGCCCGGCCGCCCCGAGAGCGGGGCCGGGCGGGTCAGCCGAGGATGCGCCTGCCTTCTGTCAAGAATATGCCTTGGAAGTTCATTTCCAGGGCCTGGGCGTTGGTCGCTTTGGCCAGGGCGTCTTCCTGGCTGACTTTGCCATCCTTGACCAGGGTGAAGAGGGACTGGTTGAAGCTGACCATGCCTTCATCGCCGCCGGTTTCGATGGCTGCGCCGAGGCGCTCCAGACGGTTTTCCTCGATGAGTTTGCGAATGGTGCCGGTGTTGATCATGATTTCCTGGGCGGGAGTGATGCCGCCGGCGATGGCGGGGACCATGCGCTGGCAAACAACGGCTTGAAGCGTGCCGGCGATCTGGCGGCGGATTTGCTCCCGTTCGTCCGCTTTGAAGAAATCGAGGATGCGGCTGATGGATTGGGAGGCGTTGGTGGTGTGCAAGGTGGAAAGGACCAGGTGCCCGGTGTCGGCCGCGGCCATGGCGGCGGTGAAGCTGGTGTCATCGCGCATTTCGCCGATCATGATGACGTCCGGGTCCTGGCGGAGAACATGGCGGAGTCCTTCCCCGAAGGAAAGGGTGTCGAGGCCGATTTCGCGCTGTTCGATGACGGATTGGTTGTCTTCAAAGACGTATTCGATGGGGTCCTCCAGGGTGATGATGTGTTTGCGGCTGTTGGCGTTGATGTGTTCGACCATGGCGGCGAGGGTGGTGGATTTGCCGCAGCCGGTGGAGCCGGCGAGGAGGACAATGCCGCGCGGGCTTTCGGCGAGTTTGCGCAACTGGGGGAGCAGGCCCAACTCCTCGAAGGACGGGACCTGGGTCTTGACATAGCGCATGGCGATACAAAACTGGCCGCGCTGATGAAAGACGTTGGTGCGGAAGCGCCCGACGCCGGGCAAAAAATAGGAAAAATCAACCTCGCGCACCGCTTCGATCTGGGCCTTGTGATGGCGGGGCAGGATGTTTTCCACCACGCGGTTCATCCAGTCTTCGGCGGGGTATGGCCCGTCCACCACCACCAGGCGCCGGTTGACGCGAAAGACAATGGGGGCGCCTATTTTGAGGTGGACATCGGAGGCGCCGCCCTGGACTGCGGTTGCGAGAATTTTGCCGAAAGTTTCCATGCCCGCATCTTACGGGAATGGCCGGGCCAAAAGCCAGTCTGGAATCAACGGGTCAGGCATACCCAAGCAAGCGGGCCTGGGATTGGCGGGAGAGATTGGTGAAGAGCATGGAAATGGTGTAGCCCTGATGGGGATTGCCGTCGCAGGCGACAATGACGCCGGTGCAGTGAATCTTCTTGGTCTCGCCGGTGCGCTGCAAGCTGAGGGTCATTTCCGTCCAGGGCTGGAATGAATCCCGGCTGCGGAATTCGATGCCATTCTTGCGGATGCGCACGGCTTCGGCGGGCAGGGTCAGGCACTGGGTGGTGGTTGGCGCAAAGGCGAGTATATCGGTGGAGGAGGTTCTTCTGGCGCTCATGTTATGTAATTCGTTGTGGGGTTAGTATAACACCTAATAATGGAACGTCAAATGGGGACTTGAAAATAATTAAAGGGCTTGCCCTTCCCATCATTTCGTGCGATAAAAATCCCGGCAATGGGGTTTGCCTTCTCGCCGACGCGAGAGAGTTGCCTGAACCCGCTTCAGTGCTGATAACTCCTACCAGGGCCATTATGTCTGGCGGAGTTTTTTATGCTGAATGTGTGGGACAACATCTGGTTCATCGCGGCGATCTGGATGGGACTGGCCTTGGTCGCCAGTCTCATTTCCATTCGGGCCGGCCTTTCCGTGGCGCTGATCGAAATCGTCGTCGGCGTGGCCGCGGGCAACATTCATTTTGGCGGGGGCCAGCAAATCCTGCGTTCGACCGACTGGACCAACTTTCTCGCCATGCTGGGCAGCGGCGTGCTGACGTTTTTGGCCGGGGCGGAGATTGACCCGGTTTCGTTGCGGGCGAATTTTCGCGCGAGCATGGCCATCGGCATCGCGGCCTTTTTCCTGCCGTTCGCCGGGGTATGGCTTTTCGCGCAATGCGTCCTGCACTGGCCGCTGCCGCAGGCGCAGATCGCCGGCATCGCGCTCTCCACGACTTCCGTGGCGGTGGTCTATGCCGTGATGATTGAGACGCGGCAAAGCGAAACCGCGCTGGGCAAAATGATTCTGGCGGCCTGCTTCATCAACGACCTCGGGACGGTGCTGGCGCTGGGCCTCATCTCCGCCAAATTCGACCGCTGGCTCCTGGTGTTCGTCGTCGTCACAGGTCTGATGCTCTGGCTCATGCCCAAGTGGACTCAATTCATCGTCGCGCGCCTGGGGGCAACGCGCGTCAGCGAGCCGGAGATCAAATTCATTTTTTTCGTGCTGTTCTTCCTGGGCGGACTGGCCTCCGCCGCCAAGAGCGAAGCCGTGCTGCCGGCGTATCTTCTCGGCTTGGTCCTGGCCGGCGTTTTCCTGCGCGACAAAACGCTGGTGCATCGGATGCGGAGCATTGCCTTCGCGGTGTTCACGCCGTTTTACTTTATTCGCGCCGGCTCGTTTGTGTCGCTGCCGGCGCTGTGGACGGCGCTGGGAGTCATCGTGGTTTTGCTGGCGCTCAAGATGATCACCAAAATCGCCGGGGTGTTGCCCCTGTCGCGCCTGTTCTTCATGCGCGCGCGCGAGGCCAATTACACCACCTTGCTCATGTCCACCGGGCTGACGTTCGGCACGATTTCAGCGCTCTTCGGGCTGCAAAACAAGATCATTGACCAGAGGCAGTATTCGATCCTGGTGACGGTCGTCATCCTGAGCGCCTTCGTGCCGACGGTCATCGCGCAGAAATTCTACGAGCCATCCCGGCAGACGATGAAGGCGTGGGGGCGGCTTTATCGGCGCAAGATCAAAGGCAAGCCCGGCGCTCAACCGGTTCCAACGAAAGGCTGAATTATGTTCAAGAAAATTCTGGTGGGTTACGACGGCTCCAAAGGAGGCAAAGCCGCGCTGCAGCGCGCCGCCGTTATGGCCAAACAAACCGGCGCGGAACTGACCGCCATCTGGGTGCGGGAACCCCTCCCGCGCCACTCCGACTTGCCGGGCGAATACGAGGAGGAGGCGGAAGCGGCGGACGAATACTTCAAGGAGCGGCAAAAGGAAGTGGGGGAAGTTGCGGCGCAACACGGCATCCAGATTAAGTGCGAAACCAGGCGGGGACATCCGGCCAAGACCTTGGTGAAGTGGGCCGAGGAGGGGCACTGCGACCTGGTGGTGGTCGGCCACAGCGACCACTCGGAGCTGTGGGGACGCCTCCTGGGCGACACGGCCGACCGGATCAGCGATCACGCCCCATGCAGCGTCTTGATTGTCAAACAGTGAATGGCGATTGGCGGTTGCTCGACCTCGATCGCCGGTCCAACGCTTGCCGGCATCCCGCGGACCTGACCGCCTTTGAAGCATGAAAATCCTGATCCTATCTGACATCCACGGCAACTGGGCCGCATTGCAAGCGGTGTTGGCCGCCGAACCGGACGTTGACCAAATCCTCTGCCTTGGCGACTTGGTCAATTACGGTCCGCAGCCTGTGGAATGCGTGGCGTGGGCGATGAAGACGCTGACTGCCGATTGGTTGATCCAAGGCAACCATGACCGCGCGGTTGCCTTGGATGAAGACCCGTGTTCTTCCGTTCCTTACAAAACGCTGGCCGCCGCCACTCAAGAACTGAGCAAGCGGGCGCTTTCCACGGAGATGAAAGAATTCCTGGCTGGGCTGCATCCTCTGCAACGGTTGAAGCTGGACGAGGCCGTCTGCGTCGCGTGTCACGCGGCGCCCTCGGAACCGCTTTACAAGTATCTCTCCCTGAACAGTCCGGCGGCGCTCTGGGAATCCGAATTGAGCGGAGTCAATTATCCCGGCTTTCTGTTCGTCGGCCACACCCATTTGCCGGGGAAAAGGCGCATTCGCCGAACGCTGGTGGTGAATCCAGGCAGTGTTGGCCAGCCCAAAGACGGCGATTCCCGCGCGGCGTATGCAATATGGCAGGACGGGGAGGTTTCCCTTCGCCGCGCCGAATACGACGTGGAGAAAACCATTCGAGCGTATCGTGGCACAGGGCTTGAACCGCACACGGTGGAGGTTCTGACTGAAGTGCTGCACAGTGGGGGACATTTGCCATTGAGTCATGCGCGTTAGGGAGGCGATCCGAAATTCCGAATGAACGACCGGGATGCAAGCCAACGGACTTCTTGAGCAGGCCGCCGATTTGGCCGAACGGCATCAGTTGGCGCCCTTGCGCGGGCAAATCGCGGAATTGGAAAAGCCGGCTGTTGCATGATCGCAAAATGCACATTAGTTTGACTCTGATGTGTGAGGACGCGACTCGGCAAATTCGTTGGAAGGTGAGCCAATGCGTGTAGCCGTAACAGGAGCTTTTGGTTACTCCGGCCGCTACATTACCGGGCGTTTGCTGGCAGCGGGCCATAGTGTCGTCACACTGACCAACTCCTTGAAGCGGAATAATCCTTTCGGCGAAAAGGTGCGGGCTTTCCCGTTTCAGTTTGACCAGCCGGATCGTCTCGCCGAATCGCTGCGGGGAGCGGAGGCGCTCATTAACACCTACTGGGTCAGGTTCGATCATCGGCTCTTTACCCACCGGGAAGCGGTCGCCAACACGAAGATTCTGTTCCGGGCCGCCAAAGACGCCGGGGTCAGGAGGCTGGTTCATGTGAGCATCACCAACCCGGACATCCACTCCGATTTGTCTTATTTTCGCGGCAAGGCGGAACTGGAATCGGCTTTGGCTTCGCTCGGTGTTTCTTACTGCATTCTGCGCCCGGCGGTTCTGTTCGGAAAAGAGGACGTGCTGATCAACAACATCGCCTGGTCGTTGCGCCACTTGCCCATTTTCGGCGTCTTCGGGGCGGGTGAGTACAAACTGCAACCCATTTATGTGGACGACCTGGCCGCCGCCGCCGTGGAGAAGGCAGCCGGCGGGCAAAATGAGACCGTCAACGCCATCGGACCGGAGACCTTTACTTATCGCGAATTGGTCGAGACGGTGAGAAGGGCGCTGGGATTGAAGCGGTTGGTGGTGAGCCTTCCGCCAGAGCTTGGCTACTGGGCCTGCCGGGCGGCGGGCTTGCTGGTTGGGGATGTCATCATTACACGAGAGGAGATCCGCGGCTTGATGGAAGGCCGGTTGTATGTGGACGCTCCCCCCTTGGGCGCGACTAAACTGACGGATTGGATTACCCGGCACAGAAACACTCTGGGCCGCCATTACACCAGCGAAATGGCGCGGCGCGTTGACCGGATTTCCGAGTACGGATCGAATTGAACTTGTCAGGGGCGCGTGACAAAAACATTCACCTTCTTGGTAGGGCAGAGCTGCCGCTCTGCCCTGAATTTTTGGGCGGCGCAGCAGCGCCGCCCTGCCAAAGGCGTGAAGATTTTTTGTCCGGCACCCATTTGCAAGTTCTGCCGCCAGGCTGACTCAAAACGACCCGTTTAGGAGTTGAAAACTCGAAGCGGTGTCAAGGGGAGCCGGCGGCAGACTCTTGTTTCCCTGTCTGGCCAGCAGTTCGGACAATTTTTCCAAAGACTGATTTTTCATATTTCCCCTCTGACTGGGTAATCCAGTCTGTCCGTTAATAACGGCAGCGCGCCAAAAGGTTCATTCTTTTTGGTTCCTTAATCACCCATGACAAATACTCAATGGCAAATTCTCGATTTCCGTAATGCGTCAGTCAAGAATGGCAGGGCGGCCAGTCCCCTGCCCGCCGCCGGTTATCGTCAGAGGAGTCAACGTCGCACCCCTGTCTTGCGGCGGGCAGGGGACTGCCCGCCCTGCCTTTCCCGTCCTGGCCGTCACCGACGCATTACCGAATTCCGGCCGCGAGTCACACCTTGTGGGTTCTCTGGATTGAACATTGGCAATTGAAAATCGGTTATTGGTTATCGCTAACCCAGCCTGGCCTGGACCAGCGCGCGGGCGCGTTCCACCAGAGCCGCGTCCGCCGCCAGGTCGCCAAAACGGAGCCGGGGCGCGCCGCTCTGCTGCCGGCCCAGCAATTCCCCCGCGCCACGCAGTTTCAGGTCCGCTTCCGCGATGCGAAAACCGTCGGTGGTCTCCTCCATCGTCTTCAGCCGCGCGCGCGCTTCGGGGGATTTGCCCGCCGCGATCAGGATGCAATACGATTCCTCCGCCCCGCGCCCGATGCGCCCGCGCAATTGATGCAGTTGGGCCAGCCCGAATTGTTCCGCGTTTTCAATCACCATGAGAGTGGCGTTGGGCACGTCCACGCCCACCTCCACCACCGAGGTGGCGAGCAGGACCTGGGTTTCCCGGCGCCGAAACGCCGCCATCATCCGTTCCTTTTCCCGGCCCGGGAGGTTTCCGTGCAAAAGCCCCGTTTTATACGGCGCAAAAACTTTTTCCAGATGATGCCATTCCCGGTTGGCCGCCTTGACGCCGGCGCTGGTGTCCGCGTCCTCCACCCGGGAATAAATCACGTAGGCCTGGCGGCCCTGGCCGAGTTTTTCCCGCAGGAAGGCCCACACTTTGGGCAGGCTTTCCGCCGGGCGCAAAAAAGTCTTGACACGCCCGCGGCCGGGCGGCCCCTGCTCAATCACGGAAATGTCCAGGTCCCCGTAGAGCGTCAGCCCCAGGGTGCGTGGAATGGGCGTGGCGGTCATGACCAGCAGATGGGGGTAGCTGCCTTTGCGCACCAGTTGTTCCCGCTGCGCCACCCCGAACTTGTGTTGCTCGTCAATAATAACCAGTCCCAGCCGGGCGGGCGCGAAGGAGGCCTCCAACAGCGCGTGGGTGCCGATATAAAGCGCCGCCGCCGAAGGCAATCCGCCGCCCTCCGCGCCGGTTTTGGAACTCCCCGTGCGAACCTCCACCCTCACGCCCAGCGGCTCCATCCAGCGCCGGAAAATCTGCCCGTGCTGTTCGGCCAGGATTTCCGTCGGCGCCATCAAGGCCGCGTCCGCGCCGCTTTCCAGGGCCATGAGCATGGCGCACGCCGCCACCACCGTCTTGCCGGAGCCGACGTCGCCTTGCAGCAACCGCCGCATCGGGGCCGGTCCGCCCATGTCCCGCCGGATTTCCCGCAAGACTTTGGTTTGCGACGCGGTCAGCTCAAACCCCAGGCGCGCCAGAAACGGCCGGATCAAGCGATTGTTCTCGCCCGCGCAGGGGAGCGGGCGCGCCCGCGCCTCCAATTTCTTGCGCCGCATTCGCAACGAGCGCTGCAACTCCACATATTCATCGAGAGCCAGGCGTTGCCGCGCGAGGTCCACGTCGCTCAATTCTTCCGGGAAATGAAGCATCTGAAGGGCGCGGGCGCGGGAGGGGAGTGGGACGGATTGCGGATTGCGGATTGCGGATTGGGGATTTGCGGTTTCTGCGTTTTGGAACTCGAGGCGCCCGCCGGTCAGCGGAATTTCTGGATTGGGTTCCGGGACGCCCGGGGCAAATTCCGCGACGATGCGCCAGAGCAAGGCGCGCAGCCACCGTTGCGGCAGACCCTCGGTCAAGGGATAAATCGGCGCGATGCGGTTGAGGTGGATGGAGTTCTCCACCCCTCCCGCCGGCACGATTTCCGTTTCCGGGTGATCCATCGTCCGCGGCCGCAGCGAATTGGGCCTTCCAAAAACCACCACCTCGTCGCCGACGCTGAAGTATTTTTCCATGAACGGCAGGTTCCACCACCGGCAGTGCAAACGCCCGGTGCCATCCTCCAAAATGAATTCATAAACCGACCGCGTCCCGCCCCGCCAGCGGTTGACCCCGGCGGCAATGATTTTTCCGCAGGTCAGCGCCGCCTCTTCCAGCGTCAGCCCGCCAATGCGTTGGAAATGCCGGCGATCCTCGTAGCGCCGCGGGCGGTGCAACAACAGGTCCCCCACGCAGCGCAATTCCAGCCGTTCCAACTGCGCGGCGCGTTCCGGCCCGATGCCGCGCAAGGCCCGGAGCGGTGTTTGCAGTGGATGGGGCGGATTCGACACACCGAACTTATAGTGGATTTCCAGCGCGCAAGGGAAGACAAAGGTGATCGAGGAACTCAATGAGGGTGCATGACAAAAACCTCCATTTTCCTGGTAGGGCAGAGCTGCCGCTCTGCCGTGAATCTTGGGCGGCGCAGCAGCGCCGCCCTACCGCCAGCGCGAAGATTCTTGTCCCGCACCCAAAATCAAAGACCCGGAATTCGTTTTCTATGGCGCCCTCATTTTAAACTTTAAACTTCGCGCTTTGAAACTACCTTGTCCGCAACATGCCTGAATTGCCTGATCGCCTTTGGAAGGAATACAGCGAGATTTTCGAGGATTTCGACGATCTGACGCTCGCCCGCTGGCTGGCGCAAACGCTCGCCCAACTCAAGGGGCGGGTGCTGCGCTTTTCCCATCCGCTGGTGGGCGCTTACCGGCTGGCGGCGGGACAGGCCCATCAGCGCCAGATCTGGCTCAAGCGCATGGTGGCCGCGCCGGCGGGGTTCTCCGAGGCGCCCTGTTGCCGCGCCCCCGCCCTGCCGGTTTTTTCCCGCGATGTCATGGAGACCGGCTTGCTCTGCCAGCATTGCTCGGAAACCCTGGTGGCGCCGGAGGATTTGCCGGCCGCTTTGCAGGCGGCGGTCAAAAGCTGGGCCGCCGAATATGCGCCCGTCCATGCCGTGGCCCATTGGGAAGAGAGCCGGCGCAAATCGGAGGCGGCTTACGACAAAGCGTGCGAGCAAGCCGCGCAGGACGCGGAAAAGCTCCTGGCCGTGGCCGGCTTTGAACTCATGCCGCGTTTTTTGGAGCATTACCCGGCCATCATCTGGGAAGACCATGACGAATGTCTGGAAGTCCGCCCGGATGACATCAACCCGTAGGTCCATTGCGGATTGCGGATTGCAGATTGCGGATTGCGGATTGCAGATTGCGGATTGCGGATTGCGGATTGCAGATTGCGGATTGCGGATTGCAGATTGCGGGTTGACATCATGACATCAACGGTATGTTTAAACTGATAAGACGTTTGTTCCGCTGGGCGCTTTATTTGTTCATCCTGCTGGCAGCGCTGATCGTGGCGGCGATTCTTTCAAGGGATGCCATTGTCAAACAGATCGTGCAGAGCCGCTTCCGCTCCGCCACGGGCCTGGACGCGACTATCGGGACAATGGACATCGGGCTGCTCACGCCCACCATCGCCATCGAAGATTGCAAAATTTACAATCCGCCCGACTTCGGCGGCTCGCTTTTCCTCAGCCTGCCGGAAATCTACGTGGATTATGACCGTGACGCGCTGCGCGCCCGCAAACTGCACCTCAACCTGGTCCGCGTCAACCTGGCGGAAATGGACATCGTCCAGGACAAAAAAGGCCGCAGCAACATCCAGAGCGTCGGAGAAAAGAGCCGGACGGCGGCGGCAGCGGTGATCAAGCCGTCCGCCGCGTTCACCTTCGCGGGCCTGGACACCTTAAACGTGACGTTGCAGAAGCTGCGCCTCTGGAGCCTGGACTCGCCCGCCCAGGTGAGGGAGGCGCCTTTTGGAATATCCAATGAAGTCTTCACCAACCTTGTCACCGGGGAGGATTTCCGGCGCATGGCCGTGATGTTGGCGGCCAGAAGCTCCGCCTCGGCTGCGCCCTCGAGCAACGCCCCCATTGACATGGTAAAACTCCTGCAACCCCTGTGGCCGCCGGGCGCAAAAAAATGACCGGCGCCTGGCGGGGCGGGGATTCCTTCCGCGGCGCATATCACATTGTTGGGGGGCGGTTTCCGGTTCTTAATCTTAATCCTAATCTTAATCTTAATCCGAATGAATTCGCGGGAGATTAAGATTATGATTAAGATTAAGATTAGGAGAGGAGACCCATAGAAGTGAAATGCGATCCCTTCCTCCCGCGGTCCGCCAACCCACCCGAATAATCTTTGGCCCGCGCCGCTTCCCCTTTACATTCGCTGCCCAAGCAATGTCGAAGATGTTGAAATCGTCCGGCGGGATCGGGGCGGCGACGCTGGCCAGCCGTGTGCTGGGCATGGTGCGCGATCAGTTTTTTGCCGCCACTCTGGGCACCGACCTGATTTCCGGCGCCTTCACCTACGCCTTCATGGTGCCCAATTTGTTCCGGCGGCTCCTGGGGGAGGGCGCGTTGACCGCGGCCTTTATTCCGATTTTCAAGGCCAAGGAAAAAACCGAGGGGGAAGCCTCGATGTGGCAGGCGGCCAACGCCGTCATCTCCGGGCTGCTCGTGCTGGCCCCGGCCATTGTCCTCTTCGCCATGTTGGTCATTTCGCTTTTGTTGCTCGGCGGATTCTGGAAGCCGGAGACGCGCCTGATGTTCCAACTGATGCGGCTGATGTTTCCCTACATGATTCTCGCCTGCCTGGGCGCGATTTTTATGGGCATCCTCAACGCCCGCGGCCGCTTTTTCGTTCCGGCCTTGAGCGCGGCGATTCTCAACATCGTCCTGATTGCGACCATGTGGCTGGTGGCGCCGCATGTGGGAAAAAATGCCGAAACGCGGGTCTTTGTCGTGGCCATCGGCGTGCTGGCGGCGGGGGTGGCTCAGGCCTTCTTCCAGATGCCGTCCATGCGAAGCGAAGGTTTTCGCTACCGCTGGGTCACGCCGTGGCATGACCCGACCACGCGCGAAGTGGTGGCGAAAATGATCCCCAGCGCCATTGGCGTGGCGGCGTTTCAAATCAACGTCCTGCTCACGCAAACGCTGGCCTTCGGGGAAAACAAGTCCATTGTCGCCGAGTTTTTTTATGCCGTCCGCCTCATGGAACTGCCCCAGGGAGTGATTGGGCTTTCGCTGGCCACTTTTCTGCTGCCCACCCTGTCGGCGCTGGCCGTGGAAGAGAATTACGGGCAGTTCCGCGCCACCCTGCGCCAGGGTGTTAACTACTTGATTTTCATCAACCTGCTCGCCTCGGTGCTGCTCTTCACCCTGGCGGAGCCGATCATCCGTTTGCTGTTTGAACGCGGGAAATTCACGGCCGGCTCGACTCACGCTGTCAGTTTTGGGCTGGTTTGCCTGGTGCCGGGCCTGATTTCCTTTTCCCTGGTCAACATCTTGGCCCGGGCCTTTTACGCCCTGCAAGACATCAAGACCCCGATGCGCATCAGCGTTTTTTGTCTCGCGGTCAACGTCTTGTTGACCGTGGTCTTTCTTTTCGGGACGGACTTGGGAGCGGGCGCGCTCGGCATCGCCAACAGCCTCAGTTCCGCTTGCAACCTGTTCCTGCTTCTCTTTGCTTTGCGAAAAAAATTACGCACCCTCGGAATGGCGGAATGCACCGCCCAACTGCCGCCTCTGGCGGTGGCCGGGTTTGTGGCCGGCCTGGCCGCGTGGACGCTGCGCTTGCTTTGGCTCAACCATTTTGGCCATGTCACTTTGGCGCTCAAACTGGGCGAAGTCTTTTTGCCGATGATCGCGGCCTCCGCGCTCTATTGTGCCCTCACCCTGTGGTGGAAAGTCCCTTCCGCCCGGGATATCGCCGAATTTGTTCTGGACCGGGCCAAGTCTGTCATCACTAAAAATCCGGCCCCTTGAATGGGGGGCGCAGGACAAAAATCTTCACGTCATCGTTAGGGCGGCGCGGCCGCGCCGCCCAATAGTTCAGGGCAGAGCGGCAGCTCTGCCCTACCAGGAAGGTGAAGATATTTGTCATCCGCCCATGGGGAAGGTCAGAGCCATTTCATGCGGATGAGCCACATCTTGACCAGTTGGGTGAGCACGACATAACAGAGGAGCGTGGCCAGCAGAATGGGCCAGAAAAGCCCCGGCAGGGGCACGAGCGCGAGCATTTTTGCCAGGGGCGAGTAAGGCAGCCAGGCCGCCACGGCCATGATGACCACGGTCGTGAATGTCAGAGCCGCGCTGGCCCGCGCCTGGATGAAAGGAATCTGCCGGGTGCGGATGACGTGAATAATGAGGGTCTGGGTCATGAGCGATTCCACGAACCAGGCGGTGTGAAAGAGGGGCGCGCGCGCCGGGACCCAGCAATTGAACAGGTCCAGCATCACAAAAAACGTCGTATAATCGAAAATCGAACTGACCGGTCCGATGAATAAAATGAACCGCGCAATCTCCCCCATGCCCCAGGGCTGCGGTTTGGCGATGAGGTCGGGGTTGACGTTGTCGGTCGGAATGGCCACCTGGGAAAAATCATAGAGCAGATTGTTGGTCAGGATTTGAATGGGCAGCATGGGCTGATAGGGCAAAAACGCGCTGGCCCCCAGCACGCTGAACATGTTGCCGAAGTTGGAACTGGCCCCCATCCGGATGTATTTCAGAATGTTGACGAACACTTTGCGTCCTTCCAGCACCCCTTCGTCCAGCACCATCAGATTCTTTTCCAGCAGGATCATGTCCGCCGATTCCCGGGCGATGTCCACCGCGTTGTCCACCGACAGGCCAACGTCGGCCGCGCGCAAGGCGGGCGCGTCATTGATGCCGTCGCCCATGAAGCCGACGACGTGGCCGTTGTGGCGGAGGGCTTCGACGATACGCTGCTTGTGGATTGGGGAAAGCCGGGCGAAAACCTGCGTCGTTTCCACCGCCTGGCAAAGCTGCTGGTCGCTCATGCCTTCCACCGCGCTGCCCAGCAGCACTTCGCCCGTGTTCAGGCCCACGTCCTTGCAGACTTTGCGCGTCACCAGATCGTTGTCGCCCGTCAGCACTTTCACCGTGATCCCGTTATGCTGCAAGGCCGCGATGGCCTGGCCGGCCGTCTCCTTGGGCGGGTCGAGAAAGGCGATGTATCCCTTGAGAATCAGTTCCGATTCATCGGCCTTGGAATAAGCGGCCCGTTTGTCCAGGGGCCGGTAGGCCACGGCCAAAACGCGGAACCCGTCGGCGCTCAAATCATTGTATTCCTGGATAAGGTCGCCGATCAAAATGGGTTCCATCGGCATAATTTCGTCCTCGCTTTCAAACTGGGTGCAATGGGCAAAAACCGCTTCCGGCGCGCCTTTGGTCAGGAGGCGGTAGTCGCGCTCCGGCGTTTCCACGATGACCGACATCATCTTGCGCGAAAAATCGAACGGGATTTCGTCCACCTTCCTGTAATTGTCAATACAAAGTTTCTGCTGCGCCTCCGGATGGCTCAAGACCGCGCGGTCCAGGACGTTCTTCAGCCCGGTCTGGAAATGGCTGATGAGGTAGGCATCGAGCAAGACGGCGTCGCTCTCCTTCTTGAACACGTCGCAATAAATTTCCAGGATGACGTGATCGCGGGTGAGCGTGCCCGTTTTGTCCGTGCAGAGCACGTCCATGGCCCCGAAGTTCTGGATGGAATTGAGCCGTTTGACGATGACTTTCTTCTTCGCCATGGCCAGCGCCCCCTTGGACAAGCAGACGGAGACAATCATCGGCATCATCTCCGGCGTCAAACCGACCGCCACCGCCAGCGAGAAGAGAAAGGCCCCGGCCCAATCGTGCTTGGGGCTTTTCTTTAATTCCGCCGGATAAGCGTCTTGCAGGAGCAGCCGGTTGAGCCGGAAATCATGGGCGCGCGGGCGCTGCAGGCGCGATTGCGTTTCCGGCTCCAACGAGACGTTTTGGAACCGCTTTTCATCATAAATGTTCGTCCCGGAAACAATTGTGTTCAGGTTTTCCGCCAAGGCGGTTTTCAGCGCCTCGCCGTTGGTGGGCGAGAGTTGCCAGGCCGCAAGGGCGGATTTGGCCTCGTCGTCCAGTTGCGAGTTGACAAACGCGGATACGGGGTCGGCTTTGGCGGCCAGCTTGTCAGCCAGGGAAGGCAGTTTGACAATGTCAGCGTTCCCAACCTCCGAAGGGGATTTGCTCAAAGCGTTGATGAAAAACACCGCTGGAACCATGACCGCCATGAACGTCAGCATCAGATAGGTGAATTTCTTGATTCCTTGGTCGAAGTTGGTCTCAACCGACGGCGCCGCCATGCTGCTGGCGATGCTGCCCAAATAAGTGCGCGGACCGGTTTCCACCACCACCGCCTGCGCCGTCCCGCTTTCCACGCTCGTTCCCAGGAAGCAGAGGTTGGCGAATTCCAGCGGCGCAATGTTCTCCCGCGTTTCCCGCGGATCGAGTTTCTCCACCGGCAACGACTCCCCCGTCAGCGTCGCCTGGATGATGAACAAATCCTTGGCGGTCAGAATGCGCACATCGGCCGGAATCATGTCGCCGGCGGACAGCTTGACAATGTCGCCCGGCGCCAGACATTGCAACGGGACTTCGGCCGCCTTGCCCTCGCGCACCACCGTGGCTGTCACCTTGATCATCGCTTTCAACTTCGCCGCGGCGGAATCCGCCTTGGATTCTTGGATGAAGCGCAACGCCACGCCCAGGATGACCATGAGGATCATCAGCCAGGCGCCAAGGAAATCGCTGGTCTCCTGGGCGGTGGAAAAGCTGATGATGGCCAGCACCGTCAACAGAATCACCAGCGGATTGCGCACCGCGTGGAAGAGGCGGGTGGCCCAGTTATGGCGTCTCTCGCTGGAAACTTCATTGGGACCCGTCTGGGCCAGGCGCTCCGCCGCCACCGCTTCCGTCAGCCCTTCCGGGCTGGTTTCCAGCTTGCGCAACACTTCCGCCGCCTCCGTCCGGCCCGCTTCCACCAACCGGGCCGAAACCCGTCCCGCGACGGGCTTGCGTTTGGGCGGCGGCGCCGGGCTATTGGCCTGCGCATTCATAATTTACCTCAGGTTGGAGATCACCCCCAAACCATATGTCAGGGCGGTTTGACTGGCAAGCCGGCCGGCCCCCGCGGGGCGCATTCCACTTTCTTGGGTTTTCTTTCGTAATCTTAATCTTAATCTTGCTCCTAATCTCTGCTGAGGAGGGAAAAGAGATTACGATTAAGAGTAAGATTAAGAGTAAGATTAAGAGTAAGAGGGGAACCCAAAAATCTGAAATGCACCCGCCTCGCGAAAATCCCGGAAAGACCTGGAACTTCTGGATGCGCCGCTGTAAAAAGTCGGCGGTTTGGCGACGCCGGGCGCACCGCCCAAAGGGCCCTGGACTTGGCCCGGGCCGCCGGGCAGCCAGATTTGGTCCAAAAGCTCAATGCCGAATTGAAGCTCTACCAGTCGGGACTCCCATGCCGTCAATAATAATATTTGTGTCAATCGTGAGGACGCTGGCCCGGCTCTGAATGGGCGCATGACAAAAATCTTCATCTTCCTGGCAGGGCAGAGCTGCGGCTCCGCCCTGAATTCTTGGGCGGCGCAGCAGCGCCGCCCTGCCGGCGTCGTGAAGATTTTTGTCCTGCACCCGCTCTGAATCCATTTGATGGATCGAACTGTCGGTGGTAACTTAGCTTTGAGATGACTCTGAATATGAAAACCCTCGCGCTGGTTGCGGCGGCCCTTTTTGTCCTCCATTTCCGCTCCGTTGCGGGGCCGACGAACGGAGCGGGGCCAACCAACGGGACGGGGCCGACCAACGGAATTGGCCTGAAGCAGTTGGCGACGCAATACCTGCCAGGTTGCAAGTTTGAACCGGCCACGGCGCCGAAACCCAGGGGGTTGGTTTCAGCCACCGGCGAAATCCTCGATCTCACGGCGGCCGCGCGGGAAAATCCGGAACCCAGAAAGGGAGCCGGATATTGGCAGACCCCCACCATGGCCTTCCTGAGCAAACAGCATATCGAGGTTGGAACCAGCAATGACGCGGTGGGCGTGATCCAACTGCTCCATGTGATTTGGCGCGGGGCCGACTTTGTCAAACAGAAGGCCTATCACGCCCTTCCCTTTGATGGCGGATGGGTGGTCGAGGCGGTCAGCGGCGCCACCAACCATCCCGGCAACGTCACGGCCCTCCCGCCTTACGAACTCCTCGTGGATGCCGGCCAGCATGTCGTGCAGATTCGAGAACGCTGTTACCCCTATATGGGCAGCGCCCGGGTTTATGACAACACCGTTCGTTCCGTGTACGAAAGGGAGATGAAACTCAACGGCGGGCGCAATTACACCGCCGTGCTTGAGATGGAACTGGCGAAGGCGTGGGAGATGGAGAAAGCGCAAAAGGCCATCAAACCCGCGCCCGCCGCAAAGAAAGAATGACGGTTGTAATCCTGCTGCGCCATCCCGGCGCTCACGCCTTTAAATGCTCGCCACCGTCAACCCGAGCCGCTTCGCCAAGTCGGTTTGCCGAAGATCGAAGGTGACGAATTCGTCCACTTTGAGGAGGCAGGCCAGAGCGACGTGCAATACATCCAAACTCCGCGTGCCAATTATTGACGTATGAGCCGCAGCCAAGGCTTCCGCGTCTTGAAGCACGTCTGCCAACGAAGGCTGGACAAAGGCAAGCAGGCCGGCTCTTGGATCGTTCTCGACTGTAACCGATATCTCGGCGGCCTCGTTTGGCGTCAGCCGCGACTGAAAAACCGCCAATTCCACGGCGTTGCGCAGTGCCAACCGATTGAATTGGGAAAACAGCAATGGAAAAGAATGCGCCTGCCGCCACCGGTCAGCGCGGGCGGAATGAACATCGCTGGCCTAGTATGAGAACAAGAAGCTCGTATCACCGTAGAGCTTCATCTGGTTTCCGCCTCGCGCTCTTGCAAGACCAAGTTCGGCAGAATCTTGTCGCCTAGAATGCGGCGGCGGCGGGCAGCCTGGTCAGGAAGCTTCACGACAGGAGGCGATTCCGACACGCCGGGTTCGCGCAGCAGAGACTCCAGTTTTGCCCGCTCCGCAGATGAAAGGGTGTCAATCGCCGCCTTGATTTCCTGCACTGTAGTCATGCTGCCAATTTAACAGGGAACCAGCGTAAATCAAGATCAACGTGGATTGGTGATAATCATACAAGCGGCAGTGGCGAGGGGGATCACCAGAAACACCATCAGTCCCAGCCGCGCGCAGAGGACGCCCCAATGCTCGCAGAGAGATGGAAGCAAAAGGCCAGAAAGACCAAAATTGCCAACAGAGACACGACTAATCCCAGCCGCGCGCAGAGGACGCCCCAGCGCAGGTAGGCGCGCGCGGGATTCCAGGCGCCGGACTGGCTGGAGGTCAGGCGGCGGTAATGGAGGAGCGAACGGACGGCGCAGGTAATTCCGATCACGGGCAGCAAGCCGAACAATCCCAACCGGAAACAACTCAGCGAATTCTCGATGATTTCCACTCTGGTCATTTTAAATTGTGAATAGTGAATGGTGAATAGTGAAATGGGGATGGTTCTATTTTGCGGAGGGGAGGTTGGTGGCAGTCTGGGCGGGGCGCAAAACCGGTTTTGCAGATGGATCGAGGCGTTGGCTTTGACGTTTTTCCAGACCTTTTACTTCCCGGGTGAGCCGGTTCAAGGTGGCGGTGTTGATAGTGATGAGCACGAGCATGACCGAGAGCAAGGCCAGCAGGACTATAACCGCCGAGCCGCCTCGGGAGCGGCGCGAGCGGCGGAAATTGGCAGGGCGGGGTTTCATCGAGTGTTGGCGGGGCCGGCCACGGTTTCAAAGGTGAAGAGCGGGCGGACTCCGGCTCTCTTTCGCGTGGGTTTGAGTTCCAATTCCCATGTCCACGCCGTGACGCGCTGGCGCGGGTTGGATTGCATCTGCGAGGATTGGATGTTGGCGAGGAGGAGGTTGGTGGCGGCGGGAGAACTGGTTTGACGGCGGAGTTCTCCTTTGGCAACGGTGTAAATAATCGGGCCGGCGGCGGCGGGGATGAGGAGTTGTTCGGCGTCATCGGGCTGGGTCAGTTGCACCGGTCCCGTGGCCGCGCGAACATCGGCCCGCCATTGCTCGCCCGCGTGCAGGACGCGGATGATGTCATCGGCATTGTGGCGGAGGGCCTTGCTGTCGTCCCAACAACGATAGAAGCCTTTCATGGTGACGGCCAGGACCACCACGAGCACGGCGATATAGACCAGGCATTCGATTAGGGTGAATCCGCGCCGGCGGGCAAAGGCAGGGCGGGCAGTCCTCTGCCCGCCGCGGCGCGCACGGAGTGCGCGCCCTACCATCCCAAATTGAGCATCTTCCATGCGGGTTTTCATGGCACTGTCACCTCCCGGACGACCACGCCGATGCCCCGCTTTTCGGTGGAGGACCATTGCAGGCGAAGATGGTTCCCGGCGCGGGTGAATTGGAATTGTCCCGGCGGGAGATTGGCGGCGGCTTTGGCCTGAACGGTGTAGGGTTGCGGGCCTTCGGGAAAAGCGCGCCATTCCCCGGCGGCGAGGATTTCCATCTCGCCATCCACAATTTCCACGGCGACGGCCCGCTGATAATCGGCGCGGAAACGCCTGGCGGTGGAACCGGCCGCGTAACCGAGAGGCAGGAGGGCGATGACGAGAATGGCCATGGCGACAACCAATTCGGCGAGCAACATGCCGCGCAACCGTTTGGTATGGCGTGGATCAGCAAAGGTAGGGCGGGCAGTCCTCTGCCCGCCGCGGCGCGCACGGAGTGCGCGCCCTACCTGCAAAGACTCAGCCATTGCTGTGGCGCGCCGTGATAAGTATTGAGGTCGGCGGGTTACCATAAAACGGCGGAACTGGTAAGTGATGTCAGGAACATGAAAACGGAAATGGTGACGGCGGCAACAAAGAGTCCGCTCCAGAGAACCAGGGCGCTGGTGACGCCGTGCGCGGCGGCTTGTTCCTCTTGGAAGGCTTTGGCGTCGAGCGATTCGTGCCAGCCGGCGAGGGCCTGTAGAAAGCCGGTGTGGCCGTGAACCGCGTTGGCCAGGCGCCAGGCAAACTCGCCCGAATCATCCATGGACTGGACGGCTTGGGTCAATTTCACGCCCTGCTTTAAGCTCTCCACCGCCCGGTCTGCGCGCCGGCGAAAAACAGCGTTGGCCGTGCCATCGGCGGCGAGGGTGACGGCTTCTGGTTCCGGCACGCCGGAATCCAGCAGGATGGCAAGCAGGGTGGAGAAATCGCGTTGCAGGCGCTTTCTGCGCCACGGCAGGCAAAAATAAAGCCGGTCCAAAACCGGAAACCAGAAAGCAACCCGCGGTCCGGCGATATAAAGGAAAACAGACAGCCAGAGCAAAAGCAGCAAGCCGAATTGGAGCATGAGCAACGCGGCGGCGTGTTCATGGAGGAATATAAGTCCACTAACATCGCCTCCCATTGACCCGCTGATCTCTTTAAACTTTGGGACGACAACCACCTGCATGACGCCGAACACCCATAGGCCCAGCGGCGTGATGACAAAAGTCAGGATGACCAGGTAGTTGATGGCCCCGCGAGTTTGCGATACGGCGTCTTTCAATAGTTGACGGCAGGCGGGCAATACTTTTCGCAAGTCGCCGCTTTTCTGGCCGGCCATCAACATGGCGGTGATTTGCGGCGGCAAAAATCGCGGCACTTTGGCCAGCGCGTCGCTCAGGCGCAGGTTTCGTTCCAGCCAGGCGGCCAGCAAGTGGAAGCGCACACCCAGGGACAGGTCGCCGCTTTGGGAAGCGGAAATCAAGGTTTCCTCAAGCGGCCGGCCCTGCTGGATGGTCGTATCGAGCAGGACGAGAAACAGCCGCGCCCGTTCCGCGCGGCGCATCGGCAGCGTCAAGACGAAATGGATGAGGAAAAGAAGGCCGGCGCAGACCGCAAAACAAACGACAAGCAGAAGGACTGAGGCCACCACTCTCCCGACTTCGAAGAACCAATAAAAGGAGTCAACATCCGGCCCATCAACACTTGCCATTGCCAATAGGCAACTGAGAACGATGTCGGGGCGAAAATTCACGAGGCAAGTAATTTCATTCTCTAACTCAGAACGTGTCCACGCCTACGAGGCTCCTCATAAACTCGACAAATACGGCGAGCACGGGCTCGACTTGAGAAATGATCATCATCCCCAGCGCGAGCACCGAGCAGGGCAAGGCCGAATAGAGAAGCAGATCCGTGCGGTAGGAGGCGCGGGCCTGATAATCCTCCGACGCGCGCTGAAAACCGGCGGGCAAATCCTCGTGGGATTGTGAAACCGTCCAGACAAAAAGCGGCGGGAAAATGTGTCCGCCGTCCGCCATCTCGGAAAAATTCCCGCGGCCGGAGGCGAGCCGCTCGCGCCAGCGGCTGATTTCCTTGCCGGCGGGCGTGCCGCGTTCCAGTTGTTCCATCAGGCCGAGAGCCTTGTCCAGCGGCACGCCGCTTTTGAGCATGAGCGCCAGGGCGGAGGCGAGTTGGGCCAGACCGGCTTCTTTGAATGCCGGAAGCCGCCAGCGCAGGGCGCATCTCACACTAGGCATGGTAACGGCAACACAAATTAGCGCCGCCGCCAAACCGATAAGGAAAGGCGACAGCCAAAGAACTGTGGACGCTGTCGAAGTAATATATTGTCCCTGACCGAAAGCTCGAAAATCCGGGGAGTTAACGAGCTTGCTCACGACGAAAGCCAAAAAGCACGACAACAGAAAGGAGCCGATAAGCACAATCAGCGGATAGACCATCAAACCCTTGAGCCGCGTCCAGACGACATGGCGGCGCTGGTAGTGATCGGCCAGCAGGGTGAGGACGGCGGGGAGGTTGTTGCTTTGCGCGCCGACTTCGAGCATTTGCCGGTAGAGATCAGGCAATTTCCGGGCGGCGGCCGCCTCGCGCAAGGGCGTGCCTTTGGCCAGATCGGCCTCGAGTTTCTCCAACTCGGCGCGCAACGGGCTTTGCCGCATGTCGGCGCACAACCGGCGCAGGGCGCTTTCGAGCGGGATGCCGTCGCGCACCATGGCGGCGAGTTGCTGGTTGAAGAAGGAAAATTCGTCGTTTTTCATAAGCCGAAAATTCGCCGCAGTTCGGGCTGGTTGGTGACGCCTTGTTGCAGGAGCAGGCGCGCGGATTCCTCCAGCGCCCTTTGCGGCGCGACCGCCTGCAACTGATGGGAGCGGATCTGGGCGCGCAAGGCGTCGCTGACTTGCAGCCATTCCACCAGCGGGACGCGGCCCTGGTAGCCGGTTTGCAAACAGGCCGGGCAGCCCTTGCCGCAGCACTGGCGGCAGAGCCGCCGCATGAGACGCTGGTTCAAAACCAGTTCCACCGCCGCGGCAATGGCCGAGCGGTCGGCGCACAAGACGAGCAATCTTTCCAGCACGCCCTGGCAGGAACCGGCGTGCAAGGTGGAAATGACCAAATGCCCGGTGAGGGCGGCGCGCACGGCGATGTTGGCGGTTTCTTCATCGCGGATTTCACCGATGACAAAGGCCTGCGGGTCCTGGCGCAGCAAATGGCGCGCCGCCTTGGCGAAATCCAGCCCGCGCGCTTCGCTCACTTCGGTCTGCATGACCCCGGGCACGATTTGTTCCACCGGGTCTTCGATGGTGATGATGTGGCGTCCGCCCGGTTCGGCCAGGGCGCGCAGGCAGGCGTAAATGGTGGTGGTTTTGCCGCTGCCGGCCGGGCCGGTGAGCAGCATCATGCCGGAAGGCTGACGGAGGAAATGATCTAATTGCGCAACCGCTTCGACTGGAAAATCCAGTTCGGCCACGCCTTTGGCGGCGGCGGGATTAAAAAGCCGGAGGACGATTTTCTCTCCAGTGACCGTGGGATAGGTCGCCACGCGGATGTCGCAAAGCCCCTGCACGTCGCGTTTGTCAATACGGCCGTCCTGGGGCATGGATTCCTGATAAGTCTTCAAGCGCGCGAGAAACTTGATGCGGCCAAAGACGCGCTCGGCGATCTCGGCGGGAAGATGGGACGCCGGAGTCATGAGGCCGTCCAGGCGGAAGGAAACCGCGGCGCCGTGGTGATCCATTTGCAGATGAATGTCGCTGGCGGCAACGCGCTCGGCCTGGTGGACCAGGTCTTCGACGATTTTCGGCGCGGACGCTTCCGGGCTTTCCGCCGCCGGAACTGGCTCCTTGTCCACGCTGACAGTTGGCTGGAAAGCGCTCATGGCGGGGAATGGCTCCGAGCTTGTCCGCAAATGATCTTCCCGCGACACGAATCTAACCGGGAGAGTGTGAATCTTTTGGGAGCGCGGGCGTCTCGCCCGCCGCTTTCGGCCTCTGGCCGAAAGCGCTTCCCTCTGAATGCAGTCGGCGGGACGCCGGCTGCGGCGACCGGGACGGTCGCGCTCCCCAATCCCAAATGGAGGGTTGCGCTCATGGCGGGTCCTGGATGAGGTTGTGCAGGCCGTGTTCGTCGCGCATGAACGTGTCGAGGCGGCCGGGAAATTGGGCGAGGGTCTGGCGCATCTCCCGCTCATCTTTCAACAACACACGGGAAATGGCCTGCGGCATCCGGCTCTGCCAAAGGCAAAGGCCCAGGAGCAGGACGGCGAGAGCGAATTTTGAATTTAGAACGGTGAATAGTGAATAATGAAAAGGGGGCGAAGGGAGCGCGCCTGGGTTTGGTTCGGGCGCGGCTTGCGCTTTTGCCAGCACGCGCTGCGGCAGGGTTTGCCAGAATTCCCCGTCGCGCTCGGGCACGCGCACGGATTTTATTTTTGACTCCAAATCAAAGTCTCTCATTTTCCTTCTCCTTCTCCCGGGGCGGAGAGCCGGCGCCGCAGTTTTTTCCGGGCGATGAACACCCGCCACGAAACCGTGGTTTCCGAGCAACCCAAAACTTCCGCCGCCTCGGCGTGGTTGAGGCCATCGTAAAAAACCAGCAGGATGGCCGCGCGCTGTTTGGCCGGCAGTTTGAGCAGGGCGTCATGGACGCCGCGGCCCGCTTCGTTCCGGGCCAGGGCCGTTTGCCCGCCCAACTCCGGCGCGCCGTTGGTTTCGGCCCAGCCCGCCTGGACTTCCACGCGCCGGGTTTCCCGCTCGCGCCAGTTCAAACAAGCGTTGATGGCAATGCGATACAGCCAGGTGGAAAATCTGGCGGCGGCCCGGTAGGAACCGATTTGCCGCCAGGCGCGCAGGAACGTCTCCTGCGTCAGGTCCTCCGCGTCCGCGGCCGAGCCGGTCATGCGATAAGTCAGCGAATAAATCATGCGTTGATGCTGGCGGATGAGCGCCTCAAAGGCCGCGGGGTCGCCCTGCCGGGTTCGCATCACCAAAGTCTCGTCGGTCGGCTCCCCCATGCGGCTTTCTTTTAACTCTTCAGACCAGCGGGACGGGAAAATCCTTTGAAATTTTTTGCCGGGCGGAGCGCCGGGACCTATCGTCACATCCCCGTCAGCCCAGAATGGCGCGGCGGAGGCTCTCATATTTTGTCCGGTTGACTCATCTAACATGCCTTTGCCCCATCAGACCAGCGAAACTGGAAAATCCTTTGATTTTTTTTCCGCTGGATCAGTGGTCGCATTTCAATTCTCTGGGTGGCCGCTCCTAATCTTAATCCTAATCTTTTTTGCGCCAACCGCAAGCGCCATGGTCGAAAAAGGCTTTCTCGACATTTTCAGTGGAAAGAGGTGGCCTATTCATCAAAGCGAGGCAAAGGAACGTCCTCCAATCCCGAAGGCATTGAATCACTCAGCCCAGGGATGGCCCGATTCCGTGAGGGCCAACCCTGAGTCATCGCTGCTTGATCGGCCAAAGCCGCAGGGAGGAGGCTGGGCAACGGCCAGCGCCTTCTCAACGCTCCGGCGGGGTCGGCGCGGACGGCACGTCTGTAAGTTCGGTCAAGGAAAGCTGGGAGATCTCCGGAGGCGGGTGCAAAACCCGACCGACCGCGCAAGCTGGTCAGGCCAGCCAGGCGGGCGGCGTCGCCGGAGAGGCCGGAGTCCTGCGTAGTAGCGATGAAACTCCTGCAACGGGAGTGGAGCGAAGGCGGGACACTTGTTCGGGTGTCAGGAGAGACGGTGGCCGATGGCTCCGCCAGGAGATACGCCGCCACGATGAACTCGTATCTTGGGCGGCGCAGCAGCGCCGCCCTCCACCACTCCAGAAGTTTATCATTTAGCCTTTAGCCTTTAGCCTTTAGCATTTCCCCATGATCGCTCGTGTCACCCTCGATCTGGCTCTGGGCAAAGAGTTCGATTACGTCATCCCCGCCGAGCTGGCCGCTCAGGTGGAGGTGGGCACGCGGGTGAAAGCGCCGTTTGGCCGCCGCCAGGTCCTCGGCTGCGTCACCGCGCTGATGGAAAGCTCGCCGCATCCCAATTTGCGCCCGCTCCTCAAGGTGATCGGACGGCAGTCGCATGTCAGCCCCGCCATCCTGCAGTTGGCGCGCTGGATGGGCGAATACTACTGCTGCGGGCCGGAAGCGGCGCTGAAAACGGTTTTGCCCGAGGCGGTGCGGAAGGAAAAGGAGGGCTGGCGGGAGCAATTGTTCGTGCGCGCCCTGCCGCAGACCGGCCCCGGCCCGAAGTTGAGCCGGCGGCAGGAGGAGATTCTGGAATTTGCCCGCGCTCACGCGGAGGCGCCGTTGCAGGAGTTGTTGCGCGCCACCGGCGCCGCCGGCCAAACCGTGCGGCGTCTGGAGGACAAAGGGTTGCTCGCCATCGCCCCCAAAATATCGGAGCGCGACCCGTACGCGCGGGACATCATCCTGCCCACGCAAAGGCTGACGATGAACGCCGACCAGGCGCGCGCCTTGGGGGAAATCACCGCCGCGCTCCGCGGCGAAGGGCCGCCCCAGCGCGCCTTCCTCCTGCACGGGGTGACGGGCAGCGGGAAAACGGAAGTCTATTTGCAGGCGATTGCGCTGGCGCTGGAACAGGGGAAGGGGGCGATTGTGCTGGTGCCGGAGATTTCGCTCACGCCGCAAACGGTGGAACGCTTCAAGGCGCGTTTCAGTTCCGGACCGCAGCAAACGCTGGTGGCCGTCTTGCACAGCCATTTGTCCGCCGGCGAACGGCATGACGAATGGCACAAAATCCGGCAGGGCCGCGCCCGCATCGCCATCGGGGCGCGCTCCGCCGTGTTCGCGCCGGTGGAGCGGCTGGGGCTGATCATTGTGGACGAGGAGCACGAGCATTCCTACAAACAGGAGGAAGCGCCCCGCTACCAGGCGCGGGACGTGGCGGTGGTCCGCGCCCAAATGGAGCAGGCGGTGGTGGTGCTCGGTTCCGCCACCCCCAGCCTGGAAAGTTATTACAACGCGCAAAGGGGAAAATACCGGCTCCTGGAAATGCCGGCGCGGGCCGACGACAAGAAAATGCCCATCGTCCGTGTGGTGGACATGCGCCAGGTGGCGCGGCACGAGAAGAAGAACTTCATTTTCTCCCCGGTCTTGAAGGAGGCGATCCTGCAACGGCTGGAGCGCAAGGAACAAACCATCCTGTTTTTGAACCGCCGCGGCTACGCCACCTCGCTGCAATGCGAACTGTGCGGTTACGTGGCGCAATGCCCGGATTGCAGCGTCTCCCTGACCTATCACCGGCAGGAGCAACGGTTGAAATGCCACATCTGCGGCCACGAGGAAGCCGCGCCGCTGGCCTGTCCCGAAGCCAAATGCCGCAATCCGGCCATCCGTTATTCCGGCCTGGGAACCGAACGGGTGGAGTCCACCCTGGTGTCGCTGTTTCCCCAGGCGCGGATCAAGCGGATGGACTCGGACACGTTGAAGCGGAAGGAGGATTACCGGCGGATCTTGGGGGATGTGCGGACGGGGAAAATAGACATCCTGGTGGGCACGCAGATGATCGCCAAGGGGCTGCATTTCCCCAAGGTGACGCTGGTGGGGATCGTGCAGGCCGACCTGGGCCTGCACATCCCGGACTTTCGCGGGAGCGAGCGGACGTTTCAATTGTTGACGCAAGTGGCGGGGCGGGCCGGCCGGGGCGACGTGGAGGGGGAAGTGGTGGTGCAGGCTTTCACCCCGTTTCATCCCGCCATCCAGTACGCCCGCCGCCACGATTTCAACGGTTTTTACGAGCAGGAAATGGAGTTCCGCCAGCAACTCAAATATCCCCCCGTCACGCGCATCGCCCTGCTGCTGCTGCGGGGCCGGAACGAGGAAAAGGTGAAATTCTCCGCCGAATACTTGAAGCGCGAGCTGGCCAAAAGAACCGGGGGCGTGCCCGATTTGATCGTCAAAGGCCCCGCCGCCGCGCCGCTGGCCCGCACGAAAACGGAGTACCGCTTTCAAATCATGTTGTTGACACGCCAGATGAGCCGCCTGAGCCTGCTGCTGGCCGAAATGAGCGCCGGGCTGACCCTGCCGGAAGAGGTGAAAATGACGGTGGACATTGATCCGGTGGATTTGATGTGAGACCGGCTGCCAGGTGGTGAGGGCAAGAAATTCTTGGGCGGAGCGGCAGCTCTACCCTACCGGAAATCAAACGACACACTTAGAGCTTGTCCGTAAATGGGCTCTTGAAGATAGAACCACTCAATACTCCATGCCCGACCATCCGTTCAGGCTTGGGGAGCGCGACCGTCCCGGCCGCCGCAGCCGGCGTCCCGCCGACTGCATTCAGAGGAGGGTGCTTTCGGCCAGAGGCCGAAAGCGGCGGGCGAGACGCCCGCGCTCCCAAAAGATTCACACTGTCCCGGTTAGATTGGTGTCGCGCGAAATTATTTAAGGACAAGCTCTCAATGGCATCCGGCTTGCGCTCAAGCCTTGAGGGCGGCTGTTTTTCTGACCAGTTTTGCGCCGTTGGCCCTGAGATAGGCCTGAACCGAGGCAATGCCGCCCAGGCTGATCGGCACCCGTTTTTGGTTTTGGAAGAGACGATAATGGGTCAGGGTCTTGCCCACTTCCATGATCTCGATATGTCGGTCCGCCATTTTCCAAAGCTGGCCTTTTGCCAGTGGAACCATGGCGAACTTCTTGGACTTCATACTTTTTCCCTGATTAATTAAAGACGGAGTTGGGGTTTTTCGGCGTGGGGAGAAAGGCCCCACCCTGCGGCCGTTGCGGCACTCCGGTCGCCGGAGGAGGGGGCGTTTTGTGGAAAGCCGGGGCAGGATCGGAAGACTGGAAACCATAGCCGGGCGCATTCCCCCACGCGCTCGGCGCAGGCAAGCCGCCCGTGTTGCCTTCGTCCAGCCTGGAGGAGCTTCTCCCGCTAAACAAACGGCCAGACGAATCTTTGTAGGCATTGTAGCCCGGGTCCGTTTTATTAAGCGGCGAGAGCAAGGGCTGATCTGAAGGCATGAGCGGAGAGGACCCCCAGGCGCTCACGGCCCCGGGGGCGGGGAACAGTGATTTGAACAGGCTGGGATTGGCGCCGGGGAGCGATTTGTCGGGTTGTTTGAGCGCGTCAGATGTCTTCGCGCCGGAAGCGGAGTCATCGTCGCGCCGGGACGCCCAGGCCCTGCTGCCGGGCATGCCAGACCCAGTCTCGCTTGGCCCGTCTCGCGTCTGCGGTGAGGTCCGGGATCCCAGCCGCGCGTCGGGTTGGACGTAACGCGGATCCAGCTTGTCCGTGCCGTGCCCGCGGTCATCGGGGTTTTCCGGTGTCCCCCAGGCTTTCACCCCATCCAAATAGTTGGAGTTGGTGGCCGGCTTGAAAGAATAAGAATAATTCGTGGCAGACATGTCCCGGGCGGAGTTGTCAGCGTTGTCGTTTCGCCCGAACTTATCCTGATCCGAACTCAAGCCGCCATTCCCATTGCGGAAAATGGGATCAACTTTGCGGCGGGAGGCCGCCACAACGGGAGGGGGCACCATGGGAGCAAATAGCAACCTTTGGTTCTGCTGGGGATTCTTCAAGGAGAAGGGCGAAGGCTCGGCCGGCTCGCTGTCGGGGCGATCCACTGTCGGCATGGCCAGGTTGTCGGAGATCGGGGAAAATTCAATCTTGTCCCCAGCCAGGGCGGACGCAGCCAGCGCGCCCGACACCCCCGCCCCGAGCAGGAACACCAGAAATGATCTTGAACGGCAAAACGAAATAAAGAACGGCATAATTTCCACCTGATTTTAATAGCGCAACCGCCGGGAAAGGTCAATCTTTAAAAATCACTCCCTGGGCCGGGGGGGGCATCTCGGCTTTGTCGAGCCTGCCTTCCGGCGCAAGGGTATCTTGGACCAATCGTCAAAACCCGGAATTACCAATGACAAATACTCAATGGCAAATTCTCAATTCAAGCCGGGAGTGACACCTCATAAGCTTTCGGGATTGAAAATCGGCAATTGAAAATTGGTCATTGGTTATCAAGTCTCGCTCCCGACAAGGCTGAGATGCGCCCTGGGCCGGGGGGGCAGGACGAAAATCTTCACCTTCCAGGTAGGGCAGAGCTGCCGCTCTGCCCTGAATTCTTGGGCGGCGCAGCAGCGCCGCCCTACCGGCGACGTGAAGATTTTTCTCCCGCTCCCAATTGGCCGGTTCAGGGAGCCGTTCCAGGACCCAGTTTTGCCGCCGCCGCTTCCATCATCAGGAAGAAGGACTGGCCCTCCGCGGAAATGCCGGGCCGGGCGAAATTGGGCGCGCCACAGACACCCTGGACAAATCCATCCGCGTCCACCTTGGCCCGCGCGGCCGAGCGCATGCGGGCGGCGGCGGCCAGATAATCGCGCGGCAGCCAGCCGCCGCGCACGCTTTCGTAAATGGAGTAGGCCAGCATTTGGGCCAGGTCCGTCTCCTCGAAGGAAGCCGGATCGTCCACCACGTTGTGGAACAGTCCGCTGGGGCATTGATGGGCCAGACAGCCATCAATCAACTCCTGCAAATAACCCGCCAGCTTTGCCTTGTCGGCGCTCCGATTTTCGGGCAGGGCGCGGATGACGCGGGTCAGACCGGCCGCGGCCCAGCCTTGTCCTCCTCCCCAAAATGAAGCGTCCTGAAACCGCTGTCCGCGCTCATCCCAGATGTGGGACAGCAGTTTTTTTTCGGGATTCCACAGACGTTTGCGATGGCCTTCGATCTGGAGAATGGCTTCGTCGTATCGGCCGGCGGCGGCGAGAAAGGGGGGCGAGGTGTGAAAACTGTCGGACCAGATTTGCTGGCCAGTGTGAAAAAGGGTGCCGTCGGCGGCGCGGGGCGCGAGTTTGAGGGCGTAATCCAGCATGTTGGTCACGGCCTTTCCGAGGGCCGGGTCGCCGGTGACTTGGGCCGCCCGCAAGATGGCTTCACCCACCATGAGCGGGTCCGCCGGCGCGCCGCCGGAGGCCGCTGGAACCCCTTCCCTGGATTGGTAGATCAACGAGGCCCTGGCCATAAGGACGACCATGGGGTCATCGCCTTCCTCCAGGAAGGCCACGGCCAGGACGCCTTGTTCCCAGGAGTGTCTTTGGATGGACAGGGCGGCGGCGCGGACCCGGGCCGCCAGCGGGCCGGCATTGGCGGGCGTCAGCGGCGCGCGATTGGTCTCAGCGCCGCGTGCGGCGAAAGGAGCCAGGCCCAGAGCCAGACCGGCGGCGAGGAGGGCGCGGCGAAGTGGCGCTGACTTTGGAATGAGGCGGGCGGCAAGATTGTTCATGGGCAAAGCATAGTGAAACGGTGGAATAATGTTAAATGCAGAATGCAGAATGCAAAATGCAAAATGAAGAATTCTTATCCGTGAAATCCGTGAAATCCGCGGTTAAATTCCTTTGGTGGTGGCTTTGCCGCGCTGCGCCTTTGCGTGACACATCCGCAACCCGCAGTTGACCCATGAACTTCTCACGCCAAGACGCCAAGCCGCAAAGCATTTCAGTTTTCAGCATTTCCGCTTTCAACTCTGGCCTCCTTCGTCCCGCCGCTGTCCGATGCCACTTTTGCCTTTTCCATTCTCACTATCGAATAGTAAGCTTTTATGCGAAAGTTGTCAACGGAAAAATGCAAAAAATGGAGTAAAAATCCCCGCCCAAAGGGCGGGGCTTTGGGCTGAGGCCTCCAGAGGAGGCCAAAGTTGCTCCAACGCGTTGCGTGCGCCTTGCGAAATTCGAATGTCGCCACGCCTTCCGACGTTTCCACAATCCTCCCCCGGTCACGAATCGGTCGGCAGTCGTTGCCCTGTGACCCGACACTATTATCTTGTTGATTCGTTCCAGCATAGCTCTGTTTCTAACCCCGTTCAGAGAACGGGGCTTCCCTGTTCAGGAGTGAATTCCAAACACGCCCGCAGCCACAGTCCCCGCCACCCCAGACTCCCAATCCGGTTGGAGGCGGAAGGGTACTCGGCCCAAAACCACCACCAAGCAGCGGTGTGCATCAACTCGACCCCAGAAATCCGGGCGACCTTAGGTTCACCAAGATTATTGAAGGAAGAATCGGCTTCGAGGAGGCCACAGGCTGGATAGATTTAGTAAAAGCGGGACTCCGAGTTGCTCTATCAAAGGGCATCACCTTTGCGGAGCTTGAACGAAAGCTCTCGGTGAATATGAAGACGCAGCCGTATGACCAAGATGGCTTTCTTTGGCATTCGGACCTGAAACTCTCAATTCAGGGTTTTGATTCCAAAAAGGCGGCCGATAACCTCTATCGCCTGGCGAAACTTATGAACGAGGAACTTTACGTCAGGCTTTACTGGAGAGACAAGGAGGAGGCTGCCCGCCCCGGAGAGGAGGGCCTCATTCATTGGAGACCTTGAGGCGCGGGGCGAATTAAAGCGTTATTGCGTGAGAAACGGTGGGGTCATAGGTGATTGCCTTAAACCAATTGCATGCTGCTTGTTTTGACATCCGGCCCGGAGACAGGTATTCTGTCCGCATGAAAAAGGTTTCCATTGCCGTGGCGGAGTCCACATGGGAAACAGTGCAAGAACTGGCGCGTGTCCAAAACATTGAGCCGGACAGACTCCTGGCGCAACTGCTGGGTAATTTAAAAGGAGCTTCGCCTTCGCTTCCGCCCAGTGGGCCGCAACGGCGGGCGGTGCTGGAGAAAATATGGGCGGACATTGATGCTTGCAACGCCGAGGTTGGGGAATGTCCCAGCCGCGCCCGGACCTATGACCACCGACGTTTTCATCGACACTAATGTTCTCCTCTACGCCGTTTCAAACCATGCGGGCGAGATTGACAAAAAATGGAAGGCTCGCAGCCTGATCGAAACGGAGAATTTTGGGCTTTCCCTTCAGGTTCTTCAGGAGTTCTATGTCAACGCCACCGGCAAGCTGGCAAAGTCATTGCCACGACTCGAAACCCTGCGGTTCATCGAGTGGTTGGAGCGGTTTCCGATCATTTGCCCGAACATGGAGATGTTCCACCAAGCCGTTGATCTGCGCGACCGTTACCAGATTTCGTTTTGGGACGCCTCCATCATTGCCGCAGCCAAGACACTCGGGGCAAGGATCATTTATTCGGAAGACCTCGCTCATGGGCAGAAATACGCCGGCATCAAGGTGATAAACCCGTTCCTTGAATTGCCCGCCCATTAAATTGGAGCGGGCATGAATGGGATGCGGGCTTCCAACCCGCGCTCCTTCGCCGTGCCTCCCTCAAGGACCGGCCCCTCCACCTTGGCTGGGCCTACGGTGCATTGGACGGAGGACAGGAAGGAAGCCAGGCGCCCCGCCAGTTCATTGGGGGAAACGGGACCGGAGACGGGTTATCATTTCCTCGAGCGGCACGGCGGAATCAGGAGCCTGGCGATGATCCTCCAGACGTTTTTCCACCAGCGCCTCGTCTTTTCCTGACAGCCCCGGCTCATCGAGATCCAAGGCGCGACGAACCAGCAATTGCCTTTCGGAAACGGTCAGCGCGGGCAATTCGGCTAAAACTTCACTGAAGCTCATGCCAAAAAAGTAGCGCATCCAGGCAGCAATGTCACCAGGCAATTTGATTTGAACCACCGATGGACGCCGATGGACACGGATGGGAAGGCCATCTCTTTATCTGCGTTCATCCGCGTTCATCCGCGGTTCAAAATCCGCAATCCGCAATCCGCAATCCGCAATCCGCAATCCGCAATCCGCAATCCGCTCACCGCCCAATCCAGCCGCCGCCCAGCACCAAATCGCCGTCGTAGAAGACGCACGCCTGGCCCGGCGCAATGGCGCGCTGGGCGGTCAGCAGCTTGACCTTTGCGCCGCCGCCCGGCTGCGGGCGCACGATGGCGGGGGTGCCGGGATGGTTGTAGCGGATTTTGGCGGAGACTCGCATCTCTTCCGGCGGCGCGTCGAAGGGAATCCAGTTGCAGCGCTCCACGGTGAATTCCTCCCGGTCCAGCGCCGAGTCGTCCCCCACCACGACCCGATTGTGTACACTGTCCAACTCAATCACATAGAGCGGTTTCGGCGAGGAAAGACCCAGGCCTTTGCGCTGGCCGATGGTGTAGAATTCGATCCCCTCGTGGTGGCCCAGCACCTGTCCTTGCAGGTTGACAATGTCACCGCGGTGCCGTTGCGCCAGTTTGGCGGCCTCCAGGAACTTCCCGTAATCATCGTCCGGCACGAAACAAATTTCCATGCTCTCCTCCTTGTCCGCCGTTTTCAACTGGCGCTCGCGCGCCACCTGGCGCGTGTCCTGTTTGGTTTTTTCGCCGAGCGGAAAAAGCGAGCGCGCCAGTTGATTTTGGCGCAGCGAAAAAAGAAAATAACTCTGGTCCTTGCGCGGGTCGCGGCCTTTTTTCAGAAGCGTCCGCCGCCCGTCCGCGCTTTTTTCCAGCCGCGCAAAATGCCCGGTCGCGACAAAATCGCCGCCTAATTGGCGCGCCCGGTCGAGCAGGGCGCCGAACTTGAGTTTTTCATTGCAGATCACGCAGGGATTGGGCGTGCGCCCCGCTTTGTATTCTTCCGCGAAATAACCGATGACCTGCTTTTGAAACAACTCCGCCTCGTCAATCAGGTAATAAGGGATGCCGAGCCGGTGGCAGACGCTGCGGGCGTCCGTCACGGCCTGCGGGCCGCAGCACTTGTCCTCCGCGCGCGAGAGACAATCCTGCGGCCAGAGCTTGAGGGTGATGCCCACGACATCAAATCCCTGCTCCAGCAGCAGGGCTGCCGCCGCCGAGGAATCAACCCCGCCGCTCATCCCGACGATCACCCGCGTTTTTTTCGCTTCGTCCATGTTTCAGAATTCACAATTCACAATTCACTATTCTCCCAGCGACCGGTTGACGGCGTTGAGGTAGGCCCGCGCGCTGGCTTCGATGACATCCGTGCTCGCGCCCTTGCCCGCGACCATTTTCCCGCCGCCAAAATCCACCTTCACCGTCACCTCCCCCAGCGCGTCCTTGCCTTGCGAAACAGCCCGCAACGCATAATCCATCAATTTGCCCGGCCGGCCGGTCAGCCGGTCAATCGCCTTGAGCGCGGCGTCCACCGGACCGTCGCCGATGCCCGCGTCCTGCACCGCCCCCTTCTTCCCGCCCAGCTTTTGCAAGCGGACCGTCGCGGTCGGCACGGTGCGGTTGCCGCTGGTCACGTTCAAATAGTCCAGGGACCAGGTTTCCGGCACGTTGGTGATCTGCCCTTCCACCAGTGCGGTCAAATCGTCGTCATAAACAAATTTCTTCTTGTCGCCGATCTCCTTGAAGCGGGCAAAAATCGCGGCCACCTCCGCCTCGCTCATGCCGAAGCCAAGATGGCGCAGGCGGGCCGAAACGGCCGCCCGTCCGCTGTGCTTGGTCAGCGGCATCTCCGAGCCTCCCCACCCCACCTCCACCGGGTCCATGATCTCGTAGGTTTCGCGCTTCTTCAAAATGCCGTCCTGATGAATGCCGCTGGAGTGGGCGAAGGCGTTGGCCCCGACAATCGCCTTGCTGCGTTGCACGGCCAACCCGCTCAACCGCGCCACCAGGCGGGAAGACTTGACGATCTCCTTCGCATTCAATCCGCAATCGAATCCGCCGAAAAAGTCGCCGCGCGTCCGGAGCGCCATCACCACTTCCTCCAGCGCGGCGTTGCCCGCCCGCTCCCCGATGCCGTTGACCGTGCATTCGACCTGGCGCGCCCCCTGCGCCACCGCCGCCAGCGAATTGGCCACCGCCAACCCCAAATCGTTATGGCAATGCACGCTGACCATGGCCGCGCCCGAGCGGAATTCCGGCACCGCCTCGCAAAGATGCTTGATCATCGCCCCATACTGCTCCGGCACCGCCCAGCCCACCGTGTCTGGAAAGTTGACCGTCCTGGCCCCCGCCGCCACGACCGCCTTGCTGACCTGCACCAAAAACTCCGGCTCCGTGCGGGACGCGTCTTCCGGCGAAAACTCCACGTCGTCCGCCAGGGATTTCGCCCGCTTCACCCCTTCCACCGCCAGCCGCAAAATCTCATCCTGCGCCTTGCCCAGCTTAAACTCGCGGTGGATTTTGGACGTGGCCAAAAACACATGAATGCGCCCGCGCTTGCCCGCCGGTTTGACCGCCGCCCCCACCGCGTCAATGTCCCTGGCCACGCATCGGGCCAGGCCGCAAATGACCGGCCCCTGGACCTCGCGGGCAATGGTCTGCACCGACAAGAAGTCGCCCTCGCTGCTGGCCGGGAACCCCGCCTCGATCACATCCACCTTGAGCCGGGCCAACTGCCGGGCAATCTCCAATTTCTCGCGCAAGTTCATGGAAGCGCCGGGGCATTGCTCGCCGTCGCGCAAGGTGGTGTCCAATATAATAATTCGGTTCTTTTTCATAATCCTAATCCTAATCTTAATCTTAATCTCATCCCATCCGTCCCATGAGTCCGGGCTGTCTTAGGGCCGCCCCGCCGCCGTCCGGCCATAAAAAAACCCCATCGCCTCACGGTAGCGATGGGGTTTAACAATTCAGTCAACCAATTTAAACCTCAACCGCCGCGCAGCGAAGAAGCAGCGCGTTCAGCAACAGTCGAAGGTTCAAATTCATAATCACGCGCCATAGATACCTTCAATCCATCCCCCCGTCAACTTCTTTTTTTCCCACTCCTTTTTTTCCCGTCTTCAGGCAGGGGGCGCATCTTGCTGCCACCATCTGATTTGACAATTCCCTCGCCCCGCGAAGCGGGGAGAGGGCCAGGGAGAGGGGTTCGATCCATCTAACGGTGGTCGTGTCAAGATGCGCCCTCTGGCAAGGGAGAGTTAAAGTCATCCGGCACGATGAACTGGCCCTTGGCCAAACCCATCGGGCGGGGCTGGGAAAGTGGCGGCGGATTCAGAATAGTAAGCAAGCCGGTTGCTTTCTCGGGCAGGGCCTCCGCGCCTTTCGACACAACCCGCCCGTGGTCAATTTCCACTTCAAGCGTCAGGTAGCTCATGGCATGAAATTACTCCTGGCCTCGTCTGGCTGCAAGAGGCTAATGACTGCGTCCGAATATCGGGCGCGGGACAATAATCTTCACCTCGTCGGTAGGGCGGCGCTGCTGCGCCGCCCAAGAATTCAGGGCAGAGCGGCAGCTCTGCCCTACCTGGACGGTAAAGATTTTCGTCCTGCACCGCCGAATAACTCCCGGCATGGAAACAAGTTGAAATGTCGGGCGCAACTGTGCCACTGTTCAGTTCACAGTCTGGACGGTTGACATCTGAAAACTCGCAAACTGCCATTATGGAACAAGTTGTTATCATCGGCACCGGCTGCGCCGGTTTGACCGCCGCCATTTACGCGGCGCGCTCCAATCTCTCCCCCCTCGTCCTCACCGGCACCCAGCCGGGCGGCTTGTTGACCACGACCAGCCTGGTGGAGAACTACCCGGGCTTTCCCGAAGGGGTTGACGGCTACGAACTGATGACGCGCATGCAAAAACAGGCGGAACGCTTTGGCGCCCGCATCCAATTGCTGCGCGTGCTGGAAGCGGCGGACCTTTCCAAAAGCCCGTTTGTCCTCACTGTGGACGGGGAGAAGGTCGAAACCAGAACGGTCATCATCGCCACGGGCGCCAGCCACCGGCACTTGGGCCTGGCAAGCGAACATCTGCTCGAAAAAAAGGGCGTCACCTATTGCGCGACCTGCGACGGCGCCTGGCCGGTGTTTCGCAATCAGCCGCTGGTCGTGGTGGGGGGCGGGGATTCCGCCTGCGAAGAGGCGCTTTACCTGACCCGTTTCGGCTCGCAAATCCATCTCATCCATCGCCGCGACCACTTGCGCGCCTCCAAAATCATGGCCGGCCGCGTCTTGCATCATCCTAAAATCAAACCCCTCTGGGATTCGGTGGTGACAGAAATCCTCGACCCCAAACAGGACAAAGTGACCGCCGTCCGCCTCCAGAACATCAAGACCGGGGCGGAAAGCGTCCTGCCTTGCGGCGGCGTTTTTGTGGCCATCGGGCATGTGCCCAACACGCAGCTTTTCAAGGGCGTGCTGCATTTGGACGCAAACGGCTACATCGTCCCCAAGCACGGCGCGGCCACCAACATTGCGGGAGTTTTTGTGGCGGGCGATTGCGCCGATCACGTCTATCGCCAGGCCATCACCGCCGCCGGTTCGGGCTGTGCCGCCGCCATTGAGGCCGAACGCTATCTGGAAACCCTGTGCGAAACCAAATGAAGAATGCGAAAGCCAAACTGAAACCGCGTTGCGCCGCCGTCCGGCGGGCCACCACAGAAACCCGCATCGCCCTGACCCTGAAACTCGACGGCACTGGAAAATCCCGCGTCGCCACCGGCATTCCGTTCTTCGACCACATGCTCACGCTTTTTGCCCGGCATGCGGTCATGGATTTGGTCCTGCGCTGCCAGGGGGACCTGGCGGTGGACGGCCATCACACGGTGGAAGACTGCGGACTGGCGCTGGGACAGGCCTTTCGCGAGGCGCTGGGCGGCAAACTGGGCATCCGCCGCTACGGCGCCGGCTTCGACCCGCGCAATCCGTGGAGCGCCGAGGCCTACGTCCCGATGGACGAGTGCCTGGCCCGCTGCGTCATTGATTTCGGCGGCAGGCCCTGTCTGGTCTGGCGCGGCCTGGCCAAAAACGCCCACAAGAAGATCAGCGTGGAGGAAAAGAACCAGGACGCCTCCTCCGCCTTCCGGTTTGGTCTGGCGCGGGAGTTCTTCCAGGCCTTCGCCAATGAAGCCCGCTGCAACCTGCACCTGGAGCTGCTTTATGGCGACGAACCCCACCACATTGTCGAAGCCCTGTTCAAGGCCTTCGCCCGCGCCGCCGATGCCGCCTGCCAGCGGGATCCGCGCCTCGCCGGCCGCCTGCCCAGCACCAAGGGGACATTATGAATTTGGCTGAATAAAGCGCGGCCCGCGCCGTCCAATCTATGCCGGATCAGCAGGAAAACTCCACCGACGTTGAATTGGTGCGGTCGGCGCAAAGTGGCGATATGCGGGCCTTTGAGGAGTTGGTGGCCCGGCATCGGGACAAAATTTACGCGCGCGCCTACAGCATGATGCGCAATGAGGATGAGGCGCTTGATCTTTCACAGGACGCATGGGTCAAAGGATGGCAGCGGCTGGGCCAGTTCCAGGGCGATTCGAGCTTTGTCACCTGGATGATCCGCATCGTCATCAACCTTTGCCTGGACCAGTTGCGCAAGCTCAAACGCAAGCGCGCCGAATCCCTGGAGGCCATGGAAGAGGAATCCGGCGGCGTCGAGCGCCAGATGCCGGTGACCGCGCCCAACCCGACCGAGGGGTTGGAACGCGCCGAGTTGCGGCTGCGGATTGACCGCGCGCTGGCGCAATTGTCCCACGAGCACCGCACGGTGCTGATTTTGCATGAATTTGAGCAAATGGAATATAGAGAGATCGCCCGGCAGATGCAGTGCTCCATCGGCACGGTCATGTCGCGGCTCTTCTACGCCCGGCGGCGCATGGCGTCGCTTCTGGTGGGATTAAGACGGGAGAATTTGGAATGAAACATGATTTGGAATTGAAATTGCAAGCCTGGCTCGACGGCGAACTGCCGCCCGCCGAGGCGGAGGAAATCCGCCGCCGCGCCGCCTCCGATCCGGAGGCCGCCCGCCTGCTCGCCGAACTGCAAAATATCAAGGCGGCGTTCCTCCACAACGAGCCAACGGTGGCCGTCCCGGAAACGCGCCAGTTCTATTGGAGCAAGATCGAGCGCCAGATTCAACGCCAAGCGGCGGCGCGCCCCGCGCCCGGCCTGTCCTGGGCGGAGCGGCTGCGGCGCTGGCTGGCCCCGCTGGCCGGCGCGGCCGCCCTGGCCACCGTGCTCCTGCTGGCTCTCAACCAATCCGCGCCCCCCGTGCTCAACCAGGTTTCCGATATGGCGGAGGGATTCAAGACCCGCACCTTCCGCGATGATTCCGCCGGAATCAACTTTGTTGTCTTCCACGAAACCGAGCAGCCGTCTGCCGCGCGCATCCGCGACGACGGCTCCAGTTTTGTCGTTGAGTACGAATGAGTCCTCCCGCCCAACCAGCCTCCCGCCGGCGTTTCCCCGCGTTTTTCCTCCTGGCCCTGGCCTTGAGCCTGGGTGGACGGGCCGCGCTGGCGGCGGACCTGAACCTGGAGGCCCAACTCATCTGGGGCGCCAACGACCGCCCCGCCACCGTCAATCATAAGTTAGTGGACCCCGCCCTCGCCGCCGCCCTCCGCCACAACTTCAAGTGGACCAACTATTACCTCATCACCAACCTGGCCGCCGTCATCCCGCTCAACCAGAGCCGCGTCGTCCGCATGAGCGGCCAATGCACCCTCACCGTCAAAAACCTCGGCTCATCGCTGGTCGCGGTGGACTGCATTGGCCAGGGCAAACCTATCAGCAAGGGCACCAACAGCCTGCCCTGCGTCTATGCCGGCACCAATGCCAACGACACCGGCTGGTTCATTCGCCTCCAGTCCCTCGGCGCCAAAAGATAATCGCGTTGGTAGGGCGGCGCTGCCGCGCCGCCCAAGAATCCGAGAGACAATTTGACGAGATTTTAAACGTAAGAATCTTAATCTTAATCTCAAGCCATTCCGCCCTGTAGCGGCGGACGATGACCGCCGCCAATCTCAGGTTTTCCCCCTTCCTGGGAGCGCGGGCGTCCTCGCCCGCCGTGCCCGGCGTCCCGCCGGGCACATCCTCCAAAATCCCGTGCCGCAATAAATAATTGTTCTGCACTCATTCCAAGAACGCGCCGCGCCCTTGCTCTCCCTCTCCTCCACAAACTTGTGGAGGAGAGGGACGGGGAGAGGAGGTTTCCCATCATCTCATCCGGCCTTTCGCGAGCCAGCCGTGACTGGCGCCTGTTTCCGCGCCAACCTCCTTCCCGATGCGGGAAGAAATCGAAAATATGTAATTATGCGGGACCCCTTTCTGACCCCTTTCCCCGCCCCAAGGACCTTACTTTCAACGAGTTTAAAAAGTGGGCGCTGGCAATCGGACAATCCTATTCTTCGATTGATTAAATTGATGTTGCCTGATGTTTTATCAATTTGCCGCCATAGCTGACGGGCGATATGGTTCCAGCATGAAACCGATGTTAAAAGTCGTTATTGGTATTGCTGGTGGGTTCAAATGAAGACAAGACCGAAAGAGACAGGCCAGTGCGCAAAGGACCCGCATGAAAACAATGGAAACCACAGAGGAGGTGTCTTCTCATCCTGGAAAAACGGGCATTGGAGACAAAAAAGGCATCGGAACACCACCTGTGCCAGAGAAAAGCGGAGGGCGGACTGGAAAGAAGCCTTGCAAATTTGTGGAGCAGGAAGAAAATCACGAAAAAGGCCCACGCTGTTCGTGGGCCGGGAATCAAAGGGGAAATGTCAGCTCAATTGAATCGCTAAACTAGGAGACGCTATGAAGCTCACCAAATTGATTTTGTCCTTGCCGGTGATATTTACGATATTGATATTCCTTGGTATTGTGACCGGAGCCAGCAAGGAGTTTGCGGTGCTTTTCTTTCCTTGGATTTTATCGGGACTGTTTTGTTTCGGCTGGTCGTTTCATATTTTTCATCGCAACCGGCGTTTGGGCTGGCTTTGTGCTGTCATCCCAATAATTCAACTCATCATGCTTGGTCTTTTGGTAATTATTGGCATGGGCATGGCGGGGGAAGCGGCCTTTTACCCGGGATAGGAAGGGCGCGCCACGGCAAGAAACAATGAAATATGACAATACCATTAACTGACCCTTTGTTATCTTTACGAGATTATCTTGAAAGGACTCCATGAACTGTCCGCGCTGTGAACACATTCTGCCGGATAATTATTCGGCGCCATATTGTCCAAACTGCGGGAATGACCTTCCGAAAGGCTTCCCCATCGAACAAACGGGGGTTCGCCCGACGGGACCAAGTGCAACTAAAGAGTGGAAATGGAAGCTTGCGTTCTGGCTCGTGTTTTTGGGTTCTCCTTGTGGGGCTGTGTGTGTGCTTCGGAAGAATATATTTTCGAATGGAGCATGGCTAGTGGCGCTGAGTTTTCTCGCAGTTGGGGGGATTATCTGCGGTTGGTTGTTATCGAGGATTTTCCGCGGCAGGTTGGGCGTCCAGATTCGTTTTACACTGCTGGTGTGGGGTGCCTATCTGGTGCTTGTTTTTTTGCTATTTATTTTGCTCGGCATTGCGATGCATGGGCTCCTTTCGGGGGGTCTGTAGCAGAATTTGTGGGTGATTCCATCTGAAACACAGCGGCCTGACGGCCGAAGATGAGGTTGAGTTTTTCGCTTTGACCGTGGCTTGCAAGGGCATCCCTGGGTGGAAGTCCGGTCCGAGACTTGGCCCGGACCGGATGGGATGCGGTCACGCAATCCACGGACGGTTTGGTGCTCGGGTTGCATTCCTGCAGAGCCCTATCCCCCAAACCGCAGAGGAAAGGCCGAGGGGTCGGTCCCACATAACCGCATATTCTCACCTTTTTCCCGCATGTCGCAGCAGGTCCGCCGGGGAATCGTCAAAGGGGGCAAACCATAGTTTCGTCCATTGTGAATCGTAAGTGCCTCCAAACCAATGGCTTGCAGTTCTCGGAAATGGGTTGAATCAAGCTTATGCCCACGCAAGGCATGTTCGCAGGGGGAAGACTCTCCACGCCGCAATCCGCCAGAATCGCGCAATCTCGCGAAGATTTTACCACGGATGGCACGGATGGCACGGATGGAAGTCGTGCGGTACGAAGCAGTTTCCGATCCGTGAAATCCGTGAAATCCGTGGTTCAATTCCTTTCATTGCGTCCAAAGTCAGGGGAATGACTGTCACGGGAATGGGAAAAAGCGTCGTGGGGTTCATTCCCCTGACAACCATTCCCTTGACTGCTCTCCGGCTTTCTCCATTCTCCAACCTCCATCCTCGCTCTGCTTGCGGCTGGCCGCGCTCCGCCCCATGTCCGTCCACTATGGGGCCAGCACAATACGCAAGTGGCTAATCATCAGGCCCTTGCGAAAACCCGCATTTTTTCGCATTTTTCCATTGACCTCCATACTTATCAGCTATATAATTGCCCGCGTATGGTAAGGAACGAATGGACGAACGGCAACGGGACGAAGAATCCCGACATGTCGGGACTCTTCTGCTTTCCGGACTTCGTTTGCTCCGGCGGATGGCACGTGATGCGCGAACCCCTCGTTCGAGTTATTTTGAGATATTTCGAGATATTTCGAGTTAATTTGAGTTCCGCATTCACTATTCACCATTTTCACCACGTAAAACGTGGCAAGCAATTCACTATTATCAGCACTCCGCCACCCATTCCGGTAAAGGCAAATAAAGGCGAGTAAAGGCAAATAAAGGCAAATAAAGCCAAAAAATAAATGTTATGACGCGAAAAAACTTTGGGATGCGCCCGGCGTGTTTGGCGCTTTACGGATGGGGCGGGGTGATTTAATTATCCAGTTAGTTGAATAATGATATTTCCATCATGGCCCTGATCGTGTTCTATTTTACCGCCGCGCCGGTCATCCAAAAGCTCGGCCACACCGGGGCCTGCGCGAAAGCCAGCCTCCAGCGGCGCAAACAGGAAGTGCTGGAGTTCATCCGGCACGGTTTGTTCACCCATCCCTCCCTCCCGTAATGAAAAAACGCCTTCCGATTCTCATTTTGATTTTGGCGGTTGCGGCCGGCCTGGCCGTCTGGGCCAGTCTGCGCCGCGCCAGTGCAATAGTATTGACCGGTATCGTCACCACCGACGAGGTCATTGTCAGCTCCGAAATTTCGGGGCGCTTGCAGGAGATGCTGGTGAAGGAAGGGGCGGCGGTGACCAACGGCCAGTTGCTGGCGGTGATCCAGCCGCAGGAATGGAAGGCGGATGTGGCTTATTACGCCGGAGCCCAATCGCAATCCAGCGCGCTGGTGGCCCAGGCGGAGGCGGATCTGAAATTCCAGGAGGCCCAGACCACCAATCAAATCCGCCAGGCGGAAGCGACGCTGGCCGCGACGAAAGCCCAGGTCACGCAGGCGGAGGCCGACCTGGAAAACGCCGATCTCATTTACAAGCGCGAGGAGGGCCTTTACCAGCGCGGGGTGGATTCGCGCCAGACTTACGATCAGGCCCGCACCACGCTGGCGGCGGACAAGGCGCGGGTGGAATCGCTGAACAAACAGGTGGTGGCGGCGGAGGCGGCGGTCGCCCTGGCGCGGGCCAATTCCGAAGAGACGGCGGCGCGCCGGGCCGCGCTCCAGGCCAGCGCCGCGTTGCTGGACGCGGCCAGGGCGCAGGGGGAGAAGGCGGACGTGCGGCTCGGCCATACGGAAATACGCGCGCCCATCGCTGGTATTGTTGACACGCGCGCGGCCCTGCGGGGCGAAGTGGTCAATCCCGCCCAGGCCATCGTCACCCTGATCAATCCGGACGATCTCTGGGTGCGGGCCGACGTGGAGGAGAGTTACATTGACCGCATTCACCTGGGCGACCATCTGGCGGTGCGGCTGCCTTCCGGGGCGGTGCGCGAGGGCGCGGTGTTTTTTCGCGGCATGGACGCCGATTACGCCACCCAGCGCGACGTGAGCCGGACCAAGCGCGACATCAAGACGTTTCAGATCCGCCTGCGCTGCGACAACCGGGACCGCAGCCTGGCGGTGGGCATGACGGCCTACGTGACACTGCCCCTGGCCGCGCGCTGACCCATGAGTGTTGCCATCGAAGTGGACCGGCTGACCAAGCGCTTCGGCGATTTCACCGCCGTGGACGCCATCAGCTTTTCGGTCAACCAGGGCGAAGTGTTCGGGCTGCTCGGCCCGAATGGGGCGGGCAAATCCACCCTCATTCGCATGCTGACCACGCTGGTTCTGCCGACCTCCGGCAGCGCGCGCGTCAATGGGTACGATGTCGTCCGGGAGGCCGACAGCGTCCGCAAATCCATCGGGGTGATTCCGCAGGCGATGACATCGGACCTGGATTTGACGGCGGAAGAGAACATGGGGATTTTCGCCAAACTCTACGGCATCCGCTCGGCGGAGCGGCGGCGGGCGATCAAGGAACTGCTGCGGGCGGTGGACTTGGAACAGTGGGCGGACAAACCGGTGAAAATGTTTTCCGGCGGGATGAGGCGCCGGCTGGAAATCGCGCGCGGGCTGGTGCATCAGCCGAATATGTTTTTTCTCGACGAGCCGACGACCGGCCTGGACCCGGTGTCGCGCGTCTCCGTCTGGGAGATGCTCTCGCGCCTCAAACGCGAGCGGGATCTGACGATCCTGGTCACCACCCATTATATGGACGAGGCGGACAAGTTGTGCGACCGGATCGCCATTGTGGACCATGGCAAATTGGCGGCGCTGGATTCGCCGCTGAAGCTGAAGGCCTCCATTCCCGGCAACAACATCCTGGAAGTGAGCGTCTCGGAAGTGCCGCCCGGGTGGATGAACACGCTGCGGGCTTTGCCAGACGTGGCGGAGGTCAAGGGAGAAGACCATGTTTTCCGCATTTCTTCGCTGAATGGCCCGCGCACGACGGTGGCGTTGATGGAGGCGGCGCGGGTGGCCGGCATCGCGGTCAATTCCTTGTCCGTGCAAAGCACGACGCTGGACGACGTGTTTGTGCATTACACGGGCCATCAATTGCGCGACGCCCTCCAGGCGCCCACCGCCGCCGACAGCGCGTTCATCATGCGGAGGAACTGACCGACGATGCACCGGGTCCTTGCCATCATTGAACGCGACTTGCGCCGGTTCCGGCGCAGCCCGGCGCTCATTGTCATTTCCATGATCATGCCGCTGGTGCAGTTGGTGGTTCTGGGCTACGCCTTTGGCGGCAAAGTCAAGCATCTGAACATCGGCGTGGTGGATGAAGACCACGGGCTGCCTGCCGTGCAGCTCAAGGAGATGTTTCAAGCCGTCGCCGCCAACGCGCAGACGTTTGACACGGTGGCCTACGCCGATGCCGCGGCGGCGCTGCGGGATTTGCGGGAAGGGAAGATTCAGGGCGTGCTGAACATCCCGCCGCAATTCTCGCGCAAAGTTCTGGCCGGGGCCAACCCGCGCGTCGTGCTGGCGGAGGACAATACGGACCAATTCTCCTCCGCCGCGATGGAAGGCACGATGGCCACGCTGCTCCCGGCCTACAACCAGCGCGCGCCCGCTCCGCGCACCGGCGCGGCCGCGACGCTGGCGGCGGTGGAGATCTATCCTTATGTGCCCTACATCCAATTCCTGCTGCCGGGCACCATCGTGCTGGCGATTTTCGTCACGGCCATGATCGGCGGGGGCATCATTTTTATTGACGACAAGGCGCGCGGGCTGCACGAGGGCTACCTGGTGACGCCCATTGGGAAGTTTGAGTTGATTCTTGGCTTCAACCTGGCCGGCGTGGTCAAGGCCGTCCTCACCGGGACGGTGCTGGTGACGGTCGGTTCGATCATCGCCGGAATTCCCGATCCCTTGAACGTGGCGCGCATGGCGCGGATGATGGTGCTGGTGGTGGTGACGGCGCTGGCCCTGATCAGCATGATGTTTCTGCTTATGGTGCGCGTGACCGATCCGCTCATTCCGCGGGCGGTCTTCGGCATGCTCAACACGGTGCTGTTTTTTCCGAGCGGCGCGGTCTATCCCACCCAGGCCTTTCCCGGCTGGATGCAGGTGATCACCACGGTGGATCCGTTCACTTACGCGGTGCATGGGTTCAAGCAACTGATTCTCAAGAACACCAGCCTGCTGGCGATAGCGCCCGATATTGTCTTTCTGCTGGGGTTCGCCGCGCTTGCGCTGGGCGCCGCCACGCTCCTCTTTCGCCGGACGCTCTGACCGGCGCGCGGCACTGTCAGTGCAAATACGCCGGTCTTCGCTGGCAGGGCGCGCACTCCGTGCGCGCCGCGGCGGGCAGGACTGCCCGCCCTACCTTCCCTGCCCACCCAAGACTGACCGGCATAATTATCCAGCCGTTCAGGGAACCTGCCCGTTGAGCAGAAGTTGCACGCTGAAGAATCCGTGAGACGCGAGGGCGGATCCGCTGAAGACAACCTTGTTGCTGTTCGCGGTGACGGGCGGTCCCCAAGGAGACCAACTTCCCGGAAGCAAGGTGAACGATTGGCGCGCCTGATAGGTCAGCCCCGGTTGCGCCTCCCAGCAATTGGCGGAAAATATGCCGTTCACCAGTGATGCATGGCTCAAATGCGGCAGTTTAATCACCTCATAAGCGGCGCCCTGCGCCGTGCCGCTGTCGGTAGTTGTGCCGTAAAGATTGCCTCTCACATCGGCCGTCAGCCCGCCTTCGGGAAATCCGCCGTCAACCGAATTCTGGAAGGAATAAACCGTCTCGAAGCACGGAGTCGGATTAGTCGTGAGCGACACTCGAAAGATGGTCCCTTTGCCGTAGGTGCCGCCACTGTAGGTTGTTCCATAGAAGTCGCGGCCGCACCGCAGGAGGGGGCTATAAGGGGTGCCGCCGTCCGAACCGGTCTCCGTGAAATAGTGCAAGGGGGTCACAACGCCGCTATAGGTCATCCTGAAGAGGGTGCCGGCGTCCTTGGGGCCGCCCCCGGCCGTGGTGCCGTAAAGATTGCCGTCGCAGCCCACAGCAAGGCCAGCGCCAGGCCCGGAGCCGTTCGCGCCGCTAAATTGCACCACCGGCATTTCGGATGGGTCCAGCGTCCATTCAAAAACGACTCCCGCGCTGCTGGAGCCGCCGGAATAGGTTGTCCCGTACAAATTGCCGTTGGTCCCCTGCACCAAGGTTCCATAAGGGGTCGCGCCATCGTTGCCGCCGCTGAAAGAATAGAGATTACTAAACAGCCCGCCCGGACTCATCATGAATATCGTGCCATTGCCGCCAAAACCATTCGCGAAACCCAGACCGCCGGAACTGGTCGTGCCGTAGAAATTCCCATTTGACGCCTGAATCAGTCCGCCCCAGGGAAGAGAGCCGTTGGTTCCATTGAAAGAGAACAGGGAGAGAAGATTGTGATTGGTGGTGAACTCAAAAACAGTGCCCTGTCCATAGAGGCCGCCGACATACGTCACTCCGTAGAAATTGCCATTGGTGGACAGCAGCAGCCCGGCGGGCGGGAAAGAGCCATTGGTGCCGGCGAATGAAGCCAGAGGGTGGAACGTATTGTTGGTGTTCAGCTCGAAAACCGTCCCGTCGCCGGACGGGCCGCCCGAGCCTGTGGTGCCGTAGAGATTACCATCGTTACCCAGCGTCAGAGAGGCGTAAGGGCTGCCGCCGTTCGTACCATAAAAGGTCGCCACAGCGGCGACGATGGTGTCCTGAGCCTGCGCGTTGAGCGCGCCCCATAAGGCCGCCCTGCTGAGAACAAAGATTTTCGCAAGGCTCATATTATGGTTGGCGGGCTTTTTTCTGCGTTCCGTATTTTTCTGCGTTGGTGGGAACTTTAACACATTTTCAGTCTCTTGTAAAGCGAAAGCGATCCACGGCATCCCCAGGGGCGCATCTTGACCCTGCCACAAGCGATGGAGCAAACCCCTCTCCCTGATCCTCTCCCCAATTCGTGAGGCGAGGGAATTGGCAAATCGCATGGCGGTTGTATAAAAATGCGCCCTGGCCTTACTTAGCATACGATGGGCGCTTCCCTCGGGGCTTGAAATGCGCAGGTTGGTTGCGCTGAAAAAGGAATACACCCATATTAAACTCAGAAATATGGGTGTATTCATTTTGGCAGCGCAGCCGGGGCGTGTCGAGAAAATTTTTTTGGGACAGCAAAAACCGCATTTCACTGTTATGAGAATTGTCAAGGGCGTGGCGACGCTTTTTTTATGAGATTGTCAAAGTCAGAATCTAATCTTAATCGCGTCCCAAGCCTCAGAATTAGGAGTAAGATTAGGAGTAAGATTAGGTTAAGATTAGGAGTAAGAAACTGCTACCCAAGCAAGGGAAATGCGGTGCGCCAAGAGAAGTGGATTGACAAGGGGAGCCGTTCCGATCACGATTCATTTGATGGGAGTGATGCGTCACGAACAATATACTGTTGGCCAGATCTTTGGTCTCTGGGCCAAGGCGACTTTGCCGCTGGCGCTGCTGGGCTGGGTTGTGGTTCCGGTCCTGGCGGCGCGGGCGCCTTTGGCTGCGCCGATTATTTATTGGCTGGTGATGACGGCCGGGATGGGCTGGGTGGGTTTTGTCGCATTCAGGATCGTGCGGCGGGAAGAGGAGGAATTGAGTTGGAAAACCCTTTCGGAGCGTCTCTGGCTGAACTGGCCGAGGTTGCCGCAAACGGACGAACCGCAGGCCCGGCTGATATGTCGGTTGCTGCCCTGTCTTCTGATAGCTTTCCTCGGGTTGGTTCTTCAGGTGGCGATGATGATGTTGGTCCACAGTTTTGTTATTGCCCAGATCCCGTTCGCCCGGTGGCTGCTGATTTGGCCCACATACGCGAACCTATTGGAACTGGTCAGTCCGCAATACGCCGGCCATTGGTGGCTGGGCGCGGGGGTGATGGTGCTCTGGCTGGCCGGCAGTCTGGCGGCCGAAGAAGTCCTCTTTCGCGGCGTGCTTCTGCCCAGAATGCAAGGGGCGTTTGGGAAAAGAGACTGGATGGCTAACGGGGCCTTGTACGCGGCGTATTCCATTTACCAGCCGTGGTTGATTCCAGTGCGGGTGCTGGAAACATTCGCCGTCATCCGGCCAGTGCGCCGGTATCGCAGCCTGCCGATGGGTCTGATCGTGCGGAGCTTTTCCTCGGCCGGTATGCTGGCCGTGTTATGGTTTGGGTTTTATGAGGCGCCGCTGAAGCCGTTGCCGGCGTCGTTGAACCTCCCGCACCTTAGCCGAAATCCGCCACCGAGACAGGACGAGAACTGGATCGTGACGACGTTGCCGAGGTATAATCCGGACAAACCGTGGTTTTCGGTGGATTTGAGCGGCGGCGATGCGTCAGGTCTGGATTTGCGCGATGCCGCCAAGGCCCTGGAACAGGCCGAATTTGACAGTCATACCATCTGGCCGCCGAAGGATCGCCTGCCGGTCAACTTCGATGCGGCGCAGGTGCTTGAACTGGGAAAGAACCCCGGCTTGGGTCTTCGCAAGTTGCATGAGCAAGGCATGACGGGACGCGGAATCGGCATCGGTATTATTGACCATTACCTGCTGACCGATCACCGCGAGTACGCGGGGCGGGTCAAATGGTACGAGGAAATCAATGTTTGGGGGACGGAACCGGCTTTCTTCCATGCCCCGGCGGTGGCCTCCATCGCGGCGGGCAAGACGGTGGGGGTTGCGCCCGAAGCCGATCTATACTTCATAGGCGTTGGGGGTAGCCCGAGGATTTGGTGCTACATGCCGCATTACTTTGCGCAAGGGGTGCGGCGGCTCTTGCAGGTCAACCGGCGCCTGCCAAAGGAGCACAGGATTCGAGCAATTTCAATGTCATTTGGGTGTGGACCGGGCGCGCTTGGGTACGACAGCTTCATGAGCGCCATCCGGGAAGCGGAAGCCGAAGGCATCTTTGTGGCGTGGTGCGGGGAGGATGCGCGGTTTCCGATTTGGGGCTTGGGCGCTCCACCGGCGGCCGACCGCGATGACTTTCAATCCTACTTCGCCTCGGAGTGGCTTGTGCAACGATCCCAAGGAGCGGCGGTGGGATTCGCGGGCCTGTGGGTTCCCATGGACGCGCGGACAATGGCCAGCCCAACGGGCGGGAGTGATTACATGTTCCATGGAACGGGAGGAGCAAGCTGGACCGTGCCTTACGCGGCCGGCGCTTATGCGCTCGCCGCCCAGGTGGCGCCGGACATCACGCCGGAACAGTTCTGGTCGCTGGCGATGGAAACCGGGCGCAGAGTCCAGGGGAAATACCAAGGCCGTGACGGGGCGGTCGGACCGATTATTGACATGGCGGCCTTGGTCAAAGGATTTGGGGAAAGGAGCAAATAAGACGTGGAGAGACCTCAATTGGGCTTCTTGCTTTTCGCACGGCAAGCCAGATAGCCGGCGACGAGGCCGCCAGCGGCCCAGCCGCCCAGGCTTAAGCAGAGCGTGGCCAGCGCGGGATGATAGCGGAATTCGACGGTGTGTTCGCCTGGCGGCAGGAAGACGCCGCGCATGATGTAGTTGCAACGCAGGAGGCTGGCCGGCTGTTGGTCCACCGAGACGCTCCAGGATGGAGCGAAGCGCTCATTGAGCAGGAGCACGGCCGGCAATTTCGCCGCGGCGCGCAGCTTGATGTCCTTGGGATGGTAGTCGGTGATCTCGACGGCGCCGGCGTCGGCTGTCGGATCACCCGGAGCCGCAGGCACGGCCGGGTTGGTCCAGAGCAGGACGGTTTGGGCGGGGATGAAATCGCGGGAGAGCAGGGTTGCCAGGTTGGCGGCGCCGTTGGTTGGGATTTCCCAATGGGCAAAAAGTTTGGCGCGGGGCAGGACGTGGTCGTATTCGATCATGGCATTGGTGCCCTTGGGGTCTGGATAAACGGTGAAATCGCCGGCGTCCACCACGGGCTGCGCGGGGTCTTTGACCGCCAAGCGGAGCCAGGCGACGGCATGAAAACCGCGCTGGACCGGATCGGCGTTCTGGTTGAGCCACGGCACGGAGCCGGCGCTCAAGAAGAGATAGCGGGTGCCGGTCAGTTCCCAGAGGCGCGCGGCGGGGAAGAGATCGTTGGTGCCATAGATCTCGAAGTTGTGCAAGTAGGCGTCATCCATCGCCGGCATGCGGGGCATTTCGGCGAAATCCAGGCATTGAATTCCGTGGTAAGGAAAATCATTTTGCATCCAGAAGTTGTACAACTTGCCAAAATCAGAGTTATTATTGGAACTGCCAGCCCGGCGGGGAGAGAGGCGGCCCATGACGCGTTGTTCATAGGGCTTCCTGGCAGCGAGGAAATCCGACACGGCGTTTGGGGAGTATTTTTTTTCATAATCAAAATAGTGAATCCAGGGCAGGTCGGAGCGGCCCAGATCCAGAATCAAGATGGCGCCGAGGCACAGCCAGGCCATATTGGCGCGGGGACCGCTCCAGGCGCCGCTGAGGATGCCGGCCAACGCGCCCGCCCCCAGAAACAGAAACCCGAGGAACCAGGCGGCTTCAACAACCACGGAGCGGGCCATTTGTGGCGCCACTGACATTCTGAAACCGTGATCCACCAAATAGGGGATCAGGCGTGATTCGGAGGAGGAGAACAGGACGACCCAGCCGGCGAGGGAGGCCGCCAGGACCAGCGCGGAGGCGCCCGCCCACTTCTTTTCAAACCCAGTCGCGCGCGACCACCACCACTTGAGATGTCCAGGAAGCAAAGCCGCCCGTTTCACCGCGTTCTGCAAGTAGCGGCGATGCAGCACCTCCAAACCGTACCCGGCCAGGATCAGCCAGATGAGGTGAAAGGGATGCAAGAATTTAATCGGGTTGCGAATGGTGGAGAAGTAAGGCAGGCGATAAAGGAGGCTGTAAAGAAAACCGTGCCGTCCCCAGGCGGCCAAGATGGAAAGCAGCGCCGCGACTCCCCAAAACCAAACCGCGCGCCGCTCGGTTGGGGAGAAAGGGGTGTTGGGGCCGCGGCAGGAATTGGCCAGGGCGAACACCGCCAGCAGGGCCACCAAAACCCCGGCGTATTCCCCGGTGCCGCTATGGCGCGTGATGAAGCCGAAGTGCTGGATAATGCTGGCCACCGCAGCGTCACGAGCGCGCCGATCGCTGCTGTTCATTCCTTCTTGTTCAGCGGGACGGAGAATATAGTGGTCCGCCATCTGCGCCAGGACTTTGGCCCGGACCTGCGGGTCGTCGCTTTGCAGTTGGGGGATGCGCGGGTCCTGGCCGACGAGGCCCCAGTAGGCATGGGATTTGTCGGTGGCGCTGATATTTGGGGCCAGGAGGCAGCCAAAGACACCGGGAGTGACCAGGCGCAGCGTTTCCACCTTGGGCAGGCTCCACTGCGTGGCGAAGTTCCAACGCTGTTCTTTGGTTTCCACATCCTGCTCCGTGCCGGTGATGCCCGTGATTTGCGTCCCAACCAGGGAAGAAATGGTATGGACAGCAATCAAGCCCGCGGAACCAATGACCAGGATTTCCGTCAGCATGGCCGTGAGCGTCTTCCTGGCCAGACCGGACTCTTCCGAGAAAGCGCGAAAGAGGACAAAGATGCCGACGTAGATGCTCATAATGGCACCCGCATCAAACCCCTCCATCAGGTTCATGCCCACAGCCAGCCCCGCCAAGACCGCCTTGGCCCAGGTCTGCTGGATGGACTTGGTGGAGAGCGCGGCCAAGGCGAGCAAAATCATCCCGGCCGACATATTCCAGGTTCCCAAACCCCAGCAGGCGGTGGAAAGAAAATGCATGTTCAACCCGGCCGCGATTCCTCCAAGGACGCAGACCGCCGGACTAAACTCGAGCTGGCGGAAAAGAACCCAGGCGCTGAAACCGACAAAAACCAACGTGGCCGGGGCGTAAATCTTCAGGAAAAACACCGGCGGCAACATGGAAAAAATGGCCGTAAGGGTGGGGGCGGCGCTGGGCGCCTCCACCCCAATCCAGGAGATGTTGCGCCAGGTTCCAAAAAAGCGGCCGGGGAGGCGGTTGCATTCGGCAACCATCGCGCCGAGCGGGCCGTCATTGGCAAAGAGCACCTGGTGCGGCAGGAAGCTGCGGTAAAACAGAACGGCCAGGGCCGCGCCGAGCACTCCCGCGAACAGCAGCAGGTCATGGGCGGGGCGGCCGTTTGCTTTCCTGGCATGGGGCGGGCCGCGCATATCAATTCCGTGCGGGATGGACAATCATGGAGTTGGTTTGCCGTTGGCGAAGGGCGGGGAGGAAGAAAAGAGGGCCGGCCGGTTAAGTTTGTTGGAGTTTTGCCACGGGCGGCAGGCGTTTGGTCTGCCGGTTGCGGAAGGCGGCGTCGCGGAGGATTCGCGCGGTTTTCGGGGAGGGCGGCACGCCTGGGAGCGAATGTTGGATCAAGACGCGGGCATTGGCCCGCTCCATCAATTTCGACGTTCTCTCCTGGATGACGGCCAGGGTGGATGGTTGCAATTCGGCGCTGCCCGATCCATTGCGTCCCCGCCGGAAAAAGAACGCTTCGTCATTGAAGAGACGGGCCTCGACGGCTTGCAGTTTGCTGAACTGCATGTTGGAAACGGCCCGTTCCACCGTCGCCCCATCATGCCGGGCGCCCAGCCAGCGAAGAAGGCGGCTGAGGATTTCCGTCGGATATTGCAGCAGCAGTTCGTAGGGAACAAACAGCACGGGGAAGCCCTCCTCCTCCGCGCGCAAATAGCTGGCCAAATTGTCCTCCCACGAAGACAGAAAGGCCAGGCAGAATGCGTCAATGCCAGCGGCCGCTTTAGATTTCAAATGCTTTTGGCAGTCGTGGTAGTGAAAAAGCGACACCAAGGCGTCTTCGGGAGAGCGATAGAGATAGACATGCTTGCAGGCGGCAAAGGGCGCCACCGCGGCGCTCGCGCCCGACCCTGGCCGGAGCCGCACGCGGCCAAACCGTTCCTGCAATTGCGGAAACGTGTCATGCGTCTTGACCATAACGATGGGGGGCAGGTTTGCCACCGCCCGCCGCGCGATCCAGTGGCAATAAAAATCCGGGACGAGTTTGTCAGGATGGACCGGCAATTCGGTGGCGGTGGGCACGCCGTGGTTTTGCAGAAAAACGTCGGCCAGCAGATAGCGCATCCAGGTATTGCCAGAGCGGGGAAAAGAGCTGACAAAATGCAAGGGCTGTCCTTGCCGGAGGAGGCGCATAATCTCCGCCGTGTTGTGCGCTTGAATGGCCAGCCGCAGCAGCGGGCTTGGCCCCTCGCGCAGCAGGCGGGGGAGATGCCGGAAATTGCTCGCTTTGAAAAGGAGCCGAAGGGCCGAACCAAACCCTCCCCGGAGAAATGCGGGATTGGCAGCACTCTGGCCGCTCTGGGCGGTGGAATCGTGTTGGGCTGTCATATTTTGCCTTACTCAATCATTCAATCCGCAACATTCTGCCGGCGAATGTATTGTGAAAGCGGGTTTGGCGCGGATACACTGGCTCCGCGCAATCTCCGTAAGGGATCGCCTCTTTCACTGTGAGCAAAACCCTTACATAGATGGGGATGGGTGTCAACTCCCATGTTTGCAGGCTTTGCGAGGCATCGGTCTTGGGCGATAGGGCGCGCACTCCGTGTGCGCAGCGGCGGGCAGGGGACTGCCCGCCCTACCTGCCTCGCCCCCCGGGCCCACCGGTTGCCGGGATTGTTTCCGGGCTTTCCTTTGGGCCGGATTTGATTACCTTTTTGTGGAAGAAGGCGTTCATTATGAAAGACACGATTTCAAAAATTGAAGAGCGGATCCGGAGCGCCGGGGCGCTCAAAGAGGAGAGCCGCGCGGAGTTGCTGGATTTGCTGGGGCAGTTGAAGTCGCAAATCGGCGCGCTTTCCAAAACGAATCAAGACCAGGCCCAAAGCATCGCGGGGTTCACGCAGGTTTCGGCGCACGAAGCGACGCGGGAGGACAAGAATGCCAAGTCGCTCAAGCATTCCATCCTGGGACTGGAATCGTCGGTGCATGATTTGGAACAGTCCCATCCGCAATTGGTGGCGGTGGTCAACCGCATCGCCACCATGCTGTCGAACATGGGGATTTGAGCGGCCGCGGCGCGAAGGATCACTTGCGGGGCGGGGGCGGGGCGTTGGTCTTGGCCGGCTTGAAGGCGGAGCGGAGGAACCAGTGGCGCTTGAGGCCCTGGATGAAATCGTCGCCGTTGACAATGATGTCGGAAATCTGGGTGAGGATGTTGGAGTTGACCTGGACCTGATGGTCGAGGCTGCTGGTGAGGTCGGCCAGGTTGGCGAGGGAACTGCCCACCTGGTCGAAGACCATCAATAGATTAGTGTTGACATTGGTGAGGGCGCCGTTGAGGTTGGTGATGGCGCCGTTGGCGTTGACCAGGGTGGCGGCGAGCTGGTGGTTCAGGTTGGCGGGGATGAGCCACTCGCCCAGGGAGCCGCGGGGATCGCGCAGGTTGGCGGTGATGGCGGTGACGTCGGAGACGGCCGGGCGGATGCCGGCGGCGACGGCGTTGAGGTTGGAGGTCAATTGCACGCTGTTGGCCAGGGCGGCGGCGATCTGGTTGGTGAAGGCGAGAAAGTTGGGCAAGGCGTCCTCCACCTGGGAAACCATGCCTTGCACGCGGTCCATGAGCGCGGGCGGCTCATCGGGCGGCAGGACGTAGATATTGGTCTCGGTCAAGGGTTCGTAATGATTTTCCTGATCGTTCCAGACGGCGGTGATGTTTTTGTTGCGGGAGCCGGTATCAATGGTCCAGACGCTGGACAATCCCAGGCCGGCGAGTCTGTCCAGGTTGGTGGCCAGCGCCACCCAGGCCTTGCTTTCCAGATTGGTTCCCCTGTAAATCTCGCCGCCCAGCCTCAGTTTCTCCAGGCGCGGGGAGGACTTGATGGCGGCCAGCGTCATTTGTGCGACGGGATAATTGAGGTAAGTGCTGTAGCCGTTGGTTCCTTTGGTGATGTCCAACTGGCGTTTGCCCAGAAAACCCGAGTCAACGAATTTGGCGCGGGAGTTGCCGGTCCAAATATAACTGTAGTTGGTCCCGATAATGAGGAACTCGATTTGGACGTTGTGATCGGAGCCTTTTCCCCGCGGCGGCATGGGCCGGATGCGGGTGATGCGACCGATGGAAAAGCCCATCAATTGCACCGGGTCGCCCACGGCCAGGCCGGCGCCGGTGTCCGAATAGGTGCAATAGAGGGCCTTGACTTCAAACCACCCCCGTTGCTCCGCCGCGCGGTAGAGATAATAGCCAAAGGCCAAAAACATGAGGGCCGTGGCGGCGATGATGAACCAACCGACAATTCTTTCCATGGGGTTGAGCCGGGTGCGAAGCTGGGGGGTCAAATCTTGGAGTGGCATAGTCGTTTCCTTTGAATCAAACGGGGGCAGGCGGCTCCGCCAGCCATTCTTTGACCAGCGGATGAGTCAGGCCGGCCAGATGCGGCTGATGGCCGAGCGGGCAAAATTGGCGCTTTTGCAAAATGGCGAAATGGGCGGCACGGTTCCGCCACGGCCGCAAATCTCCGGCCGCGACCACCAGCGTCATGGGCCTTCCCTCCGTCAAGCCATGACCGGCGGACAACCGGTCCAGCGCCTCGAGCCACCATTGAAGATGGCGGGGATCCAGTCCGCCCAGGGGATTGTCCAGCAGCAGGATTTCCGGCTGCAAGGCCAGCGCGCGCGCCAGTCCGGCGCGTTTTTGCCAGCCGCGCCCCACCGTTCCAGGGAGGCGGCCGGCCCAGGGGGACAGGCCGGTCGCTTCCAGAATAGTCTTGACGCTGTGGCCGAGGTCCCCGCGGGCCAGGACCCGGTGATAGCGCAAGGGGAGGGCGACATTTTCCTCGATGGTCAGGTGGTGGAACAACTGCCCGCCGTCAAAAACCAGGCCGAGGCGCAATCGTTCGGAAAGGAATTGGTCGCCGCTCACCGGCATTTCCCGTCCGAACAAGCGGTAGCTGCCGCGGAGCGGCGGGGCCAGGCCGGCCGTCATGGCGAGGAAATCGGTTTTTCCCGCGCCGTGCATGCCGCCCAGCACCCAATACTGGCCCGCCGCGACCGACCAATTGACATCTTCCAGGACGGGGGAGCCGGGGTCTTGCCGCGATGCCACCGACAGGGCGGTCATTTCGATCGCGGGAGTTTCGGGATGAATGGCGGGTTCGTCCATAATCAGGCCAGCATGTAAATGATGGTGAAAGCGGCGTCCAACAGCACGCAGGCGACAACGCATTGCGCCACGGCGCGAATGGCGGCCCGCGGAACCTCCTCCAAGCGCAAGGGCTGCGCCAGCCCGTGGTAGCAAGTAATAACGGCGATGACGACGCCAAAGAGACCGGACTTCAGCGCGAGGACGACGAAATCCAGGCCGCTCAAAGCGTCCGTCAATTGGTGGATATATTCGTCGGGCCGCAGGGGGATATTGTTGACGAAAGCGAAGAGATAACCGCTGGCCAGCGTGCCGAGGATAAAGTAAATGGTCAAGGCAAACACCGCCATGGCCATGCCAATGACCCGGGGCATGACCAGATAATGGATGGGATCAATGCGCAAAGCTTCCAGGGCCTCGACTTCTCCGAGGGCCCGCGCGGTGCCCAGTTCGATGACGTTGCGCGTGCCGGACCGAGCCAGCACCAGCATGGCCGTCAAGAGGGGGCCCAGTTCGCGCACCACCACCGCCACCATGATCGGCCCCAGAAAAGAGGTGCCTCCCAGCGCTTTCAACCACGAAATGGTCTGCCCGACAACGACCAAGCCCAAGGCGGCGGAGATGAAGAAAAACATGGGGAGCAACTGCGATCCGGTGCGCGCCTGTTCCTTGTGAATGGCGGGAAAGGTGACATCGCGGGCCAGGCCGAACTTGGTCACGATCACCCCGAAGGTAATGAGGGCAAAGGCGGCCAGACCGCGCACCGTGGCCCAGGAACCGAAGAGGACGCGACCAATGCGCGCCGCGTACGACCATGACGGCGGCGCCGGCAATAAAGCCCGCGCCGAGGATGCGGCCAGCGTGTCCGGGTTCCTCTCGTCCATGCAGGCAGCATAGTTTTGGGACCTAGCAGGGTCAAAAATTAAAAGTTGAAATAGTCTGTCCAGTTTTGCGGGCTGTGGACATCTTACCAGTAGATGACCGAATTGAATGACCATGAATTGCTCGCGGAATACGCCCACACGGAATCCGAGGCGGCTTTTGCCGCGCTCGTCGCGCGGTATGTGAACCTGGTCTATTCCGCGGCGCGGCGCTTCACGGGCAATCCGCAGCACGCCGAGGAAATCACGCAGGCGGTCTTCATCATTCTGGCGCGCAAAGCCGGCGGTTTGCGGCGCGCCACGGTGTTGTCCGGCTGGCTGTATCAGACGGCGCGGCTGACGGCGGCCAATTTTGTGAAAGGGGAAATCCGCCGCCAACGCCGCGAGCAGGAGGCCTATATGCAATCCACGCTGACCGAACCGGACGCGTTGGCCTGGGAACAAATCGCGCCGTTGCTGGACGAGGCGATGGGCCGGTTGGGCGAGAGCGACCGCAACGCCATCGTGCTGCGTTACTTTGAAAACAAAAGCGCGCAGGAAGTCGCCACGGCTTTGAAGATCAATGAAGCGGCGGCGCACAAGCGCGTGAGGCGCGCGGTGGACAAGCTGCGGAAGTTTCTCAGCAAGCGCGGCGTGACGCTGACGGCCCCAGCCATCGCCGGAGCACTGGCGGAGAACTCGGTGGAGGCGGCGCCGGCAGGATTGGCCGCGACCATTTCCGCGACGGCGGCAAAAGGGGCGGCGGCCGCGGCAACCGTTACATCCCTTGTGAAAGGAACTCTCCAAATTATGACATACGCAAACCTCAAACTCGCCCTCGGCGTCGCCGTGGGAATTTTATTGGCAGGCGGCGCGGCGACGGTGGCCATTTCTCAAACCGGCGGCGGCAAGTTGACGCCGCAGCAAATCGCCAAACAAGCTCAGGATGCCTATGCGGCGCTTTCCAGCTACAGCGACAGTGGAACGGTGGTGGCCGAAGGCGGCGGCCAGAGCATAACGACCGCTTTCAACATCCGCTTGCAGCGCCCGGATCTTTATCGGATTGATTGGACGCAAACAGCCGGACCGTCCACGTCCACAGGAACCACTTGGTCAGATGGGACTGGAGACTATTCTATGATGGGAGTAAATGGAAAGGAATTGTTCACCCAGCCGCGAAAGATGGATAATATGCAACAGGCTTTTGCGTCAGCGATGGGTGTCTCCAGTTCGGCGGTGGCCATACCGGCGACCTTTTACAGGCAACCCTTTGGTGATTCTCTGGCGGTGGCCGCTTTGGGCCGTTCCGAGCTGAAGAAGGAGGGCGATGAGAAAATTGGGGAGGTGGATTGCTCCGTGTTCTCCAGCAAGATAGACCCGACCACATTGCCCGGCCAGGGAAAAATGCCGAACAACACCGGCCAGGCCGGGACAACCACCTCGACCTTTTGGGTCGGCAAGCGCGATCATCTCATCCATCAAATGCGGACCACCATGGAAGGCCAGATCATCAACCCGCCGCAGGAAAGCGATGCTCAGATCAAAATAATCCTGGAGCAGCGGAACCAGCCGGCGACGCCCGAAGCGATTGCCGCCTGGCGAACCCGGACGGAAAATTCCATGAAATTAATTCAAGGCGCAAAATTTGTTTTCACCCAGGCGCACGAGAACATTACTGTGAACCAGAAGTTTGCGCCGGCGGATTTCGCCCGTTGAATGTTTGACAGGCTGGCGCGGCTAGGCGTTGACGGGCTTGCGGTCGGAGCGGGTGAAGAAGGTGGCGCCGGTTTCTTCGATGTAAATGGGTTCCTGGATGCCGTAAAGGGAGGAGAAGTTGCGCAGGCGATGCAGCAGCATGGGGGTGATCTTGTTTCCCGCCGTCACCAGGAGCATGTTGCCTTTGGTTTCCAAATTGCTGCGCAGGACATGGCCGACCCGCAGTTCGGCAAAGGCCACGGAGGCGGAGGAGAGGGCCGGATCCGGCGGCGGGGCGGCGGCGGCGACCGGGCTGTTCTCCAGGGCATCGAGGAGGCGGGGATCGTACCACCGGGAGCGGGCGCGCAGTTGTTCGAGGGCGGCCGGGCGGGCCACGCCGCCCGCCTCGATGCGCGCCAAGTCCACAAGGAGTTTTAAGAGGCGCGCGCCCAGGGGGATGGCTTCGCCCGCCACGGTGTCTTCGGGAAAGCCGCTGCCATCGAAGTTCTTGTTCTGGTAGAGGATGATGCGGGCCACGCCTTCCAGGCGCGGAATCTGGGCGAGCAGGGTGCTGCCCACCGCCGGGATCTGGTTGAAAACTTCCTGTTCCCCGGCGCTCAACCCATGGCCGAGGCGGGATTTGAGGATGAGTTCAGGCGGGATGGTGACCGAGCCGATTTGAGAGAGCAGGGCGGCGGCTTCCAAGTCCCAGGTCGGGGTGATGTTCAAGGAGGCGGCCAGTTGGCGGACGGCGTCGCGCAGGGCCTCGGCCTGGCCGAAGACTTTTGGCTCGGCCAGGGCGAGGATTTCGGAGAGGACTTTCAGGCTGCCACCCAGGGTGCTTTCGAGAAGATCACGCTCGGCGGTGATGAGATTGTGCTGGGCGACGGCGGCTTCGAGGGTCTGGACCAGTTTTTCGGTGGAGCAGGGTTTGTTAAGGAACCGGAAGATGCTTCCTTGATTGATGGCCTCGACGGCGGTGGACTGGCTGACATAGCCGGTGAGCATGACGCGCACAACGTCGGGGGCCATTTCGCGCGCTTTGGCCAGGAATTCGACGCCGCTCATTTTGGGCATGCCCATGTCGGCCACGACGACGGCGAAGTCGCGCCCATCTTGCAGGGCGGCCAGGCCCGCGATGGGGCCGACGGCGGTTTCGACTTGAAAGCGCTGATGGAGCTGGCGCTGGATGGCGGAGATGACGTTCGGTTCGTCGTCCACAAACAGAATTTTTTTCATGCGGCTTTCTCCTCCAGTTGGCTCGCCTGGGCCGGATGAATGGGCAGCCGAATGGTGAAGACCGTGCCGACGCCCAACTGGGATTGGAAAGTCAGCGTGCCATTGTGGCGCCCGACGATGACGTTGCGGGCGATGGCCAGGCCCTGGCCGGTGCCCTCGCCCACGGACCGGGTGGTGAAAAATGGATCGAAAACTTTGTCCCGAATCGCCTCCGGAATGCCCGTGCCGGTGTCGGCCACCTGGATTTCAACCCAGTCGCCGCGCCGCCGGGTGGAAATGGTGATGGTGCCTTTTTGGCCGGTGTCTCCGCCGGTCACGTCGGCGATGGCGTGAGCGGCGTTGACGACCAGGTTGAGAATAACTTGGTTGAGTTCGCCTGGCAGACAAGGCACGCGCGGCAGGTCGGGCTGGAAGTCCTTGACCATGTTGGCGATGTATTTCCATTCATGGGCGGCGACGATCAGCGTGCTTTCCACCGTTTGGTTGAGGTCAATGGGGATTTTCTCGGCGCTGCCAGGATGGGAAAAATCCCGCATGGAGTGGACAATGCGGGTGACGCTGTTGATTCCTTCCAGGGATTGTTCGAGAGCCCGGGGCGTTTCGGCGATGAGAAAACTCAGATCGCACTGGCGGAGGGCTTGCTCGCACCCGGCGACCAACTCCGGCGTGGCGGTGTTTTCCTTGAGGGCGCGGAGGAGGGACTCGTGCTGGCGGAGCAGGGGAGCGAGTTGGGCGAAGGATTGTTGCAAGAAACGGATGTTGTCGCCGATGTACTGGGCGGGAGTGTTGACCTCGTGGGCGATGCCGGCGGCGAGCTGGCCGACGGATTCCAGTTTTTGGGCGTGGCGGAGCTGGAGTTCCATCAGGCGCCGCCCTTGCTCGGCCTGCTTCTGTTCGGTGACGTCGTTGCCAAAGGCGATCAGTTCGGCGGGCCGGCCGGCCTCGTCGCATTTGTTGAAGAAATTCCAGTTGACAGTGCGTTTGCCTCCCGTCTTGGTCGTCAGGACCATTTCGTAGTCGCGCACCGGGCCGTGCTGGAGGAGGGAGAAGAGGTGTTCGACCTGGCGGTATTCGGGGCCGGGATAAAAGAGGCGCCACCAGTCCCGGCCGATGATTTCCTCGGGGAGACAGCCGGTGTGTTTGCAGACGGAGGGGTTGACGAAGGTGGCCAGGCCGGACGGGGCAATGCCGGCGACCATGGCGGGAGTGCCTTTGATGATCTCGTCATTGTAGTCCCGCTGGCGGCGGAGGTCCTCCTGGGCTTCCTTATATTGGGCGATGTTGTGCTGGAGGGACTCGTTGCTTTCCTGCAATTTGGCGGTGCGCTCGGCGACAAGATTTTGCAGGCGTTCCAGGTGGCTTTTGGCCTGGTTGAACAGGTTCCATTTTTCGGCCAAGGCATAGGCCAGTTGGCGCACGTCCATGACATTGAAGGGCTTCTTGAGCATGAGGAGGCGGTCGGTGTGGCCGAAGCGCTTGATGATGTCATGCCAGGTGAAATCGGTGTGGCCGGTGCAGATGATGATTTGCAAATCGGCGCATTCGCGCCAGATGTGGCCGATGGTTTCGATGCCGTTCCAGCCCGATTTCATGCGCATATCCACGAAGGCCATGGTGTAGGGCCTTTTTTCGGCCAGGGCCTTTTGCACGCATTCCAGTCCCTGCTCCCCGCCGAAGGCGGAATCCACCTCAAAGAGGGGGAATTGGGCGGCGGGAATGGCTTCGGCGGGCAGGGCCAGGCCGGCGGGCTGGGAGCGGGCGGAGTGGATGGATTCCCGCGAGAGCATGGCGACGAAAAGCTGATGGACGGACTCGTTGTCGTCTATAATCAGCGTTCGATAAGGATGAGTGGCGCTCACAACTGGCAGGTCGCGGTTCGTCCCTATAAAATACTTTCCAGGATGGCGGGAATGCGGGCCAGGCTGCGGCTCAAGCTGGCCACGGCAATGGTTTGTTCGCTGTCGGTTTGCCCGGCAAACAGGATTTCCCATCCGGCCGACGCCATCCAACTGTCCTCGGCCACTTCGGCGTGGTTGCCGCTGTCGCCAATCTTGGTGTGGCGAACCATCAGGTCGGCCACTTGCACGGCCGCCACGGTGCGGGAGTGGCTTCGGGCCGCCTCGGGATGATGATGAAATTGGGCGACCTCCACAAAAATGTCCGGCAGCCTTTGTTTTTTGAGATAGAGCGCGCCCAGTTCGGCGTGGTCCATGCCGAGGATTTCCTTTTCGATCTCCACGAGCTCACCCTCTTGGTCCGGATGCGCATAGTAAATGGCGCGGAAGTGCTCTGGAAAAACCGAGGACATGACGATTTTGCCCACGTCATGGATCAGGCCGGAAACGTAATCGCTCTCGCCCTCGGGCGATTCGATCAGGTCCACCAGTTCCCGCGTCAGCAGGGCCGTGCCGATGCAATGGCGCCAGAATTGCCGCCAGGGAAAGCGCCGGTCCTGGGTCAGTTTCTGGAAATCTTCAATGATGGGAGTGACCATGGCCAGTTGGCGGATTTGGCGGACTCCCAGGAAGAAAACGGCTTCCTCGATGTTTTTGATCGGATTGGCCAGGCCGTAATAAACGGAATTGACCAGGTGCAAGAGGCGGGAGGCGAGGCTGGGGTCGCGGCGGATGATTTCGGCAATCTGGGTGGTGTAGCGCTGGTCGGCGCTGAGGAGTTCCTTTAAGGCGCTTTCAATGCTGCTCAAGGAGGGCAGGCAGGGGGCGCTGCCCAGGCGGTGCTCAATCTGCTTGTGCTCCAGAGGGCGGCACGCGCACTGCGGGCTGTTGGACAACGAAATCATCACTTCCTTATCGGAAGGAACCCTCAAAAGTTTAGCGCGGATTTTGGCCGGAAGCCGGGTTGGTGGATCTGAATTGACGGCAGGTTTAGGCAAGGTTTGGAACATAAAAATAACTTGATTAGGTTTGATTAGGCTTGATTGGGTTTGGTCGTAAAGACCCGTTTTTATCGTGTAAAGTGTTAAGGAACAGGCATTTCGGATGGTTTTGTGCAAAATGTCCCAAAACGCGCAGCGCGGCCAGCCGCAACCAAAGCAATTGAACTGCGGATTTCACGGATTTCACGGATTGGAAACTGATTCGGACCGCAGGACTTTCATCCGTGTCATCCGTGCCATCCGTGGTAAAGTCTTCGCGAAACGGAGCGATCCTGACGATTTGCGGTGCAGGAAAAGTCATTTTTGGAATGCAAGGAATGTAGTTTAGTCGGAGTGGATTTGGTTGAAAGGGTAGGGACTTTAACGATACAGTTGAGTGCTTCTTTTCTTGTGGCGGCCGGCTGCGGCCCGGGTTATTTTGAAAGAGGATTGACAGGATTTTGAGTGGTGGGTCCTCCGCCGTGGCAGCCAGCACGGCATGGAATGGTTGGGCGTTTGGAGTGTGCGGACGGGGCGGCACCGCCGCCATGCTCTCCGCAACTCGTGCCCGAGCCAAAAGCGGCGGCCAGCCGCCGCACTCCATAGAAACCGCCCTCATGCGGGTTAGAGATTAGCATTTAAGCGGCACTTGTCAAAGGGAAAAGGCGAGTTTTTGCTTGGGTTGCCAAAGCCATAATCATTAGACACTTGCGCAGCTTGATCATCCCATAGTTAAGAGACCGGGCGCAAAACTCCGCCGATAATTGGGCGAAAATATGGGCGCCGCCTGCTTCCGGGAATTACGGTTGAACCCTGAGACCGGTTTTTTTTCGCGATCGCTTCCTGCCGCCCATCGAACGTGACAAACTCCCTGGCCCCGATGAGGAGGGCGGCGGCGACGTGGATGATGTCGAGTGTGCGGCAGCTATTTATTGCGGAATGACCGCCCTTGACGATGATGGCGGAGTCAAAATAGGCGTCCATCAGCGGTCACCGCGCCCTTCGTCAATGATATTCTGGGAGTCAGGCGCGATCTTGTCGCCATAAATATCGCGCAAGCGTTCGCCGAAATCGGGCCAGCTCGCGTGGCCCGCCGGGCCGGGAGCATGGCGGCGATTGTTCATGGCGTGGAAAAGCTGCTCGAAGAGCGTTCTTTCCCGCTGGGGAAGCGCGGCCACTTGTTTGATGAGTTCAGTTGCGCTCATGGAGTAATTTTAGCTCAACTCCCCACCCCCGCCAAGTGGCTTTTTTCCGTCATCCGCTGAAGCCACGGCTGGCTCATGAAAGGCCGGATGGGAGTGTGGAAACCTCCTCTCCCCGGCTCTCTCCTCCACAAGTGTGTGGAGGAGAGGGAGAAAACGCCGGAGGTTTCCCTTCATGAGCCAGGCGTTTGCTCAAGCTTTTGCCGGGGGAGCCGATAACCTGTGTAACTGAACAGGAGCCAATGTTGATGTTTGGACGTCTGCGCCATTGGGCCGGAGCGGGGGCCGTTATTACGGGCCTCGTCTGCGGCGTCTCGGCCGCTCCCGGCTATTTGCCGGCCGTTGGTCCGGCGGCCTTGCGCTTCCGCCCCGCGGCTCCGTCCGGCACCAATTTAGTCCGAATGGCCCTCCCGCCGCCTGATGTGTCTCCCTCCACCGCGTCCACCGCTTCTACGAACACCGCCGCGGACACGGAGGCCAAACCGGCCCCAGCCGCCGCCACCCTCTCTTCCGCGCCGCTGATCTTCGCGGTGACGAACACGCCGCCCCAGCCGGAAGCAGCTCCCTTCGGAGCCGAGCCTTTGATTTCGCCGCAGATGCTCCTCAAGTATTTCAACCGGTCAACCAACGGCGCCAGCAGCGGGATCATCGCGCCGGTGGATTTCGCGCCGCCGGCACCGGCGCCCCCCCGTTCCAGCACGGCGACTTATTCCACGGGGCCTTAATAGACCAGTCACCGCATGAAACGCCGAACCAAGGACTGAAAGGACCAAAAGGACCAAAATGCTAAATAGACCCGCCACCACATGAAAGGCCGAACCTATTATTTGCTTTTGTGCTGCGGAATCGCCTGCCTGGCGCCGGCGGGCCTGGCCGGCGTGTCGAATACAAATTCAGGCGGCGCGGACGGGCTGGACGCGCGCCCGGCCGCAGCCACCCAAGCCGCGCCCGCGCCCGGCAACGCGGCTCCGGCAGCCGCGCCGGGCCAGTTGGCAGCCGCGCCCAGCCAGCCGGTGGCGGCCAATGAGCCTGCGCCCGACGCGGACTTTGAAGTCACTCTCGAAGTGGCCCGGCAGGAACGGACCAATAAACTTTTCGTTGGGGCGGCGCAAATCCTGGAAAGTATCCTCAAAACCAATGCCCCGCCCGCCATGCAGCGGCGGGCTTTGTTCGAGTTGGCGGAGGTCATGGAGGAGGACGAGCAACCGGCCAAAGCCCAGCAGATTTGGTCGCAGTATCTTCACCTTTATCCCAACGACCCGGCGGTGCCGGAGGTGCTGCTGCGGCAGGGGCTGCTTTACCGCAAGATGGGCGTGGATGCGTTCGCCGTCTCCAAGTTCTACGCGGTGATGTCCAGCGCGCTGAAATTGAAACTGGAAAACCTGGCCTACTATAAGAAACTGGTCGTGCGGGCGCAAACGGAGATCGCGGACACTTATTATCTGGACGCCAAGTTCGAGGAGGCGGCGGACTTTTTCAACCGCATCCTCAAGAGCGGCGACGGGGAGGCCAACCGGGAGCAGTTGGAATGGAAACTGATCCGTTCCCTCTCTTATCTCACCAACCAGGTCGAAACGATTGGCAAGGCCCAAGCCTTCCTGACCCGGTTTCCCAAATCGTCCAATGTGCCGGAAGTCCGATTTCTCCTGGCGTCGGCCCTCAAACAAACGGGGCGCAATGCGGATGCCCTGCAACAGGTTCTGCTGCTCCTCCAGACCGAGCAGGAGAATGTGGGCAAAGACCCCGAAAGCTGGGCTTACTGGCAGCGGCGGGCGGGCAACGAAATTGCCAACCAGCTCTACCGGGAGGGGGACTTCGCGGACGCCCTGGAAATCTATCTCAGCCTGGGGGAGCTGGATCCATCGCCGGGCTGGCAGGCGCCAGTTTGGTACCAGGCGGGCCTGGTTTATGAGCAGTTGCAGCAGTGGCAGAAGGCGGCGGAGACTTACACGCGCATCCTGGACCGGCAGAAGGAACTCAACGCCAACAACAACACCCCCGCCCTCGCCTCCCTGCTGGAGATGGCCAAGTGGCGCCTGGATTACATCGTTTGGTTGCAGAAAGCCAAATTGAGCAACCTCGCCTTGCTGCCGCAGGAATCCACCAACAGGCCGCCGGCCCGGGCGGCATTGAAATTGAATCCATAACCAACCAAGGCCATGCCCATGAACCAGGACCTCGTCGAAGAACTGAACACGCATCTGGCCGTGTGCCGGGAATTGCTGGCCATCGCCGAAGGGGAGGCGCAGGCCTTGCGCCGGGCCGACCAGCCGTCCCTCTTTGAATTCTGCCAGCTAAAAAAGAACTTGCTTCCGCGGCTGAATGAGACGCTAGATAGGCTGCGAAAGCACCGTGTAAGATGGCAAAGCTTAAGTTCCGACGAACGGGCGCGGCAGGGGGAGATCGGGCCGCTGCTGCGGCGCAACCAGGACGCGGCCATGAAGTTTATTATACTTGACAGAGAGAATGAGCAGGGCCTCCTGCGCCGCGGGCTGGTCCCGCCCCGGCAACTGCCCTCGGTCAACCGGCAGCGCCCGCACTTCGTCGCCGAACTCTACCGCCGCCAAGGCGCGCGATGAGCTTTCTCCGACATGCCGATTGACAAGATCATTGTGGTGGAGGACGATCCGATCGTCCGCCGCAACCTGGAACAACAACTGCGCCAGCAGCGATACGAAGTGGCCTCGAGCGGCACGCTGGCCGGGGTGCGCGAGTTGATGGAGCGCGACACCTTCGATCTTATTTTCCTGGATGTCCGCCTGCCCGACGGCGAAGGCACGGATCTGTTGCTCGAACTGCAGTCCCATCCGCAAAAGCCGCTCGTGGTCATCGTCACCGGTTACGGCTCGGTGGAATCGGCGGTGGAGTGCATGCGCAACGGGGCCTTCGATTACATGCTCAAGCCCTATTCCGCCGACCAATTGCACGTCACCCTCAAGAAGGCGGAGAACTTCAACCAACTGCTCAAGGTCAACCAGTATTTCACCCACGCGGAGGAGGATGAAGCCGGGTTCGAGTTGCTGGGCAAAAGCCAGGCGATGGAACAATTGCGGCAGTTGATCCGCAAGGTCGCCCGCACCCAGGCCACCGTCCTGATCGCCGGGGAGAGCGGGACGGGCAAGGAGTTGGTGGCGCGGGCGCTTTACCGGCAAAGCCCCCGGTCCGGCGCGCCGTTCATCCGGGTCAATTGCGCCGCCGTGCCGGAGAATTTGATTGAAAGCGAGTTTTTCGGGCACGAGAAGGGCGCGTTCACCGGAGCGGTATCCAAGCGGGAAGGGCGGTTCGAGCTGGCCCATAACGGCACCATCCTGCTGGACGAAGTGAGCGAGATTCCCCCCCAGCTTCAGGCCAAGCTGCTGCGGGTCTTGCAGGAACGTGAACTGGAACGGGTCGGCGGCAACCGCACCATCAAAGTGGACGTGCGGGTCATCGCCACCACCAACCGGCGGCTGGAAGAAAGCGTGGAGCGCAAGGAATTCCGCCAGGACCTTTTTTTCCGGCTCAATGTCGTCCCCATCCATGTCTCCCCGTTGCGCGAGCACAAGGAAGACATCGCGTTTCTGGCCCATCAATTCATGCCGCGCTTTGCCCGCAAACACGGGGTGCGGGTGCATGGGATTTCCGACGCAACCCTGGCCGCCTTGCAAGCCCATCACTGGCCGGGCAACGTGCGCGAATTGCAGAACGTGATCGAGCGCGCCGTCATCCTGTGCGGCGACGCCGGCTTGCTGGAACCCGAACACCTCGGCTTCTCCGGCTCCGGCGGCGGCGCGGCGCCCGCGCCCGCTGGCGCCCCCGTTGCCACCGCGCCGGCCGCGCCGACCGCCGAAGGCGGCGGGATGAGTTCGCTGGCGGAAGTGGAGAAGCGCCACATTCTGGCCGCGCTGGAACAGACCCGCCAGAACCGCACGCACGCCGCCAAGATTCTGGGCATCAGCATCCGCACCCTGCGCAACAAGCTCAACGAATACGGGGTCAAGGGCAAGGAGAGCGAGGCGGGCGGGGCGGAAGAGTGAATGGCGTGGAATTTTGAATGTTGAATTTTGAATTAGGATAAGGTTTGTTTTATTTCACTATTCACGATTCGCAATTCACGATTCGCAGCGGGGCGGGAAGTCAAATTAACTCAAAATAACTCAAAATAACTCAAAATAACTCGAATCAAGGGTGGGCGCAAACCCCGCCAGCACCGGTCCTTCCGGAGGCTGGAAAAGAAATTGCCGCCAAGGAACGCAACGCGGCCAGCGGCAACCAAAGGAATTGAACCACGGATTTGACGGATTTCACGGATCGGAAGCTGATTCGGGCCGCACGTTCCATCCGTGCCATCCGTGCCATCCGTGGTAAAATCTCCGCGAAACGGAGCGATCCTGACGAATTGCAATTGCAAAGACGTCAAAGCATTTCCGTTTTCAGGTTTCGCCTCCTTTGTCCTGTAGCCGTCTGATTCCGCTTTTGCCTTTCCCATGTTCACTATTCAATAGTAAGCTTTTATGCGGAAGATGTCAACGGAAAAAGGAGGATTTTTTCGGATTTTTGCAAAGGCATGGCTATTAGCCACTTGCGTAGCGTGCTTGCCGCATAGTAGACGGGCAAAACACACGGAGCCGGAAGCGCAAACAAAGGAACTGAACCACGGATGGCGCGGATTACACGGATTGAGAATTCTCCACCGCGCCGCCCTGGGAAGGCAATTGCCACAGAAGCCAGCGAAGTTTTCGATCAGGAGGGAACAGAGGAAACAGAGAAAAGACTCTGTGATCTCTGTGTTCTCCTGTGCAAAGCAGTTTGCCATGTCCTTTCCGCCGGGCCAGTGGCCCGACGGGACGGGCGAGTCGCCCGTGCTACCCAGGAGCCATGAAATATGCGGGCTAAAGTCGCGGCTTGGGGGGTGGTTCGCGGGAGGCGGCATCGGCGCGAAGGGCTTGGATGACTTTTTCAAGCTGCGCCTCAAATTTGGCGTTGTCTTTGTCCCAGCCGGTGAAGTCGGGGGCCATGCGGCTCGTGATTTTCGGCTTTTTTGCCGCTCTGGTACTTTTCGCAGAAGAGAAAGCCGTCAAGGTTGAGTGGAATCAGCGCCAAGACTTTCCTGCCCCGCTCCTTCATAATTTGCGCTTCCTTCTGGAAAGAGCGGTTGATCTCCCCGTCCACCCACCAGCTTGTCAGCGACGCCTCGGAGGCGCAAAGCAGCAGCTTGTCCCAAAGCCGGATTCCCCGGTCAATCTCGTCGTGGATGTCCTGACCGGGCAGCAGTTGGTGTTCATCGAGCCAGCAGCGGATGCCGCGGGCCTGCAAGGCGTCGTGCAGCCGGCGGGCAAAGGCCTTGTCCGCGTGGCTGTAGCTGATGAAACAGGAATAGAAATGAAATGGCTGATTCCAAAAGGACGACACGTAAATGATGAACTCATCGGACAAGCCGCATCCGCGCAGGAGAATTGGTGGCAGGGGGCCGGATGCCATCAAGGTGTGGTAATCAAGGACGCTTGGGCCTTCATGGATGCACGCTTCCAATCCTTTTGCCGTTTTCAAGGAGGTGAACGCGAAAGTCGTGCGGTCCAAGTGAGTGTCGGCGAATGAGGTGTTGTCTATGAGGGCCTCGCTCAGGTTGGCCCCGCTCAGGTTGGCCTCGCTCAGATTGGCCCGGCTCAGGTCGGTTACTATTGGTGCCTTCTGGTGCTGTCGCCATCTATTCCATGTCGCAACACCTTGTTTCAGAGTCTGCAAGTGTTTCGGATTTTGCATAACTTGATAAATGTTTGCGCGACAGCGACGCAATCTTGGCTCAGAAAGTCGGCAGGCCGGGGCACCCAGGAGCGCAAACCGGGCGGCGTGATGGAATTGCTTTTCCTCGCAACACAGTGGCCTTGGTCAAAAAGTTAAGAGCAGCCGATCAGAAACTTCTTCCGTTTCCAAAGTCTGCCCAGGCAACTGAAACCGCCTGAGCATGGAGCGCCCGCAGTGAACCATGACCTCCCGGCTAAACAGACCATCTGGAATCTTATGGTCACAAAACAGGTCTCCCGAACGCTTGGTTCCATCAATGCTCAAGGCAACAAAGACGCCGCGCTTTTTGCAGCGAGCTATGGCGTCGAATAAATCCGCCAGACTGAACGCCTGCGCGCCGTAGAGGATCGTCTGGCTGTAGGCATAAGGAGGATCGCAATAGACTAAGTCGCCGGCGGTCGCCTGACTCATGACCTGGCGATAATCTGCGTGCGTGATCCGCGTGTGCCGGAGGCGCCGATGCCAATCATCAACTCGTTTGTTGAAGGAGATCGGGGAAATTGGATCATGAACGCCGCAGGGGGTTGACATGAAGCCATCCGCCTTTCGAAATCTGACCACTCCGCCATAGCAAGCGCGGCACAGGAACAACAGGTCAGCCCCGTTCGGATTGGCGTTGTAACGCGCCTTGATGCGCTCATAGGTTTCCTCCTTCCCGTTGACCGCCATCTCGTGCCACCGTTCGGCATACCAAACTTGCAGAAGAGCAGGGTCAGAGACGAGGGTTTGCCAGATTTCGATGAGGACGTGGAAACTGTCTGACCCAACAGCTTTCTTGGGGGCGAGCGTTGCCAAAACCGCGCCACCGCCGAGAAACGGTTCGTAATAACAACCGAATCGCTGAGGGAAAAAGGAGACAATTTCCGCAGCAAACCGCTGCTTGTTGCCAATCCACTTCAACAACTGGCCAGAGGGAGCTTGAATGCTCTCCTGGTCATACGAGTTAAAAAATGCAAGTTGCACGCTTTGTGACCATTCAACGCCAATTCGGACGGGAAGGCAAGCGCAATATCCCGATTTGGGATTTTTGCTGCGGTCTGGTTAATCTGCTGGAAATGGGCAAGAGCTTAAGCAGCAAAGATGGCGAAAAGGTGGCGGCGCTTCTGCGAGCCGTGCGCTCGGAGTCTGGTTTGACTCAGGCGGCAGTGGCCCAACGCCTTGAAGTGCCTCAGTCCTTCGTCAGCAAATACGAATCCGGTGAACGGAGGCTTGATCTGGTCGAGTTGAGACAGATTTGCAGAGCATTGGGAATTTCTTTGGGTGATTTCGTTCGCCGATTCGAAAAGGATGTTCCGTGAAGCCAGACAGCCGCTTTCAAGGTCTGCCTAAACATTTTTGGGCGAACGTCCGCACGATCAGCCAGCAAATCGGCTACACCGACAGGGCGACGAGCAGCATCCTCGTCCCTTCACAAGATCAGATCAAAAGCGCGCTCGCAGAGCTTCAACTCTCCACCCGGCATCTCTTCGATTCCGGAGGGAGTTTGACCGAGCTTGGCCTGAAACTGACCGAGTACTTTTCTTTTCGGGCGGACGTGATCAATCGAACGGTGCGCCCCCTTCTCATGGATGTGCGCCAGGCGGGGAAACGTTTCCGAGAGCTTCGGGCTGCCCTGAAGTCCAAGACGGTCGTTCCGATGAACAAGCAAAAGGGCAAAAAGAAAAAACCCGCCTTCTTGACAGGGATGGTGAGCATGATTGTTGACGCCCACCGTGCCGAGTTTGACTGCGAGCTTGATCCGCGCAGACTGACCAGCGTGACGGCAAACGGAATGCCGCTCCGAACGCTTGCCCGGCGCGTTGACGGCGCTTTCCCTTCCGCCATAAACCCGGTCGCAGTTTGGGAAATCAAAGAATACTATCACACCACAACCTTCGGCAGCCGGGTGGCAGACGGCGTTTACGAAACCTTGCTGGACGGAATGGAGCTTGAAGAATTACGCCGCTCCGAGGGCATTGACGTGAAGCATTACCTTGTGTTGGACGACCGATTCACCTGGTGGGATTGTGGACGGTCCTACCTGTGCCGCATCATTGACATGCTGCACATGGGTTACGTTGACGAAGTTCTCTTTGGCCGGGAAGTCGTTGATCGTTTGCCCGCATTGGTGGCGGAATGGGTTCAGGCAGCGAGAAACCGGAAAGAAGTTTGAGTGAAGTTCAGCGCGGAGTGGCAGGCGGGGAGTTCGCTGATCTTGAGGCGGTCAACCGGCTCGTTAAGCTGGGTGTTGAAATCGTAAATCCAGAATTCGTCGAAATTGCAAAGCACGACATAAGGCGGGCGGTGCGGAACGAGATTGAGCCAGTAATCAAATGTCTGCTGATAATGTTGTGAGAGCTTTGTGCCGCGCGATTTCATTTCGATGAGGACGCGGCCCGGCCAAACAAAGTCGGCGAATCTCGCGCGGTCGCCGGGAAAAGTGACGCGGTACTCGAACCTGGAATTTTCGGGGAGGGTGTTGGGGTCGTGGCTGAAGGCTTCGAGCAAATGAAAGAGGAAGGTCTGCGCGTCGCTTTTCTCGCTGCCTTTGAGGGTGGCGGCGACTTCGGCGAACTCTTGCAAGGCCCGCTCTTGTGAATTCATCGGAGGGAAGGCTAAAGGAGGGGAGAGGGGGTGTCAATTCGCGGAGGGCGGCGGCGGGGGCAAACGGAGAACAAGAATGCAACGGTCATAGACCGCCGCTACAGCGGCCTTGCGAAGGGGGCGGGGATTCGGTATCTACAGGGACATGCTTTCTGGACCAAGGCTGATGGCGCGCGGGAGTCTTTTTGGGAGAGTTTTTGCATGGATGGCGGCGCATCCCAAGGGAACGCTCGCGCTGGCGGTGTTGCTCGCGCTCGGCCCGTTTCTGGCTAAACCGTTCAATATGGATGATCCGCTTTTCATCTGGACGGCGCGTCAAATTCATGCGCACCCGTGGAATCCTTATGGCTTCGAGGCGAATTGGTACGGGACGGCGTCGCCGATGTGGAGCGTGACGGAGAATCCGCCGCTGGGGAGTTATTATCTGGCGCTGGCGGCGGGAATGGTGGGCTGGAGCGAAACGGCGCTGCATCTGGCGTTTTTGTTGCCGGCGCTGGCGGTGATTTTGGGAACGCACCGGCTGGCGCGGCGACTCTGTGACCGGCCCATGGCGGCGGCGCTGGCGGTGTTGTGTATGCCGGTCTTTCTGGTTTCCAGCGGCACGGTGATGTGCGATGTGTTGATGCTGGCGTTTTGGGTGTGGGCGGTGGTGTTCTGGGTGGAGGGGATGGAACGGGAGGAATTTTGGCGGCTGGCCGCCGCCGGAGTGCTGATCGCGCTGGCGGCGCTGACCAAGTATTTTGGGGTCTGCCTCATTCCGTTGCTGGCGGTTTATGGTTGGATGGCGGGAGGCGCGACTGGATGTGGTTGCGCTTGGAATGGAGGAACCCCTCTTCCTGGCCCTCTCCCCGCTTCGCGGGGCGAGGGAAGAGAGGAAATGATCGGCGCACAGCGCCGACACTACATCCCCGCTTCGCGGGGCGGGGGAATGATCGGCTTGGGATCGAGTCAGGGCTCGACGGAGTCTCGCCTTACCGGGATTGGTTTGTGGGGCGCGGGGCTGGTTATCCCGCTGTTGGTGATTTGCGGGTATCAATGGGCCACGCGGGCGCTTTACGGGCACGCCCTGTTTTCGCAAGCGGCGGTTTACGCCAGCCAAATGCATGGTTTTTTGAACGGGGCCAAAGCCGCCGCGGGTTTGACCGCATTGAGCTTCACTGGCGGATGTCTGGCCGCGGTCATTTTTCTGGCGCGATGGCTGTGGCGCGGGCGGGTGCTGCAGGGGCTGGCGGGTGGGGCGGTGTTGCTGTCTCTGGCCGTCTTCCTGGAAGGAACCTTGTGGCAAAGGTACGGTTGGCTGGAAGGGATTTCCAAATTGTCCACGGAAGTGCAGATGATGTTCTGGACCATCGGGGGAGTTTGCGTGCTGGCCCTGGCGGCGGGGGACGTTTGGCGGCGGCGCGACGCGGCGGCGTGGCTGCTGGCGTTGTGGGTTGTGGGAACTTTTGTGTTCACGGCGTTGCTTAATTGGACGATCAACGGACGTTCGATTTTGCCGATGGCCCCGGCGGTGGGGATTTTGCTCGCCCGCCGTTTGTCATGGGAAGCGGCCGCCCATGAAGATCGTGCCGCGCTTTGGCAGCGCGGCCGCGGGATCGGATGGGCCGGGGCGGCGATATTGGCCTTGCTGGTGGCGCAATCGGATTTTGTTCTGGCCACCGCCGTCCGCCAAAGCGCGCTGCAAACCAGCCGGCGTTACCGGCGGGAGGGGCAGCCGCTCTGGTTCCAAGGCCACTGGGGTTTTCAATACTATATGGCCGAAGCGGGCGGAATCGCGCAGGACAAGAACCGGCCCGGGCCGCGGCCGGGTGATTTGGTCGTGGTGCCGCGGGACAACACCAACTTGCGGGCGCCGGATGGGCCTGGAGAGGAACTCTCTTTTCCCGGCCCGCGGTGGCTCACGACCATGAATGCCAACATCGGGGCCGGATTCTACACTTCCGAGGCGGGTCCGCTGCCCTTTGCCATCGGGGATGTTCCGCCGGAGGATGTGGATGTCTATCAATTGAAAGGCGCGCCGGCGGCGGCGGCCAATCCACCGAAATGAGGGGAAGTTTTGGGGTGGCGATGCCGGTGCTGCGATACGGAAATTCTGAAAGATGTGCCCGGCGGGACGCCGGGCACGGCGGGCGAGGACGCCCGCCCGCCCGAAGAAATGCGCAATGCGAGGGAAGTTTTGTGGTTGCGAGTTGAGCGCAATTTGAGGCAAAATATGAGCAAGCGACGGCGAGTAGCATTGTCGCGAACCGATCAATGTTCTGAATCTTATGAATACATCCATGCGTTGGCTGGCGCCGTTTTTCCTTGCCGCTCTCGGGATGACACCCTTGTGCGGGCAAACTAATTACCCGTATCAGAACCCGAACCTGCCCTTGGAGGAGCGTGTCAACAATATCGTCTCGCTGATGACGCTGCCGGAGAAAATCGGGTATCTGACGCAGTCGCCGGCCGCGCTGCCGCGCCTGGGCCTGCCGCGGGTGAACTGGGTGGAGGGCCTGCATGGATTGGGCCTGGGGGAGCCGGGAGGCTGGGGCCGCATGGGCGGGGGCGGAGGGCCGATGCATACGACCACTTTTTCTCAATCCATCGGCTTGGGGGAAACTTGGGACGCCGAGGTGCTGCGGCAGGCGGGCGGAGTGGAGGGCTACGAGGCCCGCTACATTCTCCAGAGCGCCAAGTATCATCGGGGCGGACTGGTGATCCGCGCGCCCAACGCCGATCTGGGCCGGGATCCGCGCTGGGGCCGGACGGAGGAATGTTACGGCGAAGACCCGTTCTTGAACGGCACGCTGGCCGCCGGCTACGTCAAGGGGCTGCAAGGGGACAACCCGAAGTACTGGCTGACCGCCTCACTCTTGAAGCATTTCCTGGCCAACAGCAACGAGGACGGGCGCATGAGCAGTTCCTCGGATTTCGACGAGCAGTTGTTCAATGAATACTATGGCGCGCCGTTCCGCATGGCGATTGAGGACGGCGGGGCGCGGTGCTTTATGGCGTCGTATAACGCGTGGAACAAGGTGCCCAACACCGTCCAGCCGGCGATCAGGGACTACGCCATAAAGATGTGGGGCCTGGATGGGATCGTTTCCACGGACGCCGGATCGCTGCCCGCTTTGGTGAGGGCGCATCGCTTTTTCCCAGATGAAGTCCAGGCGGCGGCGGCGGCGGTGAAGGCGGGGATCAATCAGTTCATAGACAGAAGTTATGCCAACGACTTGCCCATCGCGTTGAGCAGCAATCTGCTGACGGAAGCGGACATTGACCAGGGGGTCAAGGGTGAGTTGCGGGTTTTTGTGCGGCTGGGCCTGGTGGATCCGCCGGAGATGGTGCCTTACACCAAGATCGGCGCGGCGGACCAGCCTGATCCGTGGACGACGGACAAGCCGAAAGCCATCGTCAAGCTGGCCACGCAGGAGTCCATTGTGCTGCTGAAGAACGCCAATGGGCTGCTGCCGCTGGACAAGACGAAGGTGAAGACCATCGCCGTGGTTGGGCCGCGCGCGGACGAAGTTGATTTTGACTGGTACAGCGCCTGGCCGCCTTACGCGATCACGCCGCTGGAAGGGATTACGAACAAGGCGGGGCCGGGCGTGACGGTGACGTGCGCGACGACCAGCACGAGCGAAGCGGTGAAGCTGGCGCAGGCGGCGGATGTGGCCATCGTCGTGGCGGGCAACAACCCCGGAGGAGGGTTTGGGAGGGTTTCAGGGCCGAGCGAAGGCAAGGAAGGCAGAGATCGCAAGGCCATCACTTTGGACACGAACCAGGAAGACTTGATCGAGCAGGTGTACGCGGCGAACCCAAAGACGGTGGTGGTGCTGATTTCCAGTTACCCGTTCGCGATCAACTGGCCGCAGGAACATGTGCCGGCGATTGTCCACATGTCGCAAAACAGCCAGGAGCTGGGCAGCGCGCTGGCGGACGTGTTGTTTGGGGACTACAATCCGGCGGGCCGGCTGGTGCAGACGTGGCCGAAGTCGCTGGAGCAACTGCCGCCGATGATGGATTACAACATCCGCAACGGGCGGACCTACATGTATTTCAAAGGGGAGCCGCTTTACCCGTTTGGTTACGGGCTGAGTTACACGACTTTCAAGTACTCGAACCTTAAGACCAGCGCCGAGACGCTGAACAAAGACGGTGCGATCACAGTGGCCGTGGACGTGGAAAACAGCGGAAAGGTGGCAGGCGAGGAAGTGGTTCAACTTTACGTTAAGGACGTTGGCCCGCGCGACCAAAAGGGAGGGCTGGCGCTTCCGGCGGAGGAATTGAGGGGATTCAAGCGCGTCGCCCTCCGTCCCGGCGAGCGCAAGACGGTGGCAATGCCGTTGCCGGCGAAAGCGGTGGCGCATTGGAATATGGAGCAGCACGCCTTCGTCTTGGAACCGGGGCAGATTGAGCTGCTGGCCGGGGCTTCCTCCGCGGATATCCGGCTGAGGAAAACCATCACGGTGGGGAATTAGGTCAAAGCTGCCTTTGGGGCCACCCAAATCATTAACGATGTGCTTGCCGAGTCACCAAAAAGGTGAGGCGGTTTGGGGCGAAAGATTCCGTCGGCGGGACGCCGACGGATGCGGTCGGGACGACCGCGCTCCTGGAAAAGTCGCTAATGATCGGAGTTTGGGGCCATTTTTGGGGCATTTTTTGGTTGCCAAAGGGCGGGGGTTTACTTAATGTCGCCCTATTCAGCTTGTATCCCAAAGCCGAACGTCCGGTTTAATAATGCCCTGTACGGGGAACCGCGCGACACACACAGATGGGTAAACAGTAAAGTTATATGTCAGCCAAACTATTCGTCGGTAATCTAACCTTCACCGCGACGGAAAACGACTTGCAGGATCATTTCTCGCAAGCGGGGGTGGTGGTGTCGGTGAACATCATGCAAGACCGGATGACGGGGCGTTCCCGCGGTTTTGCCTTCATTGAAATGTCTTCCAAGGAAGACGCGGAAAAGGCGATCGCAATGTTCCACTCCAAAGACTTTCAAGGTCGCCCCTTGACCGTCAATGAAGCGCGGCCCCGCGAAGAACGTCCTCCGGGCGGCGGTGGGGGCGGTGGCGGCGGGTATCGCGGCGGTGGCGGCGGCGGGTATCGCGGCGGCGGGGGAGACCGGCGCGGCGGCGGCGGTGGCGGCGGGTATCGCTGATTTTAAGTCAAGCATATAAACATCCGCGCCGGCGGGTGGCGTGCATTTCACATTTTTCGGTTTTCTTTCTTAATCGCTTAATCTTGCTCTTAATCCGAATGGAGGAGGGCGATGAGATTAAGATTAAGATCAAGATTCAGAACACCGCATCCGCCGGATTTCAGTCTGATACCAATTTGAATACCATTTTCAGTTTAGTGCCTGGAAAGGTGGTTTCTGTGGCATTGAGTTCTTCCGCCATTTTGGCGGCCAACTGAT